>Ga0209075_1003494_pt1 | contig 13049 bp, 8 predicted proteins | sample Stecom2011_FD_187523 | JGI IMG/M metagenome (GOLD analysis project Ga0209075, IMG submission 187523) | Agricultural soil microbial communities from Utah to study Nitrogen management - Steer compost 2011 (SPAdes) (version 2) | ecosystem: Environmental > Terrestrial > Soil > Agricultural land... | reverse complement strand
TATAAAAAAAGGCCCCTCAGTGAGGAGCCTTTTTAAAATAGTGGCGGACCGGACGGGACTCGAACCCGCGACCTCCGGCGTGACAGGCCGGCATTCTAACCAACTGAACTACCGGTCCGCAAAACTAAACCCGGTGTAAACGTATTGGTGGGTGGTACAGGGATCGAACCTGTGACCCTCGCCTTGTAAGGGCGATGCTCTCCCAGCTGAGCTAACCACCCGCGTCGTTCAGAAGCTGCGCATTCTACTGGATCCGTGTCCGGTGTCAAACTCTTTTTAAAGTTTCTTTTCTAAGTGTCTATATTGCATACACTTTTTACGATTACTGGACGTTTTGAGCGCGTCTTAAGCAGTGCTTTGGTAATAGCATAGCTGCCGCTGAGCGGGTTTACTCGTCAGTATGAGATATTGACCAAGCGATTCAGATTGTTCAAATGGTTTAAAATTACGCTCGCGGTATGAGTGATGGGTTGATACTGTCTGCTTTACGCTTTTTTATGCGAGCAACGACATAGGTCACGGCACAGGCCTGGGGCTTTCGCTACCCTAGTTTATGGTTATCGAGCCTCGGCTTTAGCGTTACACTCGTTAGAGCTGCCAGTGCGAGCCGCTGGGCCTAGTGGCTGCGTGTCATGGGCATTTTTGCGGTTAAACATTAATACACCCTGTAAAAAGAGAGTCTTTGAGTATGGAAACCTCCGGCAAGCATTCTAGGCAATACCGCTTTTTACCCGTCAAAACATTGGTGGTCTCACTGCTGTTAACGTTTGCTCTTAGCGCCTGCCAAAGCACCGAACCGCCCTCTCCCAGCGCGGCTCAGTTGCAAAAAATGGCGCAAGACATCGAGGCTGCTGCGGTCAATGACGTGGTTATTATGAACAGCTGCAGCTCACTGGGTGGAACCATTGGCTCCTACGCAGAGGCCGCACGAGAAACCTGGCAATTCAGTAACCGCCAACTGCTTGCCGATGCCGAACGTCTGCTAAACGACAATCGCCATGAGCAAGTAAGCATCGATACAGAGCGTTACTCGCTGATGGCCATCGATCGGGTTCATGATTTATCTCGGCTGGCAGCCGAGAATCTAAATTTAGCTGGACGCAGCCCGGATGGGCAAAAAAGCATCTGCCAGCGTCAGCTCAGCCGCATTGAGACTGAAACCTACTCTGCCCTATCAGACGTCTACACGGCAAAGGCATTAACGCAGCAAGCCGCTGAGCTCGATGAGTTTGAAACTGGAGTGGCGGACATTTTAACTCGCTGGCCACAATGGCCCCAACCTGGCCGCAGTTATATCTCACTGGCCGAGACAGGTAAGGCCCAATGTGGTGCACAATCGCGTATAATTACACTCGATAATAACTGGCCTAACGAGCGCTATGCACTTTACTGCGGTACCGATCCTGTCGATTTGTACCAATGTGAGTGGGGCACTTGCGAGGCCTCGATGTCTGAACCACCCGAGCATTAACGGCGCTTGGGTTGCCTGAGAGCGCGCATGACCGAGCAACTGTTTACCCTCGAGCATTACAATCTGCAACTGCAAGAAAAAGTACAACGCATTACCGCTTTTTTTTCTGACCTAAAACCCCCTGCGCTTGAGGTGTACCCATCAAGCCCGACGGGGTTTCGTATGCGCGCCGAGTTTAAGGTTTGGCATGAGGGGGCGCAGTCTTTTTACGCGATGTACCGCCAAGGGGAGTACAAAACCCCTTATCGTGTGGATCAGTTTCCTCAGGGGCACGAGACCATAGCGCGGCTGATGCCAACACTTATAACAGAAATTAACGCCTGCCAAGTGATACGCCATAAGTTGTTTCAGGTGGAGTTTTTAACGACCCTATCGGGCGAGGCATTAATTACCTTGATTTACCATAAAAAACTCGATGAGCCGTGGCAACACACAGCCGAGGCGCTGCGTAAACGGTTGGGGGTGTCGATTGTAGGCCGCAGCCGCAAACAAAAGCTGGTGTTAGGCCAAGATTTTGTTACCGAGACCTTGCAAGTACACGGTCGCGCTTACCACTACCAACAAATCGAGAGCAGTTTTACTCAGCCCAATGCCCAAGTGTGCGAGAAAATGCTGGCTTGGGCCGTGGCACAAACGCGCCAATGCACGGGTGATTTAATCGAGCTGTATTGCGGCAATGGCAATTTTACCCTGCCCCTGGCAGATAACTTTGATCGGGTAATGGCCACAGAGTTGGCTAAGTCGTCGGTTAACTCGGCGCGTTACAACATGCAATTAAACGGTGTTGATAATATCGAGATCGCGCGAATGTCCAGCGAGGAGTTCTCTCAGGCGTTGGATAAAGTTCGCCCGTTTCGGCGTCTGCAAGGGATTGATCTGGAGGGTTTTAACTTTACCACCATTTTTGTCGATCCACCAAGAGCTGGGCTGGATGAGCACACCACCGCCATTGCCCAGCGCTACGACACCATTGTGTACATATCCTGTAACCCACAGACGCTGCACCGCGACTTACACGTTATTTGCCAAACCCACCAGATTAAAGCGTTTGCTTTATTCGATCAGTTTCCGTTTACCGAACATATAGAGTGTGGCGTTATTGTTAAGCGGCGCCTTTAAAGCGCCGCTTAAACTAAAAGGTTTTACCGAGTATTTGCTTTGCCGCCTCCTGCACAAACTCACCGTAGGTTTGCTCATGTTTAAGCCGCTGTTTTTCCAGTGCGCGGCGCTCGGCCAAGGGCAGTTTTTTCCACTCGTCTAAGATGGGGATGTGCGCTGTGGCGTCGCGCAACTGATAAAACGCCGAGTATTGATCGCGCACATTTTTGCTCAATGATAATGAATCCAGCAACACCGAGATTCGGATGCTGGCCTCGGTTAAACTTAAATCATGGCGCCCTACAGAGCCTGCAATTACTTGAATACTGGTATTAATACGCTGGCGCTGCGCTACTGAGTCGAGCTTTGCCTGCTCTAATTGCGCTTTTTGTGTTTGCCGTAAACGGTACAGCTGCCAGAGATAATAACCGGCAATAATGACCAGCACAGCAATTATCAAACAGCCTAACAGCAGCATAATCCACACGGTGGTATCAGTCATGGTCGTCCTCAATAAGATCGTCTTGTGCCGCCTGCTCGAGCAGTGCGGTAGCAATGTGTTTTTTGGTTTTGGCGCCCAACTTACGGATATTGTCGACACGCCTAATTAAGTTTCCACGCCCAGAGCTAAGGCGTTTGTGGGCCGTTTGGTAAGCCTCTTGTGTTTTGTGCAGCTGGCCACCTACCTCCTCTAGAGCTGTTAGTAAGCGAACAAAGTGATCGTGTAAGGCGCCCGCTTCGGTGGCGATCCGCTCGGCATTTTTGTTTTGCTTTTCATAGCGCCAGACGTTATCGACGGTGCGCAAGATAGCCAGTAACGTTGACGGGCTGGTAAGAATGATGTTGCGATCGTAGGCTTCTTTGTACAGGTTTGCATCGTACTGCATGGCCAACATAAAAGCCGCCTCGATGGGAATAAAAATAAAGACAAAATCGAGCGCTTTGATATCGGGCAAGCGCTCGTAATCTTTTGCACTTAACTCTTTAATATGGCTGCGCAGTGATTGTAGGTGTTTTTGCAGGTGCTGTTGTTTTTCAGTGTCGTCATCGCTATTGCAGTAGCGCTCGTAGTCGGTTAAAGACACCTTCGCGTCTATAATTATGTCTTTCCCCTCGGGCAGGTGCACCACCACATCGGGCATCCGGCGGCTGCCATCACTGGCGGTTAAGCTAACCTGTGTGTCGTATTCACGGCCCTTTTGCAGCCCCGACTGTTCCAGCAGCCGCTCCAGCACAATCTCGCCCCAACCGCCTTGGGTTTTATTATTGCCTTTTAACGCTTGCGCTAAGTTGATCGCATCTTCACCGATTTTATGGGCCTGACGTTGCAACTCTATTATCTGACCCGAGAGTCGATTGCGCTCGGCATTTTCTTTTTCGTAAACATCCTCTACCTTTTTACGAAACTCCTGCAGCTGAATTTTAAAAGGGTTTAAGGTGCCCTCGAGCATGCCTTGGTTAGCCGCACTGAACTGCTCACTTTTGCGCTCAAACAACTTATTAGCGGTTAGCTCAAACTCTTGTTTTAACTCGGCTTTAGCACGCTCTAAAAACTCTGTCTGCCGCTCTAATTGAGCCCGCTCGCTGGCCAGCTCGGTTTGCAGCTGGGTGCGTTGTTGACTGAGCTCGATAATGCGCGCCTCTTGTTGCCGCTGTCGTTCCTCCAGCTGCGTAAAATACCCTAACCGCTCTTGCAGCCGCGTTGCTTGATGTTGTGCTTGATCGCGGCTTTGCTCCAGTGTTTGGTTGCGCAGCTGCAGCTCTTGCAGTTGTCGCAGCCGCTGCTCGATCTCGCTCTCGCGCTCGGCCACTTTGTGTTGCCAATCACTTTGGGTTAAAGCCGATGCGTGGGATAACAGCTCTTGTTGCTGCAACAGTGAGCGCATTTTTTGTTGCAATGGCCGCAAAAAGACAAAATAACTCAACAACAAAGCCGTGCAAAAGCCAGCTGCCCCCGCTAATACAAACAGCAGCGGATGTGGGTTGGCTAGGGTTTCAGACATAGACAATGGATTTACTCATTAAAAATCTCAAAAGCGGCGCCGCCAACAATGGCCACGACTTCACTCAGTAGGGAGATTGTCGCTATACTAGGGCTTCGCTGTACATTTTAGGCCCCTTAGCCCTTATCGCGCCAAGGGGCGGTTTGTTACAGTCAATTTATCATATTCGCCAAGGTATTTTGGTTAAGTTTTATAATAAGTTGCCGAGGCTTTATTAGCGTGTTACTAAGCAACGGCACAAGGCCGCCGGCATTGCTAATACACCTCAGAAAATCGCCAGGACGCAGACAGCAGGTCCAGATATGAGCCGCTCACAAGACGACACGCTTGACCATAAAGACACCGCAGCCACGGTTAAAACCGACAACTTAAGCCGGCCCGTACGTCGTTTGTGCGCCGATGGTTACCGTTTGTACGATAACGGCGAGTACCGTCTTGCCTTGCGCTCGTTTTACCAAGCATGGTTGCTCATCCCCAAGCCGCAAACTCACTACACCGAAGCCGGCTGGGTGTTAACCGCCATAGGCGATAGTTACTTTCGTTTAGAGCAGTATCAGCCGGGCGCCGAGTCACTGCAATCGGCGCTGTGCTGCCCAGGCGCCGACCAAAGCCCGTTTACTCAGTTGCGGCTAGGGCAATGCTTGTGGCAACTGGGGCGTTACGCCGAGGCACGTAAATATCTGTACCGCGCCTATCAAAGCCAAGGCGAAAGCTTGTTTCAAGCCGAGCCGCAACAGTATCGCCGCGCCATAAAAGACCTACTGCCACATGACTGAAAACGCCCTGCCAGCTGCCCCTCACATTGCGATATTTGATTCAGGGGTCGGCGGTTTAAGTATTTTACAGGCGGCGCGACTGCAGTTGCCACACTGCCGTTTTAGTTACTTGTCGGATAACGCCGGTTTTCCCTATGGCAATAAATCTGCCGACCAAGTGATCAACCGCGCCTGCTCGGTACTGCAAAGGTTCGCGCAGCAGGTTAGCGATGTCGATATCTATGTGGTGGCCTGTAATACCGCCAGCACACTGGCGCTACCGCGCTTGCGACGGCATTTTACCCGCCCAGTGGTTGGTGTCGTGCCAGCGGTTAAGCCCGCCGCGTTACTCAGTAAAAACCGTTATATTGGGCTGCTGGCCACCCCTGGGACTATCCAACGCAGTTATACCAAACGTTTAATTGACCAGTTTGCTCAAGACTGCCAGGTGGTTTGTGTTGGCTCATCGGCACTGGTCGAGCTGGCTGAACGTAAGCTGCGCTGTTTGCCCATCGATAAAGCCCAGCTGTTGCATATTCTACAACCGCTAACCAGCGTCAGCGAGGCCAACCCAACACCGGCCCAGCTGGACACTCTGGTGCTGGCCTGTACCCACTTTCCGCTATTGGCCGATGAGATTCAGCAAGCGCTGGGAGCGCGCGTGCGTCTGGTTGATTCAGGCGCGGCGATCGCCCGACGCATCGCTTACTGGAGCCTACGCATAGAGCCAATCGGGTGCCAACCTCAGCAGCCTAGCTACGCTTGGTTTACCAAAAATGACCCAAGCATAGGCCAACTGGCCGGTGCACTGGCCAGTTTTGGTTTTAGCAACAGCCGTATTTTACGCTGAGTTAACAGTACCGTTTAAGGCACAACATCATCAAACAGTAACGCCATTAACTGGTCCGCCGGTAGCGGTCGGCTGTAGAGATAACCCTGGGCAAAATGGCAACCACAATCGGATAAAAAACGATGCTGTTGATCCGTCTCAACCCCTTCCACCACGACTTTGTAATGCAGTGAATTGGCCATCGCCACAATCAGCGAGGTGATCGCCCTATCCTCTTCGTCATCGGGTAGGTCTTTAACAAAACTGCGGTCAATTTTAAGGCTGTTGATCGGCAACCGTTTTAAATAACTTAACGATGAATAGCCAGTGCCAAAATCGTCGATGGCCAGTGAGCAACCTTTAAGGCGTAATTTCTCGAGCCGAGGAATTACAGTTTCCGAGTCCTCCATTAAGGTGCTCTCGGTGACCTCCAGTATCAAGCTCTTTGGCGGTAGCGACGTAACCTCTAGCACACGATCGAGGTTGGTAAGAAAGCTTGGGTCGTTTAACTGACGGGCCGATAGGTTAACCGACATACTGAATTTGCGCTGCATCGATTTTTGAATCAACCGAGCCTGGTAACAGGCCGTGCTTAGTATCCATTTACCCAGCGGTACAATCAAACCGGTATCTTCTGCTGCCGGGATAAACTCTCCCGGCAGCACCAAACCGCGGGTCGGGTGATTCCATCGCACCAAAGCCTCGGCGGCAACAATTTTTCCGGTTTTTAAATCGATCACTGGCTGATAGTAGAGCTCAAACTGACCCTCTTTTAAAGCCGCGCGCAGCTCGCGCTCTAAGGTTAAGCGCTGCTCTACCTCGCGGTTCATATCCGCGGTGTAAAATTGAAACGCATTGCGGCCTTTGTCTTTGGCTCGGTACATTGCCAAGTCGGCGTTTTTCATTAACACATCTATTTGATCGCTGTCGTCGGGCGCTATGGTTATGCCGATACTGACACCGGTGACAACCTCTTTGCCACGCAGCTCAATGGGTAGATTAAGCTCTTTTATTATTTTATTGGCCACCACATAAGCGTACTGAGGGCTCTCAACTTGATCGAGCAATACCGCAAATTCATCTCCGCCTAGCCGGGCCACCAAGTCATCCTCGCGCAACTGGCTTTTTAATCGCCGCGCAACTTCGATCAACAGTTGGTCACCGGACTCGTGACCAAAGGTATCGTTGACACGCTTAAAGTGATCGAGGTCGAGGTAAAATAAAGCCACTTTACTCGAGCTGTTTTGGCTGCGTTGCAGCGCTTTACCCAGCAGTCGCTTAAATTCGGTGCGGTTGGCTAACCCGGTTAGGTGATCGTAATAGGCCAGCTTTTCAACCTGTTGTTGTTTTTCTTTTAACGCAGAAATATCCTGAGCAACACAGACATAAAACTCGGGCTTGTGATCGTAGCCCATAATGGCGGTAATGGTCTGCATAATCCAAAAGCGCTCACCGCGACCGGTGACGGCTAAGTATTCCGCCTGCCACTGGCCGGTGTCTTCACCGGCAATTTTGGGCGTGCTGGACAGTATCTCGGCTTTAATTTGCTCGATGGTAAATTGTTGTGGCTGATGCTCGCTCATAAGCAGAGCTTGATAGCCTTGGTACGACTCATCATGATTAAAACCGGTCACTTGCCAGTATTGCGTGTTGGCATAATCCAACTGCCAGTGTTGGTTTAAAACAACCACTAAGCTGACGCTGTTTTCGATAGCGCTCATAAGCTTTCTTGACTCGGCGCTGGCTTTATCCAGCAACACGATTTTATCGTCTAGGCCGCGCACTAGATAGCGTATCTGATCGAGCATATTGTTGATGCTTTTGCCCAGCTTGCCTATCTCATCCTGGCCGGTCTCAGGCACGCTTAAATACCAACTGTCTCGATCGATTTTTTCGGTGGCCTCTGCCAGCGCCTGAATCCGACGAACAACCAGTTTACGAATACTAAAAAACAGCACAACAAATAAAAACACCGCCAGCAAAACGATGTTAATAGAAACCGCCGCCATGGAGTCGCGAAACGCCTTTGAGGCCAGCGATTGCGGATAATAAAAACTGATGTACCAGTCTACCTGAGTCAAACGATTGGCAATGATATTCAGCTCATCGGCGTTGATCGTCTGGCGCTGTACGGATTTTAAGCCAAGCTGACCTGTGGCAACTTGCTGCGTGTAGGCAGTTAGTGCGTGATTCTCGCTGTGAGGGGTTTTAAATAACGTTAAAGGTAAACCCTGGGTTTTGTTGGGCTGGGTTTGGCTGTGCAGGATCAGCTCGCCCTGAGCATTAAAAATAAAAGCGCGTATCTCATCGCCCTGTGTGTCCAGCCCTTCTAGCCTTTTAAACAGATAAGAGGCGTTGACATCCCCGCCTACCACGCCGATAAATTCATCGTTGATATAAATCGGAAGCACCAGCGTGGTTATCCATGCTTTGGCGTAATCGTAGTAATAGATCGGTGTCCAGCGCGCTTCGCGTTTTGGATTATTGGCCGGCGATGCCACATTAAAAAACATCTCTTGGCTCATGTCGTGATCGGACTTATAAGCGCGCACCATGGCACTTGGCCAAATGCGCATCGACCCCTCGGCACTGATAAAGTACAAACCGTTAAACATGTGGGATAACACCGGGGCGATATCGTCCCAAGTGCGACCGCTGGCGGCAATTTGATGATTTAGCTCGGGCGTAACCTGGACACCGGCAGGCACAAATACGGCAGAGTGATTTGAATACATTCTAAAGGCATTATCCGCCTCGCGATGGGCGCTCAGCTCGAGCGTGCTTTGCTGAGGTTTTACTAAGTCCTCTAGCAATACTTGGCGCACCGCCTGCAAGGCATGCAAACGGTTGTCGAGCTCGCCTTTAAGGTAGTTGTTGTAGCGCGTCGAAAGCGACAGCAGACGATTGTCGTACAAAGCCTGGACCCGCTTAGCTTCATCGACGCCCACACGGACCGCGCCAATCACCCCGCTAAGGAGTACAAAACCGAATACAATCAGCAACAGCTTCGCATTCAAAGAGCGAAAAACAGCTTTCAAAAGGCCTCCTTAATCACCCAAATACCCACAATAGCTGCGCCTTATACCGTCTGTTGTAATGCGTTACTGGCATCAAAAGGCTAATGTTACACGATAATCCGCCATTGCGAGCCCCCAAGTGCCAGCTTGCCCAGCGAGGCGCTGGCAACGTAAACTGCCGCAGCCCACCGGCGGCCAAGCCCAAGGAGATTGTATGGCGACCCTACTGTTTACTTTAGAGCCACTGCGCGAGGCGCTCGAGCAAAACAAACTTGTTTTAACGGCAAACAACCGGCAACGCAACCAGATTTTGCGTGCCTACCATTTGCATCAGGCGCAAAAAAAAAATCTAACCGTTTGGGCGCAGCCGCGCATTTTTAGTTTGCGCCAATGGATCGAGCAACAATGGCAGGCGCTGTTATTGGCCGGCCACACAGAGCTCTCTGGCACCATTGCTAACAGCTGGCAAAGCTTAAGCTTATGGGAGCAAGTCATCGACAGCCGCAGTGATAACGGCCGTTTGTTGCGCCAGCGCGAGCTTGCCAGCACCGCCGAGTCGGCCCGCCAAAGTGTTGACGCTTGGCGCTGCAGTGATGCCGAACTGCTGGCCGCCAGTGCACACCGCCCCAATGCTGCCACTTTTATCGATTGGCTGGCGCACTATCGCCAAGCGCTTGCTCGCTGTCAATTGGTTACCCAAGAGCAAGCGCAACAATGGCTGCTGCAGGCGTTTACAAACAACGAACTCCCGCCCGAGCCGGGTGCGTTGCTGTACGGCTTTGACGACATAGCGCCACTGTCGCTGGCGTTACTCGATAGCGCTTTACCCAAAGCCGCTCGCGTCAACAGCCAGCCATACCCAGAAACGGTTCCCCTGCGGGTGGTGCTTAATGATTTTGACAGCGAGGTGCGCGCAGCCGCCCACTGGGCCGACCGGATTCTTGCCGTTACGCCCGATGCGGTAATCGGCATTGTGATACCCGAGTTAGGGCAGCAGCGCAGTCGCGTCGAGCGAATTTTTAAAGAGATTTTTGAACCTCTCGCGTGTCAACCTGGACGAGCCCGCACTGTGGCTCCTTTTAACTTCTCCAGCGGCACACCGCTGGGCTCAGCTCCGGTGATACGCACCGCGCTCGACTGGCTCACACTGACATTGCAAGAGCAGCCGCTAGAGCGTATTTGCCGCCTACTGGTGAACGATTTTTGGGGCGACTCAGCGACCGAGCGCGCGCTGCGCACCGCTTTGATCAAGCGCATTCGCCGCAGTGGCCGGCAAAAACTCAGTATCGCCAATGTGCGTTATTTTTTAGAGCAGCTTAGCCGGCAACATGAATCGCCCGAGTCTGACTTATCGCGCCGCTTGCAAATCGCCAGTGAGATCGAGCGCGAACGGCACCACAAGCACAGCTTGTCACACTGGCTTGATCGGGTGATGAGCTACCTCGAGCAACTGGGCTGGCCCGGCTCGCGCCCGCTTGACAGTATCGAGTACCAACAAATAAAACAGTGGTACGAATTGCACGACGAGCTGCTCAGCCTGACCCAAGTACAACCGTTATTTAGCTTGTATCAAGTCACCGATCTGTTGCGCCGCAGCGCTGACAAAACTCACTTTCAGGCTCAGACGCCCGACTCGCCGATTCAAATTCTAGGTGCACTCGAGGCCTCGGGGCTCAGTTTTAGCCACTGCTGGGTGTTGGGTTTGCATCACCGAGCCTGGCCCCCTGCCCCGGCGCCAAACCCACTGCTGCCCATCAACCTCCAGCGCGACTGGCACATGCCCAACGCCAGCGCCGAGCGCGAGCTGCTCTACGCCCAGCGGCTGACCGAAAACTTTAAAAGCTGCGCCGCCCAAGTGGTGTTCAGTCACGGCGCCAACCTTGATGAGCAGCCGCTTAAACCCAGCCGTTTAATGGCCGATTTAGAGCTTATCGACCCAGAGGCTCTTGGCCTGACCGGTCAATCGCAGCGCGCCGAGCACTACCAAAACCTGGTGGACTCAGCGGTGCTCGAGGCGGTTGATTGCCGCCGTGGCCCAGCCCTTAGCAACCCTGTGGTGCGCGGCGGGGCTGGGCTTTTTAAAGCGCAGGCGAGCTGCCCGTTTGTGGCGTTTGTGCGCTACCGCTTAGGCGCCAGCAGCGACCATGAGCCAACCCTAGGGTTTTCAGCCATCGAGCGCGGCAACGTGCTGCACGATGCGCTCGCCAATATTTGGCAGCAGCTGCAAGACTCCAGCCAGCTCGCGGCGCACAGCGACGCCCAGCTCGAGGCGTTGGTCAGCCACGTTTGCAGCGACACGGTTAACAAAACGGGGTTAGCTCGCGGCGCCGAAATAGGCGCTACTTTTAGGCAGCTGGAAGCGGAACGATTAACGCAGCTGTTGCTAAGCTGGCTAACACTGGAGCGCGAGCGAGGCGCGTTTGTCGCGCAGCAGATAGAGACCCAACACACCATAAACTTTGCCGGCTTGCAGTTAACTGTCCGCGTCGACCGTATCGATCAACTCGACGCTGGTGGCCAGCTCATCATCGATTACAAAACCGGGCAGGTAAACACATCCGCCTGGCTGAGCGATCGCTTTGACGATCCGCAACTGCCTCTATACGCCTGCACCCTGGTCCCTAACGGCGCACAGGCAATTGCTTTTGCACAGATTAACGCCAGCGAGCAACGCTTTGCCGGCACCGGTTGTGGCACCGGCATAAGCGGCATTGCCGATGTCCCCGAGGCGCAATGGCAGGAGCAACTGTGCCTCTGGCAGCAGCGCCTAACGGAGCTTGCCGATGAGTTTCGCGAGGCATGGGCGGTGGTGGATTATCGCAACAAAGCGGCGCGCACCTACGACCAAGCCCTAGAAGGATTAACCCGTGCAGACGAGCTGGCGGATATCAGCGCGTGGCTTAAAAATACAGGAGCGCAGCGGCCATGAATACCTCGAGCAGTGACAACATCAACCAACCTCGCGACGCCGCTGCACGCGAGCAAGCACTTGACCCGCAGCGCTCGTTTGCCGTAGCCGCCCCTGCCGGATCTGGCAAAACCGGTTTGCTCACGCAGCGCATTCTTAAACTGCTGTTGAGCGTCGAGGCACCCGAAGAAGTTCTCGCCATTACCTTTACCAACAAAGCCGCCAGTGAAATGCAAGAGCGTTTGCTGGAGGCGCTGGAGAGCGCCTCAGAGCCAGAGCCAGAAAACGCTCACGAGCGCGCTCTGTGGCACAGCGCACGCGCGGTGATGCAACGGGACCGGCAATTAAACTGGCAGCTACTGCACAACCCCAATCGCCTGCGAGTTCAGACCATCGATGGTTTATGCCGCACCATCGCCTCGCAACTGCCCTTCGATAGCGAGCTTGGTGCTATACCGCCAACGCTAGAGGATGCCGAAACCGCCTATCGTGATGCGGCGCGAGCTTTTTTGCACAGCATTGAGCAAGAGGTGAGTTATCGCGACGATTTAATCCACCTGTGTCGCCACTTGGATAATGATCTGGGCCGTTTACAAGAGCTGTTTGTCACACTACTGCAAAAACGCGAGCAGTGGCTGGGTCCGGTTATTATGGCCTCGAGTGCCGAGGCACGACGGTTTCTTGAGGCGACCTTAACGCAGCTGTGCTGCGAGCATTTAGAGAAGTTGCGCCTTACGTTACAGCCGCTGGCGAGCGATCTGTGCTTACTGCTTGACAGTGGCGCGAGTTACTTAAGCGAACACAAACCCGACTCACCGCTCGCCGCTCTGGCGGGCATCACCGACCTGCCCAAAGCCGAGCCCCAGGCAGTCGAGCAATGGCGTTTACTGGCCGACTTTTTATTAACCGGTAAAGGCGAGTGGCGCAAAACCGTTAATGTGGCCCAGGGAATACCGGCCGGCGCCGCG
>Ga0209075_1003493_pt1 | contig 13049 bp, 15 predicted proteins | sample Stecom2011_FD_187523 | JGI IMG/M metagenome (GOLD analysis project Ga0209075, IMG submission 187523) | Agricultural soil microbial communities from Utah to study Nitrogen management - Steer compost 2011 (SPAdes) (version 2) | ecosystem: Environmental > Terrestrial > Soil > Agricultural land... | reverse complement strand
TCTACGCGATCATTATTGCTATACTGAGAATGATAAACACCCATCACCTCACCAAATTTTTGCATTAAGCGACTGACAATCTGAGTAGTTAATGCAATTTCAGGCAAAAGAAACAATACTTGCTTCTCTTGGGCTATAGCTTCTTGAATTAAATGAATGTATAAAAGTGTTTTACCACTACCTGTTACCCCATGAAGTAAAACAGTCTTTTGATGTTCAAAGCCCTTTTCTATTTCATTTAAAGCTTTTTCTTGAGCCTTAGAAAACACGACCTCTTCAAAAGGTTCAGTTGGATCTCTAAAAGACCAACGGTCCACTTTTTGATGTTCTAATTTCAGTATTTCCTTTTCAATTAATTGATTAAGGACAGCTCTTGAAGCTTTACTTTTCTCTAGTAATTCGTTAACAGGCATACTTTTAAATGCGGGCTGCGAAGCCAAGTAAACCATTAAAATATCACTCTGTTTAGGTGCATTTTTTAATTGATCGAAAAGTGATTTTATAGCGGCTTCATTTCTATGAGTTTCATTTAGAGAAACTACACTTATTTTCTTTTCTTTGTAGCGTTCTTCTAAGGCATCTGAGATGGATGCCAACTCAAAGTTTAAAACATCTTGAATAACCGTTGCTAATAATTCTGGGGGTACAATCTCCTTAACTTCAGAAAAAGTTAACCTCTTCTTTTCTTGAAGTTGCAAACTCAATCGTTTAAGCGCTTCAGGAAACTGTTCTGGAATCTCATCAACTATATCTTCCCAAACCAAATAAGACTCGTTCATAAGTTTTAAATGTGCAGGTAATGCGGCTTGCATAATACTGCCTAATGGTTGCATATAATACTCGTGTATCCATTGCCAATACTTCAATTGCCATGTTTGCAATATAGGTACTTGATCAATGACAGCTATAATTGGTTGGACTTTATATCCTTCTGGTTCATCTTCATGAATGCGTTCAACTAAACCTGCAAATACTTTATTCTTTCCCAATTTAACCTCTACTCTAATTCCTAATTGTATTTTTGGCTGTAACTCTAAAGGTACACCATAGGTGAGGGTATTGGGTAAGCTTAAGGGTAGAATAAGATCCACAAACATAGTTTTAGGATTTATAGTATCAACAATTATTTAAGATAAATCAATGCAAAAAGCCAAGCTATAAAGCTCGGCTTTTTTTATCATTTAAAGTAATGAATTTATTTATCAGCTAAATATTCATCTACTTTATCTTTATGTATCATTTTTTCTCTAAAAGAGTACGCACCAGTTTTAGGGTTCTTTTGTGATTTAATCACTTTAGTAAAGCTTTTAGCGTCAGCATCTTGCTGCGCCCCCTTCCTAATTGCGGTTTTTGCTACCTTAGCCATAATTAAATTATTTTATTGAAATCAAATAATTGCTTATTTAATTTCTTTATGAATCGTCATTTTCTTTAGAATAGGATTGAACTTCTTCAATTCAATTCTTTCAGGTGTATTTCTTTTGTTCTTTGTAGTGATATATCTACTTGTGCCTGGCAATCCGCTATCTTTATGCTCAGTACATTCCAGTATCACTTGAACGCGGTTTCCTTTTTTAGCCATTTCTGAAAGATGTTATAAGTTATTATCTAATTAAATTTTCTGTCCTTGTTGACGCAATTCTTTCACAACTTCGTACAAACCTTTCTTATTGATTGTACGCATTGCATCAGAGCTTAATTTCAAAGTCACCCAAGTATCTTCTTCTGCTAAGTAGAAACGTTTTGTTTGTAAATTAGGGTTAAACTTACGTTTATTTTTCTTATTAGAGAAGCAAACTTTATGCCCTGAAAGTGGTTTTTTACCGGTTACTTGACAAACTCTTGCCATGATTAATTATTTTTTGGATTGCAAAGATACTACTTTTTATAATAAAACAAAACAAACAAGATTGTTTTATTATTTTAATAGCATTCTTGCTAATTATAGTTAATTTTTAAATTATAGAGCAAGTTAAGATTCCTCTTCTTCCTCATTAGTAACAACTACTTCCTCTTGTTCAGATGCTGCATCATACATCTCAAAATTCAATAAGTTGTTTTGCTTTAATAGTATGTACCATTTATATATTTTCTGAATATCGCTTACATATACTCGATCCTCATCAAAATCTGGTAGTATTTCCTTAAAATAAGTACGTGCTTCTGTTCCAGCATTTTTCTTCGTTAGTTCATCTAATTTGTCAGCTTCATTTTCAGAGATAGCATGAAATACTTTATGTAGTGTAACGTTATCCTCATAAGTGTAAATCTCAATACTCTCTAAAGGTGTAATTTGATGTTTTCTTGCTGAGATAAATTTCACGCTATGATCATCCAGACTCACCACGAACGCACCATCTTTTTTGGTACTTTTCAATTGGTATAATCCAGGCAATCCAGTAACGGAAACAATTTGTCTATATTCCATCATAAAATTTGTAAAATTTGCTCAATGAGCTTTATTTGGGGCGACAAAAATAAACAAATTATCAATACCCTGTATCAAAATCAATAATTTTATTAAAAATTCTTAATTGTGATAAGTGGAGCCGGCGGGAGTCGAACCCGCGTCCAAACATCGGATGAAAGTGCTTTCTACATGCTTATTTCGTATTCGGTTGTCGGAAATCATCTGGGAACGAACAAACCCATAATGCTTTCGTAGCTGTATAAATCTTAATTTAGACGCACAGCCTAATCTAACTGCAACCTATTTTGTTTAAATGAGTCGGCTGCGGAGCTTGGAAACAGGTGAACCTGCTCAACGCTGCCCTAATGACCGTGTAATCCTTGATTACGCAGCCATGGCATACTGTGTATTGCCAATTGAAAATTGTGAGAATTCAGATTTAAGCGCTAAAACTCAAGGCGCTGCATGCTTACAATCCCCTCCTTGATGCTGTCAAAACCAGTCGGCCCCTTATAAAAAGAGCTCGTACATTTCAAAGAACGAGATACAAATATACAACTTTTTGTTGAGTTAATAAAACCATTCATACTTATTTAAAAATAATGTAACTTCGTCAAAAAAGAAACATGCCCGAATACGATCAAATTTTTGAAAATAACAAAAAATGGGTGGCAGATATTTGCAAAAAAGACCCTCATTTCTTTGAAGAATTAGCAAAAAACCAAACTCCTGACTACCTATACATCGGATGCAGCGATAGCAGAATTCCCGCAAATCAAATTATGGGACTTAAACCAGGCGAGGTATTTGTACATCGCAATATTGCTAACTTAATCTGTGCAACAGATCTCAATGTACTTTCTGTAATTAACTATGCTGTTACCCAATTAAAAGTAAAACACATTATTGTCTGTGGTCATTATGATTGTGGAGGAGTAGCAGCAGCAATGCAGTCTAAAGACATGGGCATCCTGAATCCATGGTTAAGAAATATTCGAGATGTCTATAGAATGTACAAAGACGAACTAAACGCTATAAAAGACCCCGTTTTACGTAATAAAAGATTAGTAGAACTTAATACTTTAGAGCAAAGCTATAATGTAATTAAATTAGCCAGTGTACAAAAATCATACTTGAAAAACTCATATCCTATAGTTCATGCATGGGTATTTGGACTCAATACCGGACTCATTAAGGATTTAGAAATTAACTTCGAAGAAACACTTAAAGAAGTTCAAGAAATTTATGACCTAACTGAAGACGGAAAAAGTTTAGAGTGAGTCCTGAGGATCAATTAAGTTTTTTTCTTGTTGATGTCTTCTATAAAAGTAAATAGAAAAACCTATAGTTATAGATAAAGGCATAAAGGCTAAATAAATAATCCCTTTATTTAGACCAATAGCACTATCTTGCCCAAGCTGAGCAGCTACATTAGTACAAGTTACACAGCCTTGCGCACTTGCATAGTCTAAACCAACTAACAATACCAATAAAATACTTAGTAGAGCAATTTTCTTCATAACACAAAAATACACTTTTTTTAAAACAATACAATTTATTCTGCCTGAAATTACAATAACAAGTGGTGTACATGGTTAGAGTCGATAATTTTACAAGATTACTTCAGGTCTGTTTTTAAAATACTTTTTCTTGTCTAACTTAGCGTTATAAAATCAAGCTACATCTTTGGATATTTTAATGTAACTTGTCTTGTTTTAAACGATTTTCATCTAATTATCTATATGATGAAAACTACTTGATTGATAATGAAAGCTATCCCATTTTATATATTTTTATTTCTTTTCTTTTTCGTAAATAGTGACACTACTTTTTCACAACCATCAATAGAGAAAGAGCCTCGTATTTTATTCTTAATTGATGCTTCTGGTAGTATGAATCTACCTTGGACAAAAGACGCTAATCGTTTCGAAGCTGCAAGCTTAATTATTACAGAGCTCATGGAAACCGCTCAATTAGAATCTAATAAAATTAGTTTTGGAATTAGAGTTTTTGGAGCTCAACACCCTGCTGCCCAAAAAAATTGCTTCGACACCAAACTAGAAGTTCCGTTCAGATATCAAAATCTCAATCAAATTAAGGCAAGAATGAAGGATCTTAGACCATTAGGCTACTCTCCTATTGCATACTCCTTACAAAAAGCAGCAGAAGAGGACTTTGTTGATGATGATCGATATGCTTACAGCTTAATTCTAATCACCGATGGAGGTGAAAGTTGTGATGGTGATATTTGTGCGATTATGGAAACACTTCTATCTAAAAAAATCAGTTTCAAACCTTATATAATCAGCTTAGTCAATGAAGGTCCGCTTGAAGAGCTATATCATTGTTTAGGAGATTATTCGGTGGTGGAAACACCCCAAGACATTTCAAATATTGTAGATAGAATTTTAATAGAAAACAAAGACATTTTAAAAATACCGAATGTACGTGTTCGAAATAGGACTCCAAAGCCTATACAACCAACAGCACAAACGCCAACCCAAAGACTGAGAGAGGAGACCCCACAGGCCGCCACAACTCCTGCGTTTTCAAATATACCTGATACTTCTCCCACTGTGCCAGAAGTGATTAGTGAGCCTGACCCTATCAGAAGAACACATCACATTAGTCATATTCCAGTTTTTTTAAGGTTACATAAGCCCGCTTTAGCAAGCGCCACGCCTAATATTAGAGTATTTCAAAAGCCCGCCACTCAAATACTAGTTGTTGAAGAAGAGCCTCCTGCGGCAACAATCGTAACGCACAATCCTGAAAGGCCTGCTCAAATTCCAGAGCCTAAGGAGCGAACACCTTTAAAACAGGCTACTCCTATAACTGAATTTTTCGTAACTACTGAGGATGCTGATAAAACTTATGTAGAAATATACTTTACTAATGGACAAGGAAAATTCTATTGGACCGAACCCCGTATTCAAGTTTTAAACTCGAATAATAAATCTGAAGTGATGACATTTAATAGGCACGTTAATGGTCAGCAGCCTGCACGAGTAGAAATTGAAGCCGGTATTTATGACTTTGTCATTCCTAACAGTCTCTCCTCAGCACCAAGTGTCAATATAGAAGCCAACAAAGTCAACAAAATTTATATAAAAATCGTTCAAGGCTCTTTGGCATTTTACCATCCCGAAGATCCCAAAATTGCAATTAGTCAATACACTGCATTGGTAAGTAAAAGATTTGAAAGACACAGCCCTGTTGTTAACCATCCTTGTGATGAAGTATTACCTTATGACCCAGCAAATTATCACATAGAGATTAACACCTTGCCTCCTTTGGTTTATAATTTAGACCTTGACTTTACATCTATTAAACTAGTTGCTATCCCACAACCAGGATATATAGAAATTACTAACGTTAATCGTGTTGGATTAGTTGAGTTCTGGTATAGATTAGGAGGTCGCTTTGTTCCTTTTCACCAAATGATGGTTACAGGAAATGTTGAAGAACAAATACGTGAATTCTTACCTGGAAGATATCAAGTTCGTTATCACACAGGTCCTCAACACGCAGGAAGTGAGCCTAACGTGGTACATTTTTCGATTACAGGCAAAGAAACAACTACTATTCACTTAAGTCGTTAAACTATGCGATTAATTACGATACTTTACTTCTTGCTATTAGCGTATGTTATTGCTGCTTTAGTTTTTTGGGGGCATAGCTTAAATAAGCAAAGTGCCATCATTTACGAACATGAAGTGAGAGAGTTAGAAAGAAGAAGCCTAATTCTGAATGTAAATTATCAAGAAAATTTAGAAGAGATCCAACAAAGGTATAATATGCGCAAAGCACAATATATTGGTGAAGGAGCTACTTTTTTAATTATTATATTAATTGGCGCAAGTATAGTATACTCATCGGTAAGAGGTAATGACAAAGTTTCTAAACAGCAACACAATTTCATACTTTCAATAACTCATGAATTGAAAAGTCCTATTGCTGCTATAAAACTCAATTTGGAAACAATGAACCGAAGAGCGCTTAGTCCCGACTTACAAAACAAACTCCTCAATAGCAGCTTAAAAGAAGCAGATAGACTAGATGATTTAAGCAGTAATTTACTTTTAGCTTCAAGGTTTGAAAATAAAAGCTTTACAGCAAATTATGAGAAAGTAAACATTTCAAAAGTGCTTGAAGAGTCTGTAAAACTCTATCAAAACAGGCATGATAATGAGTTTATCACCCATATAGAAGAAGAATGCTTTTGTTTGTCTGACCAATTTATGTGGAAATTGGCAATCAACAACTTATTAGAAAATGCCATTAAATATAGCCCCAAAAACAAAGCTATTGAGGTCACACTTTATACCAAAGATCAGGTGATTAATCTATATATAGCAGACCAAGGCATTGGTATTGATGACGAAGAAAAGAAAAAAATATTTAAACAATTTTATAGGGTAGGTAGCGAAATATCAAGAACTACTAAAGGTACTGGTTTGGGACTGTATTTAACCTCAAAAATTATTGAGGAGTTTAACGGATCAATTATGGTAAGAAACAATATGCCCACAGGAACTATATTTGAAATTAATGTTCCAGAATATCACTCTAGCTATAATGCATAAAGTTTTATATCAACTCCCAATCTTAGTTTAATTTTGCTATTGTTTGAACACTCCAAGCTCCTGGTTTAGCATTGAAATGCTTTTTAGTGTTAGTCCATACTTCCTTAAAGAAAGAAGTATTTCTATATTTGTTCAAATAAGATTCATCATCCCAAATACTGTACGTAAATAAAACATGAGGGGTATTTATGTCTTGTAATAATTCTAAATGATGACAGCCTTCCTGAGCTCTTACCTTTTCTTTTATAGTTTCAAAATATTTAAGAAATTCATCTACCTTTTCAGGTTCAAATTCCATTTTTACAATTCTAATCATTTCTAAACCTTATACTTATTTTCGAATAAACTAACTGTACTGCGTTTGCTTTTTTCAATCCATAAAGCTCTGCAGCAGAGCCTCTATTAACTGCAAACTCTAAAAATCCACTATCATTAAATCTAAACAAAGTATCTCCTTCACTTGCGTCTTCATAAAAAGAAACTATTTTATTGGCGACTTCATGACGTGAATAATGAATATTAAACTTCCGATCTCCAAATATTGTATTAAACTCATGCTTCTGAAGATTATAAACTACGTTTCCATAACTGTCTATATGCAATATCTGAGCATCTACACCGTCTGAAGTTAAGACTGGCTTTAAATTAGGAATAGTTACTTTCGGCACTACTTTTTCCATACTCGACATTGTAAACCCTCCATTCTGCCACTCTGCCAAAACAAAACTAATCTGATGGATACAATCCATAAAGCTATTTGCCCTAAGCGGTATTTTATAAACTTCATCTACATGTTCTGGAAAACTTAAAGGCAACACTCCATTATCAGGACATAGAATCAATTGACGATCTATGTTTAACAACAACCAATACGCTGCATTTTTTAAGGGAATATCGAACAAGCAAAGATGAAAAGTATAATCTGGGAAATGCCTATAAGATTTTTTCAACAAATAGCTACACTCAAGAATATGAAAAGGCATTACGTCATGGGTTATATCTATGATATTAGCATGAGGAATAGTTTGTGACAATATGCCTTTAACTATCCCCACACTACTATCTTTATATCCCAAGTCTGTTAGTAACGTAATAACCATTCCATTTCAATTCTTTTAGATATTATAATATACTTGCTCCTAATTTTGCATCTTCTAATGGGGACACAAAAATAAGTTTACCTTCTTCATTTTCAGTCATCAAAATCATTCCCTCACTCATAATACCTCTCATCTTCCTTGGGGCTAAATTCACTACAACCGATACCCTCTTCCCCACAATCTCTTCTGGTGAATAATGTTCAGCAATTCCAGAAAGTATTGTTCTTTCTTCAAACCCTAAATCGACTTTTAAGTGTAGTAATTTATCTGCTTTTTTAACTTTTTCAGCACTCAAGATTACACCTGCGCGCAAATCAATCTTCATGAAGTCTTCAAATTGAATTTCTTCTTTGATTGGTTCTGCTTTTGTAGTTTCTTCTGTTTCTTGTATTTGTGTAGCTAATTTACTTTGAGCAATCAGCTTCTCTCTTTGTTCTTCCATCTCTTTATCTTCTACTCTTCTAAATAATAATTCTGGAGCTCTTAGTGGATAATTAACTTGAATTAAATCCATTCTACCTGCATTTTCCCATTCTAGCATTCTTTCCACCACCTTAAGCATATAATTTATTTTCTTAGCTGTTTCAGGTAAAAATGGAGCGATTAAAATAGACAAGTTAGCCGTCAGTTGAATACAAACATGTAGGCAATTATCAATTAACTGTTGATGCTCAGCTTGACTTTCAGGTGTTTTGGCTAATATCCAAGGTTCACATTCTTGCAAATATTTATTACCATGTCTTGATAATTCAATCACGTCAAACATCGCATCCTTGAAATGATAAGTTTCTATTTTATCTGTTACACTCTTCACAGTTTGCTGTAACTTCTGTACTATTTTTTCATCTCTTTCCGTAGCAACATCAGGCCAAAACTTAGGCATTCTTCCATTACATAATTTATGCATTAGAATCATCGCTCTATTAACAAAGTTTCCAAAAGCAGCTACTAATTCGTTATTTACTCTGCTTTGAAAATCATTCCACGTAAAATCATTATCCTTCGTTTCTGGGGCATTAGCTGTTAAAACATATCTTAAGGCATCCTCCATATCTGGAAAATCTCTTAAATAATCATCTACCCAAACTGCCCAATTACGCGAAGTAGAAACTTTTTTACCTTCAATGTTCAAAAACTCATTTGCTGGAACTTGATCAGGCAATATATAATCACCATGTGCGTGTAACATTGCAGGGAAAATAATACAATGAAATACTATGTTATCTTTTCCTATAAAATGCACTAGTTTAGTGTTTTCTTGCTTCCAATAATCATCCCAACCTTGTGGCAAAAGCTCTTTAGTTGCACTTATATAACCTATTGGTGCATCAAACCAAACATATAATACCTTTCCTTCTGCATTCTCTAATGGTACTGGCACTCCCCACTCACTATCACGAGTCATTGCCCTTGGTTGTAAACCTTCGTCTAACCAACTTTTACATTGTCCATACACATTGGGTTTCCAATAGCCTTTCTTACCTTCTAAAATCCATGCTTTTAAAAAATCCTCATATTTATTCAATGGAAAATACCAATGTGTTGTTTCCTTTTTTTCTAACTTAGTTGAACTCAAGCTGCTTTTCGGATTAATGAGCTGGTCTGGCGATAATGAACTTCCACACTTTTCACATTGATCTCCATATGCACCATCTGAATTACATATAGGACACTCTCCTACTATATATCTATCTGCAAGAAATTGCTTCTCTATAGGGTCGTAGAAATGCTCTGAAACTTTTTCTTCAAAAACTCCTTTTTCATATAGATCTTTGAAAAATGCTTGAGAGGTTTGTCGATGTAAATCTGAAGAAGTTCTAGAAAAAATATCAAATGAAATATTTACTCCCTGAAAGGTATTTTTAATTTGATCATGGTAAAAATCTACTACTTGCTGTGGTGTTTTCCCTTCTTTTCTTGCTCGAATCGTTATAGGCACACCATGTTCATCCGATCCACATATAAACTTTACATTTCTTTTTTGGGCTCTTTGGTACCTAGCATATATATCTGCAGGCAAATAACAGCCTGCTAGATGTCCAATATGAATAGGTCCATTTGCATAAGGCAGTGCTGCCGTAATCAATACTTTATTATATTTTTCCATGATATTATTGTTAACACAAAATTCGTTATTTTTTAATTGATAGCCATTGTTTTATTAGATTAAATCGAGCAGTAGATACTATCAACTCATCCTTATCCCAACAAGCTATAGATTTACAGTAAAATTTGCTCCGTAAAAATACGTTTAAAAAAAATATCAAAAGTAATGTCGTAAGAGATATAATTTATAGACTTAATGATTTTTAGAATAGTATTTTATATGAAAAGCCATAAGTGAAAAGCATATTTTCCTGCTTTGTTCTTGTGACCATATTGTACTGTCCTTCTAATTTAAAGTCTAACTCTTTCCATATTTTAATTAATAATTGAGCATTCATCTTTAAGAGTTGATCATCAAAATCAATAATTGATGGTTGCCAAAATCCTGTATATTTGAATTGTATTTTTTCATAATAATGTGCACGAAACTGCAACCTAAACGAATTTCTCCATGTTTCATAAAGAAGTTGTTCACCTGCATCAATGATATTACTTGTCTCCCATAATAAACCATTGCTGAGTCTTAAAAACCAGACATCATCATCAATTAACTCATAAGCTAATCCAACCCCTGCTTGATATTTATGGTTAATCTTTAAAGAATAAGCTGTTTCATAATTGTTTAGCCCCCAACCATAGAACCTTTTTAATTCATTAAAATAGTAATTAAAATCTAATGTAAAATTGAAATCATTTTTGGATAAAGTTTTATTTTGAGTTTCGTATACCCAACTTGCATTTGCATTTAAAACCAATTTATCTTTTGATACACTATACCCAAGTTTGTTATTGAACATCATACTAACCTTTTTGGCTGAGCTTTGGCTATAATTACCTCCAGTATTTATTTGAAAAGTATGATACGTAGTATTTTTTTCAGTCTCTTGTTGTGCATGTATTGGACTTAACGATAAAAAAGCAGTTACAGCAATGAGTGATAAAAAATATTTCATAAGCTAATTCTCATTAATTTCATGTAACAATATAAGATATAAAACAATAAAAAAAGGAAGCAAATTTGCTTCCTTTTTTTATTGTTAGTTTTGATTTAATACTACTTAGTAGCTCTTCTTCTTTCCTTAATACGAGCTGATTTACCGAAACGTTCACGTAAATAATATAGTTTAGCTCTTCTAACTTTACCTCTTTTATTCACAACAATTGATTCGATGTGTGGGGAATATAGAGGGAATAAACGTTCAACTCCAATACCGTCAGAAGTTTTTCTCACTACAAATGTTTGTGTAGCTCCAGTTCCTTGTCTTTTAATAACATCCCCTCTAAAAGACTGGATTCTCTCTTTTGATCCTTCAGTAATGATGTAATTTACGGTTACATTATCTCCAGGATTAATTTCAGGAACATTAGTTTTTGTATTAAACTGCTCGTGTATAAATGATACTGCACTCATTATAATAATATTTTAGAGAATTATGACTTGCCCTATGTTAGTAATGACTTCTTACTTTACTTGAGCAACTATTTGTTTAAATGACTCAGGTTCATTCATCGCTAAATCTGCAAGAACTTTACGATTAAAATCTAACCCTTTTTCTTTTAACTTGTGCATGAATACGGAATAGCTCATTCCTTCTTCTCGAACTGCTGCGTTAATACGCGCAATCCACAAAGCACGATATTCACGTTTTTTCAATTTGCGTCCTACAAACTTGTAAGTCAAACCTTTTTCGTGTATATTCTTAGCTACGGTATAAACGTTTTTTCGTTTACCATAATAACCTTTTGTATTCTTTAAGATCTTTTTTCTTCTTGCTCTTGATGCAACAGCATTGGTTGAACGTGGCATATGTTTATGTAGTTATAATATTAATAATAAAATTTTGAAGCTTTACAGCTTGACGCCTATTTCATGCGTAACATGTACTTCACATTGGACATATCAGCTTTATGAACTAAAGCTTGTTTACCCAAACGACGCTTACGCTTCTTTGACTTCTTAGTTAAAATATGGGCCTTAAAAGCCTTACGACGAGCAATTTTACCCGTACCTGTTACCTTGAACGTCTTCTTTGCTCTTGAATCAGTCTTTACTTTTGGCATGATATAAAAATATTTTGGGACAGCAAAGGTAAATCATTTTTCCTATCTATCCTATATTTATAATAAAATATTTATAATAAAAAGACAGAGCCGACTTTTAGGTCGGCTTTGTGAGTTGCAAAACTACGGGTAATTTAGTTAATTACCAATTTCTCTACACTCTTTTGACCATTTTTATTAATAGCAACAAAATAAATACCTTTTTGAATACCATCTAAAGAGAGTGTCTGGTTACCTGGCATTATATTCTGAGTCAAGATCCTTTGACCAGCTACATTCCAAATCTCTATCTTCATCGCATCCATTGAACTATTTTCAATGTATAATACTTCATTCGCTGGATTAGGATACAATTTATATTGTTTTTCTAAAGTTGTATGTTCATCAACAGAAACATCCGCAGAAAAAATACCCACTGCATACCATGCTTCGTATACTGAATGATATTCATCCGAATCCTCTCCATATAGCTCTTTTGCAACTGTCATAGTTAAATCTGCCGCCTGAGGGTAAGTAGTAGTCGGGGTAAACTTCTCCATCAAAGCCGTATATGCAATAGTGGTAGCTTTTTCTAAACCGATTGGTTCAACATCATACTCGTCACTATGATCATTGGTACCAACTCCTCCTTCTACTAATAAATAAAACCATTTATTACCTACACCACTATTGTAGTGTACGCCACCATTATCTTCTTGTGATTCAGTATCAAACCAATATTGACCTTTATATGTATCAGGTTGCTTAGGCATCATAAAACTAAGTGGATTGTTTGGCCCCTTAGGG
>Ga0209075_1003492_pt1 | contig 13051 bp, 11 predicted proteins | sample Stecom2011_FD_187523 | JGI IMG/M metagenome (GOLD analysis project Ga0209075, IMG submission 187523) | Agricultural soil microbial communities from Utah to study Nitrogen management - Steer compost 2011 (SPAdes) (version 2) | ecosystem: Environmental > Terrestrial > Soil > Agricultural land... | reverse complement strand
CGAGGTGGCGGATGTCGCGGTCGTCAGTGTCTTCGTGAACCCCCTGCAGTTCGGCCCGAAGGAAGACCTCGACCGGTATCCGCGCACCCTGGAGTCGGACGTGGCGGCCCTCGCCGCCCTCACTCCCGCGCCGCAGGCGGAGACCATTGTTTTCGCGCCGACCGCGGCAGAGATGTACCCGGATGGCGAGCCGCAGACCCGGGTTGCAGCCGGCGATGTCGGCGGGCTCTTCGAGGGCGCGACCCGCCCCGGCCATTTCGACGGCATGCTCACGGTTGTCGCGAAGCTCCTCAACATCGTGCAACCCGCGGTCACCGTCTTCGGGCAGAAGGACGTGCAGCAGGTCTACCTAGTGAAGCGGATGATCGCCGACCTCAACCTGCCGTTGACGCTCGACGTGGTCGACACCGTACGCGAACCGGATGGCCTCGCGCTGTCCAGCCGGAATCGCTACCTGTCCGCGGACGAGAAGAAGGCAGCGGGAGTGCTCTCGGCCGCGCTGGCAGCCGCTGCTGCATCCGCTCCTGAGGGTGCGGATGTGGCCCGCGTCGCCGGCCGCAACGCGGTAGCTGACGAGCCGTTGGCGGACCTCGACTATTTCGAACTGGTCGACCCCGGAACCTTCCTGCCAGTGGCCGCCGACTTCAGCGGCCGAGTCATCGCCATCATCGCCGCACGCATCGGCGCCACCAGGCTTATCGACAACCGGGCCATCGAAATCCTCTAAGCCTTCGCGCTGCCGCCGCCGATCGACTCAGAGAAAGCGCCCGCTGCTCGGGCCACGTACACTCCCAGTGCGTCGAGTTGGTGGCCGATTCTCGACTTTGGCCCGCTCACATTCACGGCGGCAATGATGCGGCCGGTGAAATCGAAGATGGGGGCGGATGCGCCGACAACTCCGATCTCGAGTTCTTCGTCGAGGAGAGCGTAGCCCCGCTGCCGAATTCTGCTGATCTCCTCCATCAGGCTGGCGAGGTCGGTGACGACAGCCTTGTCATGTGGGGGGCTTTCGAGTACGGCAAAGCCGGCGGATGCCAGTGCCGGGTCGAGCGGGCCGAGGAGAGCGCTATCGCGCCCGTGTTCGTTGTACCAGTTCTCGATCGAAGCTTCGTCCCAGTCGCTGATGAGCACCCGTCCTGAGGGGGTCCGCCAGGCAGCCGTCGTGATGCCCTCCCAGCCGGTGGTGCGGAACTCGTGCGAGCTCAGCTCACTGATCAGGGTCAGCACGTTTCCGCCCCGAAGCACGCACAGGTGGGTGGTCTCCCGAGTCGATTGCGCGATCTGACGCAAAGAGGTGCGGGCGCGTGCCGCCAGGGTCGCCTGTGCGGTTCGTCCGGCGAGGGCGTAGATGCGGCCGCCCAGCCGGTAGCTGAGCGTCGTCTCGTCGCGGTCGACCAGGCCGGACTCAGCAAGTGTCGCTAGAGCGCGGGAGATCACAGCCTTGTCGCGTCCCGTCAGCTCAGCGATTCGGCTCATAGTGAGACCACCGTTGCGGAACGCTTCGGCGTCGCCGAGAAGTTCGAGGATTTCGACGTCTCGCGTGAGACCTGATGAGTTTCGGCGTCTGGGCCGCGCCTGTGCTCCCTGCTCCATGCGCCCACCATACGAGTGATTTGCCATATGCACAACTCATATTGTGCAAATGGAAACTCGCGGATAGCGTCATCTCAGTGGCGGAGTGCCATCACTCAGTGCGGAGGGAGGGGTTGCAGATGACCGGATTCGATTGGCATAACCTCATCGTTTTCCTGGGCCGTCGCTACGACGACATCTTCGAACTTGTCGGAGAACACCTTCTGGTCGTACTCATGTCGGTGGGCATCGCGCTGGTACTCGGCACGGGCATCGGCCTACTCGTCTGGAACAAGCCGATCACCCGATCGGTCGCGATCTCCACTGCCGCCGTGATGCTGACCATCCCGTCCCTGGCGCTCCTGGCCCTGCTCAGTCCGGTCCTCGGGCTCGGCTGGGGTCCGACAATCGTCGCCCTCGTGTTCTACTCGCTGCTTCCGATCATCCGCAATACCGTGGTCGGGCTCAGGGAAGTGCCACTGCCGATCCTTGAATCTGCACGGGGCGTCGGCATGGGGCCGATCCGCGTGCTGTTCACCATGCAGCTGCCTATCGCGTGGCCGATCATCCTCGCCGGAGTTCGCATCGCCGTGCAGCTGACGGTCGGTATCGCGGCGATCGCCGCCTACGTCGCAGGCCCGGGCCTCGGCCAGTACATCTTCAAGGGCCTCTCGTCGCTCGGGTCCAAGAACGCGCTCAACTACGCGCTCACCGGCACGGTCAGTGTCATCATTCTCGCCCTGCTGCTCGATGCAGTCTTCCTGCTCATCGCCCGTTACACGATCTCAAGGGGATTGAAGTGACCGCACCCACCAACACCGGACCATTCTCAACTGCAAACGGGGCCGTCGGAATCGAGTTGGAGCATGTCTCCAAGGTTTATCCCGGCCAGGCACAGCCCGCCGTCGACTCATTCTCGATGACGATCGAGCCGGGTGAACTCGTAATGCTGGTGGGCCCCAGCGGGTGCGGCAAGACGACCACCATGAAGATGATCAACCGCATCATCGAACCCAGCTCGGGGTCGATTCGTATCGACGGCAACGATGTTCTCTCGCTTGACCCCAACCAACTGCGCCGGCACATCGGCTACGTCATCCAGCAGATCGGCCTCTTTCCGCACCTCACCATCGAAGACAACATCGCCACAGTCCCGCGGCTGCTCGGGTGGTCGAAGAAGAAGACCGCAGACCGGGTGGAAGAACTACTTACCACGGTGCAGCTCGACCCAGGCACCTTCGCCAGAAGGTATCCGCGGCAGCTCTCCGGCGGACAACAGCAGAGAGTAGGAGTCGCCCGGGCGCTCGCGGCAGACCCGCCGGTGATGCTGATGGATGAACCGTTCGGCGCAACCGACCCGATCACTCGGGAGAAACTGCAGGCAGAGTTCCTGCGACTGCAGGCAGACATCGGCAAGACGATCATCTTCGTCACGCACGACTTCGAAGAGGCCATCAAGCTCGGCGACCGCATCGCCGTCCTCGGGGAGCGCAGCCGCATCGAACAGTTCGACACCCCGGCAAACATCCTCTCGGCCCCGGCCAATGACTATGTCGCATCGTTCATCGGGCAGGGTGCATCGCTCAAGCGGTTGGCGCTCATTCCGGTGTCGGAGGCCAGGCTGGCCCCGGTCGCCACGCAGCCCTCCGCCGCACAGGTCGACATCGAAGACAATCTGCGCGATGCGCTCGACCTCCTGGTGCTCACAGGAGGGCCGAGCATCGACGTTTCCGAGGGTGGGAGAGTCGTCGGCTCCATCGATCACGCCGCAATCTCAGCGGCGCTCAGGGCCACTTCCGGAGCCGGGCGTGTTGGCTGATGTCTGTCGTTGAGTCAGAGACGGTCGCGCTACAGACGGTGGGTCGCGGGCCGGAGAAGCCGACCGGCCGTGCATGGCCGCGCATCCGCCGCTTCATGCCGGTAATCGTCGTCGCAGCAGTGCTATTGGCAACGTGGTTGTGGGTGTCGTCACTGCAGCTCGACTCCATCGAGCAGCGCACCCTCAACGCCGATTACATCGTCGCGCGCATCCGCGAGCACCTGGTGCTGACTGTGGTCGCCTCAGTTCTCGTCGCAGTACTCGCGATTCCCTTCGGTATCGCGGTCAGCCGCTCGCGCTCTCGAATGTTCACCGCGACAGTGGTCGGCATCGCAAACATTGGGCAGGCAACCCCGGCGATCGGTGTCGTGATTCTGCTGGCGATCGTCTGGCAGACAGGGTTCACGACTGCACTGGTCTCGCTGGTCGCTTACTCATTCCTGCCGGTGCTGCGAAACACCATGGCCGGGCTGGAGCAGGTTGACCCGAACATCGTCGAGTCGGCGCGAGGCATGGGGATGACCCCGTGGCAGGTGCTTCGCCGGGTCGAACTCCCGTTGGCCTCCCCCGTCATCCTCGCGGGTCTGCGCACTGCCCTCGTCTTCGCCGTCGGTGTTGCCACGGTCGCAACGTTCATCAACGCGGGCGGCCTCGGCGACATGATCATCAACGGCCTGAAGTTGCAGCGCTTCCCGGTCCTATTGGTCGGCGCTGTCCTGGTTGCGGCGATTGCCGTGCTCATCGACTGGCTTGCGGGCTTGGTCGAAGAGTGGGTGCGACCGCGCGGCATGTGAAACCTAATCCCTTCCCAACAAGAGAAAAACCCGAAAGGCAATCACCATGAAGAAACAATTGATCGGAACGATGGCGGCGCTAGCCGCGGGAGCATTGGTGCTCACCGGCTGTGCCGGCGGAACCACCGGTGCGCCTGCCGGCGGCGACGGAGAGCTGAGCGGTCTCACGGGCGAGGTCGGAGCGAAGGACTTCGCTGAGCAGTACATCCTCGCTTACATGACGGCCGAACTGCTGAACGCGCACGGAGCAGACGTGGAGGCCAACATCAAGCTGGTCGGCTCTGCTAACGTGCGCCAGGCGCTTGAGAACGACGACTTCCTCGGCTACTGGGAGTACACCGGAACGTCGTGGATCACTTACAACGGCAACACCTCCCCGGTGGTCGGCGTGCCAGAGCAGTTTGCGGCTGTCAAAGAGGCGGACGCAGAGAACGGTATTGCTTGGCTAGACGGCGCACCGTTCAACAACACGTACGCTTTCGCCATCCGCTCGAGCGAAGCCAAGGCGCTCGGTGTGAAGACGCTCAGCGATGTGGCCGCGCTGCCCAAGGAAGATCAGACATTCTGCATCGAGAGCGAGTTCTCGACCCGTGACGACGGCTGGCCCGGACTGAAGTCCACGTATGGTTTCGCAGCTGACGACTCCGACGGCGTGACGATGCTCGACACCGGAATCATCTACACGGCCACGCAGAAGGGTGACGACTGCAACTTCGGCGAGGTATTCCAGACCGATGGTCGTATCAGCGCACTCGACCTGGTGGTGCTGGAGGATGACCTGAACTTCTTCCCCGCGTACCAGGGAGCGTTCACTCTCAAGCAGGAGACTCTCGACGAGTTCCCCGCGATCGCCGATGTGATGGAGAAGCTGTCACCGCTCCTCACCACTGAGGTGATGCAGTCACTGAACCAGCAGGTGGATGTCGATGGTGAAGACCCAGAAGACGTCGCCATCGCCTGGCTCGAAGATCAGGGGCTTATCTAGTGTCACAGCTCCAACTCGGTGAGAGCTTCGTCGGCCAGGGGGTGAACGCCGCGCACATCAACACCGTCTTCGGACACCGTGATGGGCCGGCGGGCGCCGCCTGGGCGGCGGCCCTCGCCTCCCCCAGCGCCGGCCACGTTCCGTTTGTGGCGATTCTCGAGCCCTCTTTGCCGACCAAACCGTTCACCCTGTTCGTCACCAAGGCGGCTCCTGTCGGAGATGACCACGGCACTCTCATCTGGGGACCGGCGCAGGCCGGTGTTGCTGCTGGTGTGGCCGACGCGGTCGCCGACGGGGTCGTCACCGAGGCAGAAGCTGATTCGCACGTGGTCGTCGCCGCTGTCTGGGTGAATCCTGAAGCCGATGATGCCGATGCGGTCTACCTCAATAACCGTGAGGCGGTTCGAACAGCTTTGGGTAACGGCGCCGCTCAGCTTCCCGCGGTCGCCGACGTGCTTGCCGCTCGCGCTTTTCCGCACAACCCCTACTACGCCTCGAAAGGCACCGCATAACTATGAGTTCCACTGAGCGTCCGGTCGTCGGTTTTATCGGCCTGGGCAGCATGGGGTCGGGTATGGTCCGAAACCTGCAGAAGGCTGGTTTCGACCTTGTCGTTACCGATGTGCGCGCCGAGGCAGCTGTCGAGGCGATTGCAGGGGGGGCGACGTGGGTCGACACCGCCGCGCAGGTTGCTGCGTCGAGTGGTGTGGTCATCACCATGCTTCCCACCCCGAGGCACGTCTCGGACGTTGTCTACGGTACGGCGGGCATCCTTGCGGGTATCGCGGATGGCGGCACCTGGGTCGACATGTCGACATCAGTTCCCGAGGTTGCTGCCCGGGTGAGGGCAGAGGAGGCCGCCCGCGGCCTGCACATCCTGGACGCCCCTGTGAGCGGGATGTCGGTGGGAGCAGCTGCCGGGTCGCTGCAGATCTTTGTCGGGGGTGACGGCGATGATGTCGCCAGGCTTCGCCCGGTGTTTGAAGCGATGGGCGACCCCGAGCGCATCCTGCACGTGGGGCCGCATGGCGCCGGTTACGCGGTCAAGCTCATGATCAACCAGTTGTGGTTCTCGCACCTGGTCGCCACGGCCGAGGTGCTCGCGGTCGGCACCGCAGCTGGCGTAGATCTCGCGGTGTTGAGGGACTCGATCGTTGCCAGCCCGGCGAATAGCAACTTCGTCGAGCACGACGTGCTGTCGATTCTCGATAACGGCGACTATGACGAGGGGTTCGCCATCGCCCTCGCCTGCAAGGACCTGGGCTTGTCGGTTGACCTCGCCCGGTCGGTGGGAGTTTCCGCCGAATTGTCCGCGCTGGTCGAGCAGGTGTACCGTCGCGCGAAGGCGACTTACGGTGATCGGGCTGGCGAAATGTCGCCGTTCCAGCTTTACGAAGACCAGCTGGGTCACACCTTGCGGCTGGGCACGGTGAAGTCATGACCGTGGCAGAGACCAGCGAGCTTTCCGCTGCGGTTCCGACCGGCTTGTATATTGACGGGCGCTGGCAGGATGCGGCATCCGGTGCCGTATTCGATGTCATCGACCCGTCGACCGGAGCGGTAATCGCTCGAGTCGCCGACGCCACAGTTGACGACGGAGAGGCCGCGCTGGCGGCCGCCCATCGTGCGCAGGAGGGGTGGTCGCGCACAGCGCCCCGGGAACGGGCAGAGATACTACGGCGGGCCTTCGAATTGACGGTGGAGCGCACCGAGTTGATCGCTCTCACCATGACGCTGGAGATGGGCAAGCCCCTCGCCGAATCACGCGCTGAGGTGGCCTATGGTGCAGAGTTCCTGCGCTGGTTCTCTGAGGAAGCAACGCGCATCTCGGGCCGGTTCGCAACCGCCCCGGACGGCAAGAACCGGCTCATGGTGATCAAGCGCCCCGTGGGGCCATGCCTGTTCATCACCCCGTGGAATTTTCCCTTGGCCATGGCTGCTCGCAAGGTGGCTCCGGCGATCGCCGCCGGCTGCACCTCCGTTCTCAAACCCGCCGCGCTCACCCCACTCACCGCGCTGCTCTTCGCCCAGATCCTCGAAGACGCAGGGCTTCCGGCAGGGGTGTTGAACGTCATTCCCACTTCGCGTGCCGGTGCAGTGACCGCGCCACTCATCAGTGATGAGCGGCTGCGCAAGCTCTCATTCACAGGGTCGACTGAGGTGGGCAAGCGGCTGATCGCTGCCTCTGCCGACCAGGTTCTCCGGGTGTCGATGGAATTGGGTGGCAATGCACCATTCCTGGTGTTCGACGACGCCGACCTCGAAGCGGCGGTGGAGGGAGCGGTGCTTGCCAAACTGCGCAACGGTGGTGAAGCCTGTGTCGCGGCGAACCGTTTCGTCGTGCACGAAAGTATTGCGAAGGAGTTCAGCGAGAAGCTGACCGCGCGAATGGGCTCGTACGTGCTCGGGCGGGGCAGTGAGCCGGGAACGACCCTGGGCCCGCTCGTCGACGAAGCGACGCGCACCAAAGTTGCCGAGCTGGTGGCGGGTGCGCTCGCTGAAGGTGCCGTTGCAACAATCGGAGGGGCATCCGTCGACGGTCCGGGGTATTTCTACCCCGCAACGGTGCTGACCGGAGTCCCCCTCAGCGCGCACATCCTCACCGAGGAGATCTTCGGTCCGGTTGCGCCCATCGTGACGTTCCGCGATGAAGATGAGGCGGTCCGAATCGCCAACGCGAGCGAGTACGGTCTCGTCTGCTTTGTCTACACCCGGGACCTCAACCGCGCCCTGCGGATGTCAGAACGACTCGAGACCGGGATGCTCGGAATGAACACCGGTCTGGTGTCTAACCCTGCGGCACCGTTCGGCGGAGTCAAGCAGTCTGGGTTGGGCAGGGAAGGCGGTTCAGAGGGCATCGAGGAATACCTTGAGACCAGCTACATCGGCATCGCCGATCCGTTCTCCGTCTGACGATGCGGAACCCTGAAAGGACCCAGATGCAACTCACTGATTTTTCACTCGATTTCTTCTCCCTCGCCGGCAAGACCGCAATCGTCACCGGCGGCAACACCGGCCTGGGCCGCGCATTCACGGCCGCCCTCGCATCCGCTGGTGCTGATGTCCTCGTTCCCGGAATGTTCGACGACGACGGTGAAACCGAGAAGTTGGTTACTGACAGAGGGTGCCGCTACGAGAGCATGCACGCCAACCTCACGGAGCCGGGCATCCCTGCGTCGGTGATCGCAGAATGCATCGACCGGTTCGGAGCGGTCGACATCGTTGTGAACTCGGCCGGGATCAGCAAGCTCGCGCCCGTGACCGAGTTTGGCCGCGAACAGTGGGACGCCATGGTGGCAGTCAACCTGACTGCCGCGTTCGAGCTCGGACATGAGGCAGCCGCCCATATGATCGATCGCGGCAGCGGCAAGATCATCAACATCGCCTCCCTGTTCTCTTTCCTCGGGGGGCTCTCGTCACCCGCGTACGCGGCAACCAAGCACGGCATCGTGGGGTTCACGAAGGCGTACGCCGACGAACTCGGGTCGCACGGCATCCAGGTCAACGCGATCGCTCCCGGGTACTTCGCCACGCCGATCACCGCTGCGACGAGGGCGGATGCGACGACAAACCAGCGAGTACTCGACCACATCCCGGCCGGCCGCTGGGGAGACCCGGCCGACCTGATGGGTGCTGTGGTGTTTCTCGCCAGTCGGGCATCCGACTACGTCAACGGGCATGTGCTCACCGTCGACGGCGGCTACCTGGTGCGTTGAGCACCCTAGAACGTTCTACACCTCTACTCAGAAAGCGCAGGAAAACAGCATGGTTGCGTCACGTTCAGACTTAGGCCGCGACGAGATCGTCGAAGCATTGACCTCATTGGTGGGTGCCGCCCAGGTCGACACCGACGAGCAGCAGCTCCGGGAAGCCAGTGTCGACCGCTTCAAGAAATACTCGGCGGTTCATGGGATCTTCGACGGGCCGATCCCGGCGGCGATCGTCTACGCGACCTCGACAGAGCAGGTGGCCTCCGTGCTGGAGTTCGCCCAGGAACACCGAGTCAACGTGGTGCCGCGAACGGGTCGAACCGCGACGGAGGGCGGTCTCGAGACCGTCGTCGAGAACTCAATCGTGTTGGACGGTTCGCGAATGAACCAGGTGATCAACGTCGACCCCGAGAACATGATGGTGACGACGCAGTGCGGCGTGCCCCTGCAGGTGCTCGAGGACACGCTGCGAGCTCAGGGCTTCACCACCGGTCACTCGCCACAGTCCAAGCCGATCGCGCAGATGGGCGGGCTTGTCGCCACCCGTTCGATCGGCCAGTTCTCTACGCTCTACGGTGGCATCGAAGACTTGGTGATCGGGCTCGAAGCCGTGTTTCCCGGCGGGAAGGTCAGCCGCATCAAGAACGTGCCGCGTCGCGCTGCCGGTCCCGACATCCGTCACATCGTCATCGGCAATGAGGGTGCCTTGTGCTTTATCACCGAAGTGACGGTGAAGATCTTCACCTACCAGCCACAGAACAACCGCTTCCTCGGGTATTTGGTCGACAGCCTTCCCGCGGGCGTGGATGCCCTCCGCCGGGTCATAGTCGACGGATATCGCCCCTCGGTCGCGCGTGCATACTCCGAAGAGGATGCCGCCCAGCACTTCTCGCATTTCTCGCAGGGTCGTGCCGTAGTGGTGCTTGTCGCTGAAGGGCCGGAGCCCGTCGCCGAAGCCACCGAGCGCGGCATCCAGGAGATCTTCGAGCAGGTCCCGCACGAGGTGGTGGACAGCGCTCTCATCGAGGAATGGTTCGACAACCTCAACTGGGGCCAGGACAAGATCGACGCCGAAAAGGAGCAAATGCTGCACGGTGCGCGCCTCGGGTACACGACCGAAGTTTCGATTAACTGGTCGGGTGTGACAGAGCTGTTCGAGTCGGTCATGCGCCGGGTGCGCACCGAGTTTCCTCGGGCATCCGACCTCACGATGTTGGGCGCGCACTCATCACACAGCTACCAGACCGGCACCAACCTGTACTTCGTCTACGACTACAACATTGCGGTCGCCCCGCGGGACGAAATCAACGAGTACCACATCCCGATCAACGCGATCGTGGTGGAAGAGGCGCTACGCCTGGGAGGCTCGATGGTGCATCATCACGGCATCGGCAAGTACCGCACGCCATGGACGGAGCAGGAGCACGGGTCCGCGTACCCGCTGCTGAAGGGGCTGAAGCACAGCTTCGATCCGCAGGGAGTCATGAACTACGGCACGATCTATCCCGCAGAATAGCCGCATGACGCAGTCCTATGTGGTCGCCATCGATAACGGGTCCCAAAGCACGAAAGTCTCGATTTTCGACGACGCCGGTAGGGTTCACGCGAGCGCTCGGGTGCCGCTCGCGCCGTACGTCTCTCCGGGGCCGGGCAGGTGGGAGCATCCGGGGGACGACATCTGGGAGTCGATCGCAGCGGCCACAGCAGAGGCCCTATCGCGCTTTGACGGAAACCCTTCGGCTATAGTCGCGGTCGGGCTGTGCACTATCCGGTTCTGTCGTGCCGTCCTGCGCTCAGACGGCTCTCTCGCCCAACCGGTGATGAGTTGGATGGACGAGCGGGTCTCCCGGGCGTTCGTTCCGGAATCTGATGATGCCGCCTATGTCACCACGTCGTCGGGCTACATCACGCATCGATTGACCGGTCGCTTCGTCGACACCGCGGGGAACTACCAGGGCGCCTGGCCGATCGATGCGAAGTCCTGGTCGTGGCTCGAGGAGCGCGACGCAGGCCCATCCCAGATTCCTAGGCGGATGCTGTTCGACCTAATGCTGCCGGGCGACGAGCTGGGCTCGGTGACCGCGCAAGCGAGCGCAAGGACCGGCTTGCCCGAGGGCATCCCAGTCTTCGCGACCTCCAACGACAAGGCTGTCGAGGCGCTGGGCGCCGGTCTCCGCGGCCATGACAGCGCACTCCTGTCGCTGGGCACGTACATTGCCGCGATGGTTCCGGATGCCGAACACCGGCAGGAGGTGGCGACCGGCTGGCAGAATTTCTCCTCGGTTCCGCACCGCTACCTCTGGGAGAGCGAGGGGGTGCGTCGCGGCATGTGGACCGTCGCTTGGTTCCGCGACCTCGTCACTGGGCCCGGTGCATCCGCGCAGGGAGTCGGCGTCAGCGTCGAGGAACTCTTGGGGGCGGAGGCTGCAAGAGTGCCAGCGGGAAGCGGAGGGCTGGTGACCGTTCTCGATTGGTTGGCGCCAGACTCTGAGCCACACCGGCGCGGGATGCTCCTCGGGTTCGATGGAACCCAGGGGCGCGCTCACATCTACCGCTCGATTCTGGAAGCCATTGCATTCGCCATGCACCGGAACCTGCAGGCTCTCGAGACCGCTCGCGATCGGAAGGTCGAAGAGTTGATCGTCGCTGGTGGGGGCGCCTCCTCTGACCTGTTCCTGAGCATCATCGCATCGGTCTTCGGGGTGCCGGTTCGACGCCCAGCGGTGACGGACGCGGCTGGGTTGGGAGCGGCAATCTGTGCGGCAGTGGGCGTCGGAATCCACCGTGACTGGGAGGCAGCCATTGATGCGATGGTGCGAACGGAGACGGTGTTCCACCCTGACGCAGAACTGAGCGTCACCTACGCACAGTGGGAACGACGCGCCCTCACCCTGACCGACCGGTCGCAACGGCTCTTCGTAGAGCTGCCTAGAGTCGGGGAAGGCACCTCCTAGATGGGTCGCAACTAAGCTGGTGGGCGACCAAGGAGACGTTGCCCCGCATGACAGAGACACAGCCGCCCACCGAGCCCACCGAAGAAGAGCTCTCTGAGCAAGCGCAGGTGCGGCTGACGAAGCGCGACCGCCTGATCGAGCGCGGCGACGGCGCCTACCCGGTGTCCCTGCCGATCACGACGAGCATTGCCGATGTGCGGGCGAAGTACCCGGACCTTGAAGCGGATGCTGCCACCGGCGACACTGTCGGACTAGCCGGGCGCATCGTGCACCTGCGCAACACCGGCAAGCTGTGTTTCGCGTCGCTACAGTCCGGTGACGGGCAGCGCATCCAGGCCATGGTTTCCCTCGCGGCCGTCGGCGAGGAGTCCCTCGCCCTGTGGAAGGAACTCGTCGACCTGGGCGACCACCTGTTCGTCTCCGGAGAGGTCATCTCGTCCCGGCGTGGCGAGCTCAGCGTGATGGTGACCGACTGGAAGGTGGCGGCCAAGGCCATCCGCCCACTCCCGAACCTGCACGTGGAGCTGAGCGAAGAGACCCGGGTGCGTTCCCGCTACCTCGACCTGATCGTGCGCGAGCAGGCGCGGTTCACGGTGAAGGCACGCGCGAAGGTGAACGCCTCGCTGCGGGCGACGTTTGACGCCCATGAGTACCTCGAGGTCGAGACGCCCATGCTGCAGACGATGCACGGTGGGGCATCCGCTCGTCCATTCGTGACCCACAGCAACGCCTTCGACACCGAGCTGTACCTGCGCATCGCCCCGGAGCTGTTCCTCAAGCGCGCGGTGGTGGGCGGGCTCGAGCGCGTGTACGAGATCAACCGCAACTTCCGCAACGAGGGGGCGGACTCCACCCACTCGCCGGAGTTCGCCATGCTCGAGGCCTATCAAGCGTACGGCGACTACAACCAGATGGCCGATCTGACGCAGGAGCTGGTGCAGAACGCGGCGATGGCCGTCTCAGGCACGCACATCGTGACCTGGGCTGATGGCACCGAGTACGACCTCGGTGGTCAGTGGGACCGCGTGTCGATGTATGACTCGCTGAACGCGGCAGCCGGTCTCTCGGTGACCCCGCAGACCCCGGTCGAGGAGCTGCTCGCGCACGCCGCCACCCTCGACATCGAGGTGCAGCACCCCACCCACGGCAAGCTGGTCGAAGAACTGTGGGAGCACTACGTGAAGGGCGACCTGGTTCGGCCCACGTTCGTGATGGAC
>Ga0209075_1003491_pt1 | contig 13052 bp, 18 predicted proteins | sample Stecom2011_FD_187523 | JGI IMG/M metagenome (GOLD analysis project Ga0209075, IMG submission 187523) | Agricultural soil microbial communities from Utah to study Nitrogen management - Steer compost 2011 (SPAdes) (version 2) | ecosystem: Environmental > Terrestrial > Soil > Agricultural land... | reverse complement strand
TCATTAGCAGAATAGGTAAACCCACTGTAATCACCTGTGATTGAGTATATTTTTCTCTTACTTTATCTTTATCAAAAAAGGCAAGTTTCACTTCTTTGGCTCTGATGTTTATAATTCCTGAATCATCGAGCAAGTAATGCACGGCATTCATTAGAAAATCTTTGTTTCCGTAAACTTGTTGTGTCCAGATATCATAACCGTTTGGCAGGAATTTCTTGTTGGCATACATGTAATTTACGATGTCTCCGTCAGAAATCACAATCATTTTATTATCAACGCTTTCGTCTTGTTGGTCGGGATAATCAAACGGTTTTACGCGGTTTTTGTATGTTGAGGTAAAATTCCCTTCTAATAAAACACCCAATATACTTGGTTTTCCAGCAAAAGGTTCCATACCTTGGAATTGGAACAAGCTAATCGGGTGAGGCACGCCGACTTTTCTCGACATTTCAGACGATTCCAACAACACCGTTTTTTTGATTCCGTTGTCTAAGGTATCGATGGCATTCGCAAATTCGAGCTTAACGACATTTACGTTTTTATTAATCAAATGGTTTTCTTTAGACGGAACCATAACAGAGTACCACCAATCTAGCGGAAGGTCTTGACCGTTTTCGTCTTTTAGCGTAATAGGAATCGAAAGGTAATCCTGAATTAGGTTATAGTTGATGCGAACCCCATATTTGAACAACATGTCGTCAAGGTTCAAATCAAGAGAAAGAGCGATATTTTGTCGTGATGTGTTTTGCAGGCTGTCTAAATCAAAACCTACTTTATCGATTAACCACATGGTTTTTTTACCTTTCATGATATATTGGTCGATGATATACTTATCTCTTTCTGAGAAAGGTTGCGTAGGTTTGGCGATGATAGCTAAATCAAAGCGATCTAGGTTTTTGATAACCTGTGGGGTGTTGTCTTGAAGGTTGTCTAAGTCAAATTCTCCGATTTGGTAATAAGGCTGTAAGTTGGTGATGAAATCGGCTAAGTATTTATCTTCAATTTCGCCGTTTCCTTTCAGGACAGCGATGCTTTTCTTCTCTTTTACTATTAGCTTTGCAATGGCGTCAGCAAAGGCATATTCGAGTTGCTCAACAGATTTTTGAATGTTTTCTGAGGCAGAAACCCCTAAGTTGTTTACCAATAGAGGAACTCGGACTGATTTTTTTTCTTCTTCGTCATATCCGATAGCCCACGGGAAGATGCGAACAATAGATTGATTTCCTTGTTTGGTAATTGGGATGTTAGTAGGAGTGAGCCCCATTTCATCCAACTCCAACATAGTTTGGTTGATGTCAGTTTCGCCCTCTAAAGGGTCTTCAAAGACAAAGCGAATATTGCTGTTGATGCTTTTGAATTCCTCTAAAAGTTGTTTGGTTTCTTGTTTTAGGCGCCTGAATTCTGAGGGGAAATCTTCGCCTTGTAACAAAACGGTGAACTCCAAGGGTTTGTTTACTTGCTTGAGCAAATCTTTGGTGGTTTTCTGTAAAGTATATCGTTTGTCATGAGTCATATCGAAACGATGATACGCTAAACTTCCGATGAAGTTTACCACGAAGATTCCCAGAACGATATAAACCAGCTGTTTGATATTGTCTTTCTTTAGTGTTTTCATCAGTTTCTCAGAGATTTAAGTTTAAAAACAGTTAAGGACAAAAACAGCACTGCTACACTCAAAAAGTAAATAATATCACGAGTGTCTAAAACTCCTCGGCTAATGCTTCGGAAGTGGTAATCCATTCCCAAGGAAGCTACAAAATCGTTATAAGGAGTGAATTGCGAAGCCAATCCTTCCATTCCGAAATACAATAAAAAGCAAACAAAAACCGCCAGAATAAAGGCTACGATTTGGTTTTCGGTAAGTATAGAAGTAAACACACCCACAGCGGTATATCCTGCAATTAAAAATAAAAGTCCGAAATAAGAGCCAATGATACTTCCGGAGTCAATCACAGTTGGTGGGCTCACCAGTTCGTAAATGGCATAGACGTAGATTAAAGTGGGTAATAAAGCAATGATAATCAATAGGAATGCTCCGAAGAATTTGCCGTTTACGATTTGCCAAACCGAAAGAGGTTTAGTGAGTAGGAGCTCGATAGTTCCTTGTTTTCTTTCATCCGAAAAACTTCGCATGGTTACGGCCGGAATCAAGAAAATCAACACCCAAGGGGCTAGAGTGAAAAATGGGTTCAAATCGGCAAAAGAGCCGTCGAGGATATTGAAATCGCCTTGAAATACCCATAAAAACAATCCGTTTAGCAATAAAAAAACAGCTATAACCAAATAGCCGATTAGCGAACCGAAAAATGACTGTATTTCTCGAAATAGTATTGACTTCATTGTTTAATCGTTATTGGTTAAATGTTTTATCGGTTAAGGGAGGCTTTCCAGTTTGTTGACACTCCAAGCTTGTGGTTTGTCGTTGAACAAGGCTTTGGTGAATGTCCAAACCTGGTTGAAAAGTTCGGAATGTCTGTAATTTTCTAAATCTTCTTCTTTCTCCCAAATGCTATACGTGAAAAAAATCGATTTATTGTTTTTATCTTGATATAACTCTAAAAATGTGTTTCCGGGAAAGTTTCTGATACTATGTTTGTGCTGATGGAAATTTTCCAAAAAAGCCTCAACTTTTTCCGGATGAAAACTCATCTTTACTATACGTATGAACATTTTATTGTAAGATTAGGGAGGGGTTAGTTTTTTTAAGTTAAACAGCCACAGCTCCTTTGATATGTGGATGTGGGTCATAATCTACCAAGGTGAAATCTTCGAATTTGAAGTCAAAGATGTTTTTCACTTCAGGATTTAGAATCATTTTCGGAAGCTTTCGAGGCTCGCGAGTAAGTTGTAATTGTAGTTGTTCGATATGATTGTTATAGATATGTGCATCGCCGAAAGTGTGAATGAATTCTCCGGGTTGCAAGTCTGTAACCTGAGCAATCATCAGTACTAGCAAAGCATACGAAGCGATATTAAACGGTACGCCTAAGAAAATATCGGCACTTCGTTGGTAGAGTTGACACGAAAGTTTTCCGTCTGCTACATAAAACTGGAAAAAGGCATGACACGGAGGTAACGCTACTTTCCCATTGGCTACGTTTTCTGCAAATGATTTTGAAGTATCAGGAAGTACAGAAGGGTTCCAGGCAGAAATCAGCATTCTACGGCTATTGGGATTGGTTTTCAGAATGTCGATAAGCTCCGAAATTTGGTCGATTCCTTTACTGTCCCAATTTCTCCATTGGTGACCGTAAACCGGCCCCAGATTGCCGTTTTCGTCTGCCCATTCGTCCCAAATTCGCACTCCATTTTCTTTCAGATAAGCAATGTTTGTATCGCCTTTAAGGAACCACAAAAGCTCATGAATAATAGATTTTAGGTGTAATTTTTTTGTTGTTACAAGCGGAAAGCCTTCGTTCAAATCGAATCGCATTTGGTAACCGAAAACACTTATAGTTCCGGTTCCGGTTCTGTCGCCTTTTTGAGTGCCGTTGTCTAAAACGTGTTTTACTAAATCAAGGTATTGTTTCATGGCTTTATTTTTTAACCTATAATGTAGGTTTATTTTTTTCTGCTTGTAATCGTAAAATAGGCTTTCATCAACAATCCATAAATCAATCCGCCTAACATCATGATGACGAAATTTATGGCCAAGTATTGCATTGATAACATTCGTCCTTGTAGCACAGCAAAGGCAACACCGACAATCAGGAACATTAAAAACCCAAACAATAGTCCGGTTTTAATCCACTTCTTGCCTAAAAAATGCTCTTTCATCGTGCTTCTCTTTTAGAAATTTCGTCTCTGATTTTTACGGCTTTTTCGTAATCTTCGTTATTTACAGCTGCATCGAGCATTTTACGAAGCTCTTCTAGGGTATAATTTCCGTAAGAGTCATTAGACATTGGCATCATTTCTTCTTCGGAGAGATCTAACGGATCGTCGGGATTTTCGGATTCCAACGGATTGGTTTTTAGATAAATTCCTGCTTTATCCAGAATGTTTTTATAAGTAAAAATTGGAGCGTCGAATCGGATAGCCAGAGCTACTGCATCCGAAGTTCGGGCATCAATAATTTCCTCGATTCGGTCTCTTTCGCAAATGATACTCGAATAAAAAATACCATCGACCAGTTTGTGGATAATCACTTGCTTTACGATAATATCGAATCGGTCAGCAAAGTTTTTAAACAAATCGTGGGTGAGAGGCCTTGGGGGTTTAATTTCTTTTTCTAAGGCAATGGCAATAGACTGTGCCTCGAAAGCACCAATCACAATTGGTAATTTTCGCTCTCCGTCAACCTCATTCAAAATCAAGGCATAAGCCCCGTTTTGAGTCTGGCTGTATGAAATTCCTTTTATAGATAGTTTTACTAAACTCATACTGCAAAAGTAAATTTTTTTCAGCCAATAGCCAATAGAGAACAGTTAATACTTGGCAGATTTGTAGATTAATTTTAAGGCTGCTGTCTTAGCGAATCGTTCATCATTCGCAACATTTCGTTTTCGCCTTCTTCTTGAAGAATTCTGGATTTTTCGAGTATGGTTTCCATTCGGCTGACAATAGAAGCCAAATCGGTATTGATTTCGTCTATCATTTGTAGCACCTTTTCGACCGGGATATCATCCAAATGGATGTAAGTGTTGAGCATTTTGAATTTTGTAATCAGTACGTCAATTCGGCTTTGGATTTGAATTTTATTGAAAACAGGTGGAATTGTAGTGCTTAAAGCCTCGGCTTTCTCCACCAATTTTTTGGTTTTTTTCTGAAAAGCTCCGATATCGGTTTGGGGTTTTTGTTGGAGTTCTGTGATAAAGCTGTTCCACTCCATCCAATCTTCTGTAGCTTGTAGCGCCTCTGGAGAAAAACCTGTGTTGTAAAACCTCCACGACTTGCTGATGGTGTTGTAGGTTTCTTCTGTCTTCTGTGCGGCTTTGAGAGCATTTTCTTTACGAATAGCTTCTTTGTCCTGACATGAGAACAACAACACGACCAAGCTAAATAAAAGTAGTTTTTTCATTGGAGAAATTCAATAGACTACAAAGGTATAATTTTTTAGTATTATATGGATAAGTGGCAATGTTGTCAGATATTACTTATCTTTGAAGAAAACCAATGTTGTTGAGAGATGATTCAAAACCTTCAGACCTATTTACGGGAGCAAGCAGGAGTTCTTCAAAGGCATATAGATGAATTAGAGGGGTTTATTGTGACTAGAACTTTTGAAAAAGGAGAGGTGTTGTTAGAAAAAGGGCAAATATCCCGCTATGTGTTTTTCGTTGAAGAAGGTCTGCTTCGCTTTTTTAGTATCAGTAAAGAAGGGAAGGAGCATATTATTCAGTTTGCTCCGGAGGGATGGTTTGTTACGGAACGCAACAGCATTTGCTATAACGAACCTTCGGAATATTATATCGACGCTTGTGAGAGGACAACCGTAGCGCTTTTGAATCAGGAATTCATCGATAAAGCTTCTGAATTGAGCCCGCAGTTTAGGAGTTATAATGAGAGGTTGTTACAGAATCACATCCGCCAGCTCCAAAAGCGGATTAATCTACTGATTGGAGCTAATGCTGAAGAGCGCTATCTGGACTTTATTAAACTTTATCCGGACTTGACTCTTAGAGTTCCGCAATGGATGATTGCTTCTTATTTGGGTGTTACTCCCGAAAGCCTTAGTAGAGTAAGAAAAAACTTAGTGAAAGGCTAATGAGATTTTTATATCTTTGGGGAAATATTTCTTACATCATGTGTAGTCACACTCCTCCTACAACTAAAAATCCGATTAAGAGCATATTGATTTTTCCGTTTGTATTGCTTATTCGCTTCTATCAAATAGTGATTTCTCCGGTTTTGCCGGCCTCGTGCAGATATACTCCGACATGTTCTCACTACACTTTAGAAGCTCTCAAGAAACACGGGCTTTTTAAAGGAGGTTATTTGGGGATAAAGCGAATCTTGAGCTGCAATCCATGGGGAGGGAGCGGCTATGACCCAGTACCATAATAATTAGTTTACAATATTTACTGAATTGGCTTTTCCGAGACCAATAACTTTGTCGTAACGGTCGTTGTAACCTCTATAATATACAATTACATAGTAGTCATTTTCGGTTTGGTAAAAATTTCCGTCAATAGCATCTTTTTGGTTGATATTTCCTCTTTTGTCCGCCAAGATGTACTGGTAATTCGTAAAGCCTTGTTTAATCATAATAGCTTTTTGAAAGATGCCTTTTTTAGGATCATAATCCATTTTGTATTCGTCGGTCAAGGCATAGTTATTAAACATTCCAGTAATATAGATATCATCTTTTCCGAAATAGTTTGGAGCGCTCAAGGTGAAAAACACCCAAGTGTAATCGGCTTCTACCCAAGGTTTTTCGCGACCAAGATTATTTACTAAAAAACCACCATTAATATCTGGGTAATAAGTATAAGGCTCATTGGCACGAGCACGATTCATGTAGAGATGCGTGTTGTAAATTTCGTTGAGTTCTACTCGGCTTACGGTGTTGTTTCCGCTTCGGATTTCTTTGGTTTCCAGGTATAGGTATTCATTTGAAGCATAAAATTGAGTTTCTTTGTCGTATTTGTAAATGAGGTCATTCCCGATCGTATATTGTGGTTTGATGTTGGTTATAGCGGTGTTCCATACGCCGTTTTGCAATAATGTCACTTTTACGTTTTGAACAGGATTTTGGAGTTGAAGATCACCTGTTTTTATAGTAAAATCCAAGTTGTGCATGTGGTTGATGTCTGCTACAGTTCTTGCTCTTTTGATTTGAAGCGGAACTCCAACCATGTTGTCGTAGATTACAAATTTTCTTGAAAAAACCAGTTGAGAATTTTCGTCAAATATTTTGAGCATGTAGTTGCCCGAAAGTTTGATTTGTGTTTGGCTATTTGGGAGTGAAAACCAATAATGAGAATAACCTTGAAGTGTATTGATAGAGTTTTCGTAGTTCTGAACTCTTATGTTGTCCATTCCTTGAATGTATTCGGATTTTAGAAGGTCTGAAGGTGTCCAGTCATAGTTGCAGTGAGTGATAGTATAATAATAATCAGCCTCTGTAAGATATAAATCATCAAAACGAACGGTAAAACTTTCTCCTCTTTTGAAAATGGGCACAACATTTTGACCATTTTGCATGAATGAAACTGTTTTGATATTAAAAGGAGGGTGAACTTCGACTTCGACTTGGGAAAAACCGTTTCCGAAACTCAATAAAAATACAGTAAAAAGAACTACTAACTTCTTCATTAGAATACATTTATTCAGGTAAAGGTAAAAAATCTTTTCAATAACCCAAATAAAAAAGCCCGATATCTCGGGCTTTATTCTTAGTAGCGGGAACAGGACTCGAACCTGTGACCTTCGGGTTATGAGCCCGACGAGCTGCCTACTGCTCTATCCCGCGATTTGTGAGTGCAAAGATATAAAAAAAAATTGATTTACCAAACAAATTGTTCTTTTAATCTTTTAAACGATGGAGATACATGTTTACCACGTTGTCTAATCCCAAATATAAACTTTCTGAAATCAAAGCATGACCAATAGAAACTTCGAGCAGGTTAGGGATCTTTTGTTTGAAATAAGCAATATTGTCTAAGTTCAAATCATGACCAGCATTGATGCCTAATCCTAACTCGTTTGCCAAAAGGGCAGATTCTACATAAGTTTTGATTCCGTCTTTGTTTCCTAATGAATATTGATGAGCGTAACTTTCTGTGTATAGCTCGATACGGTCTGTTCCAGTGGCTTTGGCTCCTTCAATCATTTTGAGTACGGGGTCCACAAAAATAGAAGTACGGATTCCGTTTTCTTTCAAAATTCCGATGATGTCTGTGAGGTAATCTTTGTTTTTGATGGTGTCCCAACCTGCATTTGAGGTGAGCACGTCATCTTCGTCCGGAACTAAAGTTACTTGAGTAGGTTTGATTTCAAGAACTAAATCCATGAACTTTTTGATTGGATTTCCTTCGATGTTGTATTCCGTATAAACGATAGATTTTAAATCATAAGCGTCTTTGTAACGGATGTGTCTTTCGTCTGGCCTTGGGTGAATGGTGATTCCTTCTGCTCCAAAAGCTTGAATGTCTGTAGCTGCTTTTAGTAAATCGGGAACATTGCCTCCTCTTGCATTGCGTAGAGTGGCAATTTTATTGATGTTTACGCTTAGTTTTGTCATTGTTTTTGTGTGAAAAGAAAAGACAAAGATACGGCTATTCTTCGATAATTTCTATGTCGACTCGCATGAGTCCGTAGCCAATATCTCTTGTAATTTCCAAAAAGGCAGCTTTAGAGAGGTCAAGTTCACGACCTTTTACGAAAGGTCCTCTGTCATTCACTTCTACAACAACTGATTTTCCGTTGGCAAGATTAGTGACTTTGAGTTTGGTTCCGAAAGGGAGGGTTTTGTGTGCTGCTGTAAGTTTGTTGTTGTCAAAAATTGCTCCGCTTGCTGTTTTTCGGCCGTGAAATTTGTTGGCGTAAAAAGAAGCTACCACATTTTTTTTGTAAGGAGTAAGTTTGATAACTTCTGTTTTTTCCAATATAGGTAAAAGGTGATGATTTACATCGGAATGTGCATTAGAAATGCTGTCTATTTTTTTTTGTATGAACTCTTCTCGAGTTAGTTTTTTGGGGGTCCTCTGTGTAGGTTTCTGAACTCGAGTTAGTGGTTTTTTTTTGAGTGTATCTTCAACAGAAAAAGGATTTTCAATAGCGTGCAGACGATAGGGAACAAGCATCGTTCCTAAAAAACACAGTACTATGAAAATCCTTTTTTTCAATAAAGTTTTATTTATGCAAACCAAGCATTCCAAGGAATACGACTAAGAATCAACACAAGCGCAATCACATACATCAACCAAATTGATTTGAATTTAGCCTTATCGGTTGCGGCAGTTTTATGTTTTGAGAATCCCATCGTAATCAAAACAATCGAGATGATGTTGATTAGTGGATGTTCGATGATATACAAGCGCAATTCTGAGTTTTTCATTACTTCACCCATACCAATTTCTTTCATGGTATTGTAGTATGGAGAAAGGAAATACAAAAACATTGCCAAAAGCAATTGAATGTGTGTGGCAATGAGCGCAAAAAGAGCGATTTTTTTGTCTTTTGCGGTAAAAGCTTTGTTTCCTGCAAATCCGCTAAGGGAGTTTACAACAGCAACAACCAATAGAAGTAAAACCAAATATGCCCAGCCGGAGTGAGCCTCTTTAATGAAGGTGTACATTGTTTTTGATTTTTTAGATTGCTACAAATCTACATAAAAAAGACTAAGGGTTCTTTAGAATGAGTTTAAATTTTTGATTTAAAGGTGTAAACTCAAAAAGAAAGACGCTTTTGGGTTTGATAACCAAAAAATTATGTACTTTTGTGTCGCTAATAGTGCTTATATATGAAAGGACCTCTTTTTTATTCGAAAATCTTACTCTTCGGTGAATATGGAATCATAAAAGATTCAAAGGGTTTGTCTATTCCTTATAACTTTTATAACGGAGCCTTAAAATCCGAAGCGGAACTTTCTGCAGAGCAGAGAAAATCGAATGAAAGCCTTAAGAACTTCGCAGCCTACTTAAAAAATCTCGTAGCTGAAAAGCCGGAACTCGTAAATTTTGATTTTGCTGCATTGGATGCTGACTTAGAGGCAGGAATGTATTTTGACTCAAGCATCCCACAAGGTTACGGAGTAGGAAGTAGCGGGGCTCTCGTAGCAGCTATTTATGACAAATACGCTACAGAGAAGATTACGGTTTTAGAGAACCTTACGAAAGATAAACTATTGCGACTCAAAGTTATTTTCTCTGAAATGGAATCGTTTTTTCACGGAAAGAGTTCGGGTCTTGACCCACTTAACAGCTACTTGAGCATTCCGATTTTGATTAATTCTAAAGATAATATCGAAGCTACAGGCATCCCGACACAAAGCACAACCGGGAAAGGTGCTGTGTTTTTGTTAGATAGCGGAATGGTTGGCGAAACGGCTCCGATGGTTTCCATCTTTATGGAAAAACTCAAGGAGCAAGGCTTCCGACGTATGTTGAAAAATCAATTTATCAAATATACGGATGCTTGTGTAGAGAGCTTCTTGAAAGGAGATGTAAAAGCACTTTTCTCGAATACGAAAAAGCTATCGAAAGTTGTATTGGAGAACTTCAAGCCTATGATTCCGGAGCAGTTTCACGAACTTTGGAAAAAAGGTATCGAAACCAACGATTATTACTTGAAACTGTGTGGTTCCGGAGGTGGAGGTTATATCTTAGGTTTCACACAAGACCTTGAAAAAGCACAAAAATCACTTAGTGGACACAAGCTCGAGGTAGTTTATCAATTCTAAAAACCGATGCTATGGCAAACAGAAAAACCAGACTATTATTTTGGAAGATAATCAGTTTGTTTTCTGTTGTTAGAGGTTATAATGTATTGGTTGTCGCTATAGCACAATATTTATCAGCTATTTTTATATTGGCTCCCGAACATCGAGCGTTGTCAATATTGCTTGATCCTCAGATGTTTGCTATTGTGACAGCTACTTCACTTTCTATAGCTTCCGGCTACATCATCAATAACTATTACGATTGGGAAAAAGACCTTATCAATCGCCCGAAAAAGTATATGCTCGATAAGCTTATCAGCGAATCTACTCGATTAAAAATCTATTTCGGAGTGAATTTCGTGGTTTTTTTATTGGCTTTTTTAATCTCTTGGAGGGCAGCGGTTTTCTTTTCGGTTTACATTTTCATGATTTGGTTTTATTCTCATAAACTCAAAAAATACCCTATTATTGGTAATGCTACCGCATCGCTTTTAGCGATACTTCCATTTTTTGCGGTGTTGTTCTATTACCAAAAACAAGAGCTTTTTCATATTCAACACCATCAGTATAAGTACTTTGTGGTCTTTGCTCATGCTGCCTTTTTGTATTTGTTGGTGTTTATTCGTGAAATGGTAAAAGATTTAGAAAACCTTACAGGTGATTTTGCGAATAATTATCGTACGATTCCGGTTGTGTACGGAGAGAAAACTTCAAAATATATCATCACAGCTTTGATTGTGTTGAGCCTGATTCCGGTTTATATTTTAGTCGAAATTGCCGATGTAGGTTATATGGATATTTATTTCTATTTCAGCCTTATCGGGTTGTTGTTTTTCTTGCTTTTCCTTTGGAGAGCAGACGAAAAAAAACACTTTATGGCTTCGCATAATTTTTTGAAGTTTATCATTATCTCCGGAGTTTTCAGCTTGATTCTGATTGATCCTTCGCTACTTTGGAAAGGGAGGGAACTATTACCTATATAATCCGAACCATGAAAACAAACAAAATTATCCTTGTCGTCTTATTGGTGCTCAACTTTGTAGTACTGATGGGGCAAGTTTATCCTGAAGGTGCCCCGCCGTTTGCTCGTGCGGTAAACATTGTTTTTCTGCTCACTAGTATGTTGTTTTTTATCATTCAGCTGAGAAGGAAATAAGTCATGAAAGCAAACAAATGGGAAAAATTTGAGCATCTTTTTGAGCGGCTGGAGGTTCCTGCCCGAACCACTCTTTTGGAAGAAGGCGAAATTTCTAAAACCATGTTTGTAATTGAAAAAGGCTGTTTAAGAACTTGGGTAAACAATGACGGAAAGGAAATTACTACGCAATTCTTTTTTGAAGGAGACAGTGTGGCTTCTATAGAAAGCTTTCGTGCCAACCAACCCAGTATGTACAGCATCGGGACGATTGAACCTTCTGTGTTGCAGACCATTTCTCAGGCTGATTTTTTTGATATAATTGAAAAATCTTCAGAACTTAAAATAACATTTGAAGAGCATCTCTTCCAACGACTGTTCAAATCGCAGCAGTTTTTATATTCTCTTCTGAAAAATAATCCGCAGCAGCGATACGAAGAACTTATCAAACGCCACCCGCAAATCGTTCAACGCGTTCCACAACATTATATAGCTTCTTATTTGGGGATTACATCCGTTTCGCTGAGTCGTATCCGAAACAGAAGGTAATTCATTTCTTTACAATTGTTATCGTCTGGTAGCTTTTAGAGTTCTCAATTTTGCGCTGTAACCTAATAAGTCAAAATTATGAGAACAGCTATTGTGTTTAACCATCCGTATTCGGGCAGCTACTGCAATGCTATTTTGGAGTCGGTTGTCAAAGGTCTTGAAAATGCCCAACACGAAGTCGATTTGATGCATCTTGACAAGGATGGATTTAACCCGGCTATGTCTGAAGCTGATTTGAAAGCTTTTGTGGAGCATAGGCCCATAGACCCACAAGTACTCGATTATAACGAGCGACTCAAAAAAGCCGATCACTTGATTTTTATTTTTCCGATTTGGTGGGATATTATGCCTGCGACCACTAAGGGATTTATCGATAGAGTGTTGTTTCCTGGGGTGGTGTATGACCATCATCCGAGGGGTTTTGGGTTGGTTCCGCTCCTGAAGAATCTGAAGAGTGTTACTATCATTACTACTATGAATAAGCCTAGAATCCTATACTCTTTGCTTATCGGAAATCTTATTCAGAAAGTAATGATTAAAAGTGTTTTCCGAACGATGGGCTATAGAAATCTGAAGTGGATAAGTTTTACGTCGGTGAAATCAGTAAGCCATACGAAGCGTGTGAAGTGGCTGAAACAGTTAGAAAAGAGATTTTCCAAACTTTAATCGAAAATTTAGGAACATGAAGTTTTTAGTGATAGATCCTAGGGAACCGGAGTTGCATGAATCTACGCATGCTTTAGTAGATTTTTTGTGGGATATGGGGCATGAAGTCCACTTGAGAAGCTATTTTAGCGCAGAAGAATTTCAGAAGGTTAAAGAGCAATGTGATGTAATTGTTGTCATAAAAGGACAAGCAGAGTTTGAAAACAATCAAAACCCAATATGTGAATGTTGCCTTGCGGAAATACTTAAGATTTAAAAACTAAGCTTACCTTTGTAGTCCGTAGGAAATAAAAGTATTAAAATGAAAAAAATAGAACATATCGGTATTGCCGTTAAAGATTTAGAAGCCTCAAATGAGCTTTTCGCAAAACTGTTTGG
>Ga0209075_1003490_pt1 | contig 13054 bp, 11 predicted proteins | sample Stecom2011_FD_187523 | JGI IMG/M metagenome (GOLD analysis project Ga0209075, IMG submission 187523) | Agricultural soil microbial communities from Utah to study Nitrogen management - Steer compost 2011 (SPAdes) (version 2) | ecosystem: Environmental > Terrestrial > Soil > Agricultural land... | reverse complement strand
CATGTGCTGCTCCTGAATACGTTGATCAGTGACGGAAATGGCGCATGCCGGTGAAGACCATGGCAATGCCATGCTCGTTGGCGGCGTCGATCACTTCCTGGTCGCGCATGGAACCGCCCGGCTGGATCACTGCGGTGATACCGGCAGAGGCGGCGGCATCGATGCCGTCGCGGAACGGGAAGAACGCGTCTGATGACATGACTGAGCCTTTTACTTCCAGGCCTTCGTCAGCGGCTTTGATGCCGGCAATCTTCGCACTGTAGACGCGGCTCATCTGGCCGGCACCGACACCGATGGTGCGGCCGGCTTTGGCATAGACGATGGCGTTGGATTTCACGTACTTGGCCACTTCCCAGGCGAACAGCAGGTCGTTCAGTTCCTGTTCGGTAGGCTGGCGCTCGGTGACGACTTTTACGTCTTCCATGGCCACCATGCCGAGATCCCGGTCCTGCACCAGCAAGCCGCCGGTCACGCGCTTGTAGTCCATGGTCTGGGCGCGCTCACCGTCGAACTCGCCGCAGGCCAGAAGGCGAACGTTCTTCTTGGCGGCAACGATTTCGACCGCTTCCGGAGCCACGCTCGGGGCGATGATCACTTCCACGAACTGACGGTCCACAATCGCTTTAGCGGTGGCCGCATCCAGTTCCCGGTTGAAGGCGATGATGCCTCCGAAGGCGGACGTGGGGTCGGTAGCGAAGGCCAGTTCGTAAGCTTGTAGAATGTCGGTGCCGATGGCCACACCGCAGGGGTTGGCGTGCTTGACGATGACACAGGCCGGGTCTGCGAAGGGCTTCACGCACTCGAGGGCGGCGTCGGTGTCGGCTACGTTGTTGTAGCTCAGTTCTTTGCCCTGCAACTGTTTGGCGGTGGCCACGCAGGCTTCTTTCGGGTTGCGCTCGGCATAGAAGGCGGCGCGCTGGTGCGGGTTTTCGCCGTAACGCATGTCCTGAACCTTCACGAACTGGGCGTTGAAGGTACGGGGGAAGTCGGCGTTGTCGTTATCCGGGGTGCGGCCACCCAAATAGTTGGCGATGGCGCCGTCGTAACCGGCGGTGTGCTCGAACGCTTTTACCGCCAGGTCGAAGCGGGTGCTGTAGGTCAGTTCGCCGTCGTTGTCCGCCAGCTCTTTCAGTACCCGGCTGTAGTCGGAGGCGTTCACCACAATGGCCACATCGTTGTGGTTCTTGGCGGCGGCGCGAACCATGGTGGGGCCGCCGATGTCGATGTTCTCAATGGCGGTGGCCAGGTCGCAGTCCGGGTTGGCCACGGTGTCCTCGAACGGGTACAGGTTGACCACCACCATGTCGATGGGGTTGATGCCATGCTCGCCCATAACGGTGTCATCGGTACCGCGACGGCCAAGGATGCCACCGTGAATCTTCGGGTGCAGGGTTTTGACCCGCCCGTCCATCATTTCCGGGAAGCCGGTGTAATCGGACACTTCGGTGACGGGCACCTGGTTTTCCTGCAGCAGACGGAAGGTTCCGCCGGTGGAAAGCAGCTCAATGCCGCGTTCTGTGAGGGCGCGGCCGAACTCGACGATGCCGGTTTTATCACTCACGCTGATCAGAGCGCGACGGACGGGGGTATTAGCCTGATTTGCCATGGGTCACTTTCTTCGCTGTTCAGATAAGCCGGATGTAGCCTGGGTATAAAGAACAAGGGCCTCGCGAACGCATCCGGGAGGCCCTTGTGGGTCTGGACTGATTATAGCAGACCGTACTGCTTGAGTTTCTTGCGCAGGGTGCCGCGATTCAGGCCAAGCATGGTGGATGCCTTGGTCTGGTTGTTGCGGGTGTACTTCATCACCTGTTCCAGCAGCGGTGCTTCCACTTCAGAGAGCACCAGCTGGTAAACTTCCGAAACTGGCGTGCCGTCCAGTTGTGCGAAGTAGTTTTTCAGAGCAACTTCTACACTGTCACGCAGGGTGACGCTGTTGCCACTGCCATTCACCGTGTGCAACTGATGCAGTTCATCGTTGGCCGGGGTGCTCAGGTTGTCGTTTGCCAAAGTCTCAGCGGTCATGCTGCGAATACCTCTCCATTTCGTAAGCGTGCAAAGTACTGTGCGATGCTGTCTTTCTGCTCCACCGTATCTTCGATAGCGTTGAAGCGACTGCGGAACTGTTTGCTCTCATCGTGGGACTGCAGGTACCAGCCCACATGTTTTCTGGCGATACGCACGCCCATCTTGTCACCGTAGAAACTGTGCAGTTCGGCCAGGTGTTCCGAAAGAATCTGCTCAACCTCATCCAGATCCGGTGCCTGAAGGTGCTCTCCGGTTTCCAGGAAGTGCAGGATTTCCCGGAAGATCCAGGGGCGACCCTGGGCGCCTCTGCCGATCAACAGGCCGTCGGCGCCGGTGTGCTTCAGTACGTGCTGTGCTTTTTCCGGTGTGCTGATGTCACCATTGGCAAATACCGGAATTCCGACGCTCGCCTTTACTTCGGCAATGGTGTCGTATTCGGCATCGCCATTGTATTTGTCAGCACGGGTTCGGCCATGCACGGCAAGAGCCTGAATGCCCGCATCTTCTGCCATCCTGGCGATGACGGAGGCATTCCGGTTGTCTCGATCCCAGCCGGTGCGCATTTTCAGAGTGACCGGAATGTCTACGGCGTTAACCACCGCTTCCAGTATCGCCCGGACCAGCTTTTCGTCTTTCATCAGGGCAGAACCCGCGGCCTTGTTGCAGACCTTCTTGGCCGGGCAGCCCATGTTGATGTCAATGATCTGGGCGCCGAATTCTGCATTTTGCCGTGCTGCATCGGCCAGCATTTCCGGGTCTCCGCCGGCAATCTGTACAGACCGGGGCTCCGGTTCACCCTGGTGATTCATTCGGGTGCGTGACTTGCGCGTATGCCAGAGCTTGCTGTCCGCTATGACCATTTCCGACACTGCCAGTCCAGCACCCATCCTCCGGCAAAGTAGTCGGAACGGGCGATCTGTTACACCCGCCATGGGTGCAACAATCAATGGATTGGGCAAGGTGTACGGCCCGATTTTTGCCGTTGGCAGCATGATCTGAGTCCGTGTCACAGCGGGTTAGCAACGTTCGGTTTGTAGCGGCTGTTCAAAAACTGACCGCTCGGTTTCCGAAGGGCGGTAATGATACCGCCGGGGGCAATCTGATTGAAGGGGGAAACTGGCGAAAAAGTTGATTATTTTTCGCGCTGTCTGGTTGACTTTTGCGCTACTAGCTGCCGGCTCAGGGGGGTGAGGGACGGAAGATCAGATTGTAGTTGACTGCGTCGCGACCGGGGTCCCGAATACTGATGGCAATCTGCACAGGCACTTCAACGGGCATGCTGTTCAGGCCCTCTGCTTCCCCGGCAAGATATTCCTCGGGCGTGAAGGTGCTCTGAGCAACGACATCGCCATTGAGGTTGGAAAAAGTCAGGGCAATGGCGGGAAACGGCTGTTCGAAGCCGGCGCGGTTGATGATTACGGCATCGACAATCAACTGAGTTCGATTGTCCGGATCCGTACGCACCACGAGTTTGCGGCTTTGTATGGATTCCACGTCAATGAGTGGTTTGAGTTCGCAGCCAGCCAGTTCACAACCTTGCTCGTAGAATGGCCGCAGCTGGGGGATGGCCGACAGGCGATCAAACTGGAACCAGGTAACCTGGGCGATCAGTACGCCGATCAACGCCAGAACCACAAGGCTCCAGAGTGCTGTTCTCATGCGGCTGCCACCACTACCCACTGATACCGGGTCTCTGCGCAGGTCCTGGTACAGGGTGTCGGTGCGTCGGTCGGGTCGGGTCCGGTTGACCATGGGGTCGCCGACCCGGTCGTCGTCGGCGCTCAGGCTCAGGCTGAGCTCGCTGGCGGCCATGGGTTTCCGTGCTTCGGGCTGGCTTGCGGGTTCGGTGGGCTCGTGTACTTTTTCTGGCTCTGGCTCTGGCTCTGGCTCTGGCTCTGGCTCTGGCTGTCGGGCCGCTTTCCTGGCAAGCGGTCTCGCCGGTTCGTCATCGGAGAGCATGGCTTCCGCCCAGCTCTCATCAACCTGCTGCTCTTTGGGGCTGAGTTCATCATCCGTGAACCCGTGCTCTTCTTCGCGATCAACAGACAGAAAGCTGTCACTCAGCTCATCATCCGAGAAGGTCAGTTTGGAGCCGGCATAAGGGCCTTCTGCCGCGTCTTCCTCGGGGTTGTCGGCGAACACAAAATCGTCGTCGATCAGATCATTGCGTGTGTTGTCGCTATCGGGACTTTTGGGCGCATCTGAAGCAGACGGTTTGTCCGAAGTCGCAGGCTTGCTGTCAGAGAGCGAGGCAACCTGGTGTTCCACCGCATTGAAGACTGACATGCAGCTGCCACAGCGGACTTTGCCCCCGGCGATACTGAGTTGCTCATCAGTTACCCGAAATCGGGTTTCGCACTTGGGGCACTGTGTTTGCAGGCTGCTCTGGGTCATGCTGTCGTCCTGAACGCTCGGTCACTGCGTGTTGAATACGAACCACGCAGTTTAGACGTAAACGTTTGATTCGTCACCCGCCCTTGCGGCGTCCTGTGAGGCGTATCCACTCTTCCTTCTGCTCTGGCTCGTCCATGATGAACCAGGGCTCGTAAGCTTCCATGACGTCGCGGGCCTGATTGGAAAGAATACCGGACAGGACCAGGCTGCCGCCGGGCAGGGTCAGGTCGGCAAGTCGGGGGGCAAGGCCAATCAGTGGCTGAGCGAGAATGTTGGCGAGCATGATCTCGGCCCGGGTGTCCGGGTCCTGGCCGGGCAGGTACAGATCCAGGCGGCTATCTTCTACGCCATTGCGCCGGGCGTTGTCGCGGCTGGCTTCCAGGGCCTGTGGGTCGGTATCCACACCTATAACGTGGTCTGCTCCCAGTAGCAGGGCAGCAAGGCCGAGAATACCAGAGCCGCAGCCGTAGTCGGTGACCTGCTTGCCCGCGACATCCTGGCCATCCAGCCATTCAAGGCACAGCGCAGTGGTGGGGTGGGTGCCGGTGCCGAAGGCAAGGCCGGGGTCCAGCATCAGGTTGGCAGCTTCCGGGTCCGGGGCATCGTGCCAACTCGGCACAATCCACAGGCGTTCGCCGAACCTGAGTGGGTGAAAATCTTCCAGGCAGGCCCGCTCCCAGTCCTTGTCTTCTACCAGTGTCACTTCAATGTCAGCCAGTGATTGCTGGGTTTGCTGATGCCAGGCGTCGCGGATATCCGAGCACAGTTGCTCGATGTTGCGGTCGGACTGGAACAGGCCTGTGACCGTCGTCTGGCTCCACAAGGGTGTGGTACCCGGGTCTGGCTCGTACAGAGGCTGGTCGGCTGCGTCTTCCATGGAAACGGCGTCGGAGCCCATTTCCATCAGTAGGTCTTCCAGCTGATCCGCAGTATCCGGATCAGCTGGTATCTGGAGTTGTATCCAGGGCATGGTTAATCCCGCATCAGTTTCTCGAGGTAGTGGATGGTGAAGTCTACCTGTTTAAAGCCACCATCGCGTACCAGTTTTCGATGCAGAGGTTGATTGGTCTTGATGCCTTCCACCAACATTTCGTCCAGCGCGTTCTTCATGCGCCGGCGGGCGATTTCCCGGTCATCACCCCAGGTGATCAGCTTGGCCACCAGGGAGTCGTAGTACGGCGGTACCGTGTAGCCGCTGTACAGATGGGAGTCGACACGGATGCCGTTGCCGCCCGGAGCGTGGAAGTGCTTGACCTTGCCGGGGCTGGGCACGAACGTCTGCGGGTCTTCAGCGTTGATCCGGCACTCGATGGCGTGGCCGGAAATATGAATCTCGTCCTGGCTGTACTGCAGCGGCAGGCCGCTGGCAATTCGCAGCTGTTCACGCACGATGTCCACGCCGGTGACCATCTCGGAAACCGGATGCTCCACCTGAACCCGGGTGTTCATTTCGATGAAATAGAACTCGCCGTCCTGATACAGGAACTCGAAAGTGCCGGCGCCGACGTAGCCGATTTCCTTGCAGGCATCGATACAGGCCTTGAGGGTGCGCTCGCGGGATTCCGGATTAACGTTCGGGGCCGGTGCTTCCTCAATGACCTTCTGGTTCCGGCGCTGCATGGAGCAGTCGCGGTCGCCCAGGTGAATGACGTTGCCGTGCATGTCGGCTAGTACCTGAACTTCCACGTGCCGCGGTGTTTCCAGAAATTTTTCCAGGTACACGGTCGGGTCGCCAAAGGCGTTCTTGGCTTCGGTCTGAGTGATCTGGACGGCCTTGAGCAGGGCTGCCTCAGAATGCACCACCTGCATGCCACGGCCACCGCCGCCGGAGGCCGCCTTGATCATCACCGGGTAACCGATCTGGCGTGCCAGTTTCAGGTTACGCTCGTCGTCATCGGTCAGCGGACCATCGGAGCCAGGAACTGTCGGTACGCCGGCCTTTTTCATAGCCTCGATGGCAGAGACCTTGTTGCCCATCAGGCGAATGGTTTCTGCCCGCGGGCCGATAAAGCGGAAACCGCTTTTCTCGACCTGCTCAGCGAAATCGGCGTTTTCCGCCAGAAAGCCGTAGCCCGGGTGAATGCCCACAGAGTCGGTGACTTCCGCAGCGCTGATGATGGCGGGAATGTTCAGGTAGCTCTCAGTCGGGCTGTTCGGGCCGATGCAGACGGTTTCATCCGCCAGGCGAACGTGCATGAGGTCACGGTCTACCTGAGAGTGAATGGCCACTGTCTTGATACCCAGCTCTTTGCAGGCACGGAGTATCCGCAGGGCGATTTCACCGCGGTTTGCGATCAGAACTTTTTCTAACATAGCCATGGTTAGCAATCACCGAATTCAGGAAATGACGACCAGGGGCTGGTCAAACTCAACCGGCTGGCCGTTTTCGACCAGGATTTCAGTGACCGTACCGGCTTTGTCTGCCTCGATCTGGTTCATCATCTTCATGGCTTCCACGATGCAGATGACGTCGCCGACATTCACCTTTTGACCAACCTCAATAAAAGCGGAGGCGCTGGGTGAGGGTGACCGGTAGAAGGTGCCAACCATCGGGGATTTCACCGCGTGGCCGTTAATCGTAGCGGGAGCTGCCGGTGCGTCAGCAGGTGCTGCTTCGGCAGCCGGTGCAGGTGCTTGCGGCGCCGGTGCAGAGTAGTGGCTCACGTAATGGCCGGCCGAAGCGGCTTGCTCGCGGCGACGGGAGATGCGTACAGAGTCGTCTCCCTCGTGAATCTCCAGCTCCTCGACGTCGGATTCTTCGAGCAGTTCAATCAGCTTTTTGATCTTGCGAATATCCATAACTATTCCAGTCCCGTTGTCTCTGGTCTATCGGTGAATTCGATGCAGGGCAGCCTGCAGTGCCAGGTCGTAGCCCTGGCTGCCCAGCCCGCAGATAACGCCTTCGGCGATATCTGAAAAATAGGAGTGATGGCGGAAAGGTTCCCGCGCATGCACGTTAGAAAGATGCACCTCGATAAACGGAATGCCTGACGCCAGCATGGCATCCCGTAGGGCTATGCTGGTGTGGGTAAAGGCGGCCGGATTGATAATGATGAAATCCACCCCTTCGCCCCGGGCTTCGTGTATCCGCTCAATCAACTCATACTCTGCATTGGATTGCAGATGCAGCAGATGATGGCCCTTCTCGGCCGCTTTCTCTCTCAAGCGGTCGTCTATATCGGCCAGGGTCTCATAGCCATAGACCTCAGGCTCGCGGGTGCCGAGCATGTTGAGGTTGGGGCCATGGAGCACAAGTATGGTCGACATGGTTAATTTTGCCTTGGTTTAAATTAAACAGGATCGCCGAAGATAACGGCACGTTACCCGAATGGTGCGTGCTTGTTGCCTCCAGATCAACAATTTTTGACAATCTTGACGATTGCCGATTGATCCTGAAAAAAGATTACACAGCAATTGCTTTTGGTGCGATGACATTTCGTTGATGACAATCATTGTCGATCATGAAGCGCGGTGTCGGTATTCGACATTGGTTTCATGGGCCGGGCAGAGCGCCCGGCCCGAAAGGCTCATTCTTCGGCCAGTGTGACGCAGTTGCGACCGTTTTCCTTGGAAACATACAGTGCGCGGTCTGCCCGTTCGCACAGGGCCTGGGAGTTGTCGCCCTGCCATGCGGCTATGCCGCAACTGAAGGTAACATTGAATTCACGGTCTCCGGCTTGTTGCACCAGTTCTGCGAACCTTTCCCGAATTTCGTTAACGACATTGCGGGCATCACCGGGCCGGGTATTGGGCAGTATGATGGCAAACTCTTCACCACCGTAACGGCCAATGTGGTCGGTTTTGCGAAGCCTTTGCTTCAGGAACATGGACAGGCTGCGGAGAATGCGATCACCAATCGGGTGGCCGAAAGTGTCGTTCACCTTTTTGAAGTAGTCCAGGTCAATCATGGCGAAGCACAGGGGCTGGTCCTTCTGCTTTGCCCGCACGATTTCCTGCTCCAGCAGGTGCAGGGTGTGGGTGTGATTGAACAGGCCGGTCAGGCTGTCACGGATCATAAGTGCCAGCAGTGACCGTGCCCGGCGACCGCGGTTGTGCAGGGTGGCAATCAGGTGCTTGGGGTCTATCGGCTTGGTGAGGAAGTCATCGCCACCCAGGCTCATGGCGTGCAGCTGTTTGCTCACGTCATCTTCAGCCGACAGATAGATGATGGGTACGCTGTGGAACCGGTCCTGCTGGCGAATCACTCGGGCGATCTCCATGCCGGTGCAGCCGGGCATGTACATGTCGAGGATGATGATTTCCGGCGAAAACTCTTCCAGTGCGTGAATGATCTGCATGGGGTCGGTAATGATGTGAGCAGTCATTCCTGCTTTTTTGAGCACTGTTTCCATGTACTTGGCCTGGGCCCGGGAGTCATCCAGAACCAGTACCTTATAAGGTTCCACGGTATTGCCGTGGGTGTAGGTTTCAATTTTCTCGATTAGCTGGCCGGGGTCGACGGCAGGGTAGAAAAACTCTTCGCCGCCACAGCGCGAGGCTCTCAATCGGGTTTCAATGGTGCCGTCCTCATCGCTCATGAAAATGATGGGAATGGGGGTGTCGTGTTGCTCCTGAAGTTGCTCGACCGTGGCGATGCCGCCGGAGGTTTCGCCGCCAAAATTGACGTCCATGAGAATGGTTTCGGGTTTGCTAAGCGCGCAGGCTTCCATCAGGTCGTTGCGGGAGTTAAAGGCAGATGCGCGGAAACCGAAAAACTCCAGCTGACGGATCATTCTGGAGGCAACTTCTTCATTGGCAAGCGCAATGTAGATCGGCGTTCGCCGGAATTGCTGTGGTGTGCTGTCGTCCTGGTCGCTGCGCCTCTGGGTACAGTGGCGAAGTGCTTCGGTCGCCTCCTCCAGAGATCTCTGCCGGTCATCCTCCAGCGGGGTGCTCGGTGGCCAGTCTGTCAGCAGTTTGAGAAGGTGGTCGCCGGCATTGGCATGGCTTTCCATCTCAAAACGGCGGGCATAGCGCACCAGTTTGTCGGTCGCAGAGATAAGGATGTCCCGGTAGGCTTGTGCCTGTGCCCGGTCTTCGTGAATCTTTTGCCAGGTATCCAGAACCACCCGTGCCTGGGTAGTGACGCGGCGCGCAAAGTGCTGCCTGAGTTTCTCTTTCTGGCTTTCGTCGTTCATTGTGCTCCGGCCTGTCTGTTATAGGTTGTCCGTTCCGGCAGGACAAACTTTTTCTTTTAGTGAGTTATACAGAGGCTTCATAGTCTTTGTGTAGAGTCTATAGTGTTTAATGTTGTCGGCGTAGGTTGCACACTGTAAATGTTTGTCAACTCTGCGGGACATGTCACAGTGATTCTTCAGAACATCTAACAGGCCGGGGCCGCGTCAGTCATGGCAGGGATGCAGAAAAAGCACATCCGTTGGCAATACGGAGTGATCAGCCTCCAGTGGTTATTGTTGCTTTTTACCGGCAGTTTACTGGTGGTTATTCTGCTGGCGGCGTTCGCCACCAGCTATAATCATTTTCGCGACTACGTTGCCACTCAGCTTACGGCGCATGCCCGCGACGGCGCTACGGCGACGGGGTTGTCTCTTTCGAACGCAATCGATGGTTCCGACCCTGTGGCATCGGGATCACTCATTGATGCCGTATTTGATAGCGGTCGCTATCTTTCTGTGGAATATCGCGCTCATGATGGCACCGTAATCGCGGGCCGAAGCATGCCCCTGAACGCTCATGCAGCGCCGGGCTGGTTCATTCAGTTGGCCGCCTTGCCCCGGCCCGAAGCCGAGGCCGAGGTTGTTCGCGGCTGGACCAGGCTCGGCAAGGTCTACGTTGTCAGTCATCCGGGCCGTGCGTATGACGACTTGTGGCGAATTACGACAGGGTTACTGCTGGCTGCACTGATCATTGGTGGTGTCGGGCTGTTTGCGCTTTGGCTTTTGCTGCGCCGCTTGCTTAGTCCCCTTAAAGCGCTGGAAGCACAGGCGAAGGCGTTGGGCCAGAGAGACTTCCGGAAGCGGGTCGAGGTCCGCTCTACCCGCGAACTGAACCAGGTGACGGAAGCGATGAATCAGATGGCTGATGATCTTGGTCATCTGTTCGAAGGCCAGGGCAAGTTAATCCAGCATTTGCGAAAAGTGAACAACGAGGACCCGGTGACGGGCCTGGCCAGCCGAGGGGCTTTTGATCAGCGCCTGAAAGTGGAAATTGAGTCGGAGGAAAAGGCTGCGCCGGGTGTGTTGATGATGATTCAGCTCGGCTATTTTGCTGACTACAACCGCGCCTATGGCAGAGGTGAAGGCGACCGGTTGCTTAAACAGGTTGCCAGGAGTGTTCGGGCGTTTGTCGTTCGCCATGCGGAATCGTTCGCTGGCCGCAGAACGGGGGCAGAATTTGCCGTGTTTCTCCCGGGCGCATCGGCCGCGGACGCAAAGGTGTGGGCAGGTGAGTTGGTGGAGGAACTGGACGGACTCTATGCAGACATGGCCGCTCCGGTCGACGCAGTCGTGCATGCCGGCCTGGCGTTAGCCTCTTCGGGGGCCGGAGTTCGCGATGTGTTGGCAGCCGCCGATGAAGCCTTGCGAGCGGCTCAGCAACGAGAAGAGTCCGGCTGCTGGATTGAGGAAGTGGCCACCGACATCCATCACAATATGGAAACCTGGCGGGCGATCATCAGTCAGGCTATTCGTGAGCAAAATCTATCGCTTTGGCTCCAGCCAATGGTCAGGGGGGTAGAGCAGAAGTTGGTTCATTATCAGGTATTTTCACGCATTAACACGCCAGAGGGCGCTTTGAAGGCAGGGCTGTTTCTGCCCATGGCAGAGCGGCTTGGGCTGGTAGCCGATATCGACCGGTTGCTGATTGCCCGCGTGCTGGACCGGCTTGCCCTCAATTCCGGTGAGGTGCTGGCCATCTCGCTCGGCTCTGCCTCTGTGGCGGACGCGTCATTCCGTGAAGACGTTGTCAGCATGCTCCAGTCCGCAGGTCCGGTGGCTGGACGTTTGTGGGTGGGCATTGCAGAGTTGACGTTGCACCATCACCGGAAAGCCGCCGGGGAGCTGGTTCGGGCTTTGGTGAAGCTGGGCGTGCCAGTATTGGTGGACCGTTTTGGCGTGGGCGGCGTACCTTTCAGCTATCTGAGAAATCTGCCCTTCCGGGCTCTGCGTATCGATAACAGCTTTGTCCACGACCTGGACAGCCATGATGACAACCGCTTCTGGCTGGAGTCGGTTATTGGTATTGCCCGGAGTCGGGGTGTGAGGGTATTTGCCTCCGGGGTGGAAACCGGCGCGGAATACTCTGTACTCTGTAAACTGGGTATTGATGGCGCCATGGGATACCATCTGGGCAGGCCGTTCGCGGCCGACGAATAACCAACAGGAGATTAGCAGCTTTATGGCAGGCAAGATCAGACAGTACTTCAGGGACAAGAAAGACGATGTTCAGGATTACGCTGGCGGTAGTGGCGTAATCGGCAAGCTCGTGCTGGTGCTGCTGGTGGTTTACCTGCTGGTTGCTATGGTGCTGGGTATCATCTGGAGCAGCGAGCCGGATACGTTCTCGGTACGGGAGCATACCCGAACACTGGCCACTTCAATGGATCGGGAGCCGGTGACCGGGTTTGCAACCACTGCGACCATGATTCATCTGGCCGAGACGCTTCTGGACAAGCCTGGCGGCTACATTTCCAACGACATTTTTCCGCCGGGCCTGTGGCTCGACAATATGCCGAACTGGGAATACGGGGTGCTGGTGCAGCTCAGGGATCTTTCCCGCGCGCTGCGCAAGGACATCAGTCGTTCACAGAGCCAGTCGGCGGAAGATCCTGATCTCATCATTGCCGAACCACAACTGCACTTTGACAGTGAAAGCTGGGCCATTCCATCCACGGAAAATGAGTACCGTCGCAGCGTTAATGCCTTGAAGCGCTACCTGAACCGGATGTCTGATCCGCAACAGCCCGATGCCCAGTTTTTTGCCCGGGCCGATAATCTGAGTAACTGGCTGGCTGATCTTGAAACGCGTCTTGGTAGTCTTTCAAGAACGCTTAGCGAAAGCGTGGGTAAAGCATCGGTGGCCGAGGCTATGACGAACATTGATCCTGAAGACCCGCTGTCCGAGGCCGTCGGCGGTGACGATGTCAAAACCGATTGGACCAAGATCGACGACGTGTTTTACGAAGCGCGCGGCAGTGCCTGGGCGTTGTTGCACATTTTCCGGGCCATTGAAGTGGATTTCCGAAAAGTCCTTCAGGACAAGAACGCCATGGCCAGCGTAAAGCAAATCATCATTGAGCTGGAAGGAACCCAGGAATCCATGTGGAGCCCGGTGATTCTGAACGGTAGCGGATTTGGTGTGCTGGCTAACCATTCGCTGACGATGGCCGCCTATCTGTCCAGGGCCAATGCAGCGATCAGTGACATGAGAGATCTGTTGTCGCGGGGGTGATGCGTATTCGCTGAGCAGCGCATAAAAAAACCGGGCAGTCGCGATGACTCCCCGGTTTTTTTGTGCCTGAAACCTGATCAGCCTTTGTAGGCGTTAACCGAGTCTACGATGGCCTTCTTGGCTTCGGCCGCATCGCCCCAGCCTTGTACCTTTACCCACTTGCCCGGCTCGAGAGTCTTGTAGTTCTCGAAGAAGTGACGGATCTGGTCGCGCAGCAGCTCGG
>Ga0209075_1003488_pt1 | contig 13059 bp, 14 predicted proteins | sample Stecom2011_FD_187523 | JGI IMG/M metagenome (GOLD analysis project Ga0209075, IMG submission 187523) | Agricultural soil microbial communities from Utah to study Nitrogen management - Steer compost 2011 (SPAdes) (version 2) | ecosystem: Environmental > Terrestrial > Soil > Agricultural land... | reverse complement strand
CCCCCTGGGGATATTTTACCCGCAGGGGTACAACCTCCACCGTGGGATCGCCGCCCGCCTGCTCCGAAAGGGCGGCGAGGGCATCGGGTTTATTTTCTTCAACGGCAATATATCCCTTCCGGGCGCCTGCGGCTTTCATCATCGCTTTGAGCCCGTAAAGAACATCAGCCGGTCTTTCCAACATTAAACGGTGATCGCTGGTTAAAAACGGTTCGCACTCGGCGCCGTTCAAAATGACATATTCGATTTCTTTTCCGGCCGGCGGGTAATACTTGACATGAGTGGGAAAAGCAGCGCCGCCCATTCCCACCAGCCCGGCTTCTTGCATGGATTCTCTAATTTTCTCCCCTGTAAGCTCATTCAGGTCGTGACTTGGTGTGTTTATTGGAGAAAACTCCCGGCCGTCGTTATTTTCAATGACAATTGCCGGTACCATCTTTCCTCCCGGGTGGGGCCTTTTCTCAACAGCCGCTACTTTCCCGCCAATACTGGCATGGAGAGGCACAGAAACCTTCCCCTTCGCCTCGGCAATCTTTTGACCCGGCGCAACCTCTTCGCCGGCGGAAACAAGCGGTTGGGAAGGAACGCCGATGTGTTGGCTTAAAGGTAAAACCACCTGTTTGGGAGGGGGAAGAACCTCAATGGATAAAGAAGCGGTTTTCCCCTTGTTCCCGGGGGGATGAATCCCCTTGGGAAAGGTTTTATAACGCATTTTATCACTCCATTCTTTTCTCCGTAATACAGTGATTAAGATAAACAATAACAATTCGCCCGTACTTGCCCGGTCAAAGCGTTCCGTCCTTAATCTTAACGCAAATTTTCCTTTAACGCAACGGTTAAATGGTTAAAAATCAATAACCTTCTTTAAAAGTATTATCCAATATATTTTTATCTTCTTTATTATAAAAATATTTATAACATTCTATACAATATACCCATAAACCAGGGATTGGGAAGAAGGAGGGCCGGAAGAAACGGTCAGGGCCTGAAGAATAGATTTTTCTGCTTCAACCGCCTGAGTCTCAGTTTGGGCGTGAATCTCCACCAAAGGTTCACCCCGTTCCACAGAGTCGCCGGTTTTTTTTAACAACACCAAACCTACCGCCGGGTCAATTTTTTCTTCCTTTTCTTTTCTACCTGCTCCCAGATTGGCAACGACCCGGCCGAGGGTCTCGGTTTGCATCTTGGCTACAAACCCCGGCCTTAAAGAAAATACCTGCCGGACAACTGGGGCGGCCGGTAGAATCTCCGGTTTTTCGATTACCCGGGGATCGCCTCCCTGTGCGGCCACCCATTTTTCAAACACCTGTAAAGCCCGGCCGGAAAACAAAACATCTTTCAGTTTCTCCCGGGCGTCTTTTTCCCTGTCAACCACACCTGACAACAACAGCATCTGAGAACCAAGGGTTAAAGAAAGCTCAAGTAAATCGGGATAGGCTTCCCCCCGGAGAAAAGCGATTGCTTCCCGGATCTCCAGGGCATTACCGGCAGCCCTTCCCAAAGGTTGATCCATATTGCTTAAAACCGCGGCGGTATTCTTGCCCGCACCCTTGCCGATGGCCACCATTAACTGCGCCAACGCTTTGGCTTCTTCGAGATTTTTCATAAACGCGCCGTTACCCACTTTGACATCCAAGACAAACCCGCCGGCCCCGCCGGCCAATTTCTTACTCATAATACTGGCGGCAATCAAAGGGATACTTTCCACTGTTCCGGTTACATCACGCACGGCATATAGGGTCTTATCGGCGGGACAAAGCTCTTTATTTTGGGCCGCCAATCCGATACCAATCTTTTGTACCTGGCGCAAAATTTCCTCATAAGGGATTTCGGTACGAAAACCCGGAATGGATTCTAATTTATCAATGGTTCCGCCGGTATGCCCCAGCCCGCGGCCGGACATTTTAAAAACAGGGACACCCGCGGCAGCCGCCAGGGGGGCGAGAATCACGGAGATTTTATCGCCGACCCCGCCGGTGGAATGCTTGTCGATTACTGTTCCGGGCACGGCCGAAAGATCGAGCCGTTCCCCGGAAGCAACTATCTCCAGAGAAAAATTTCTCACCTCGCGGGGGGACATCCCCTGGAAATAGACTGCCATACACCAGGCCGCCACCTGGTAGTCGGGAATCGTTCCCCGGGAAATCCCTTCCACCAGGTAGGCCAATTCCTCCGGAGAATGCTCTTTGCCTTCTCTTTTCTTGCGTATCAAATCAATTGTTCGCATAATTTTATCACCCCTTGGTTCAGCTGGTTAAATCCCGAACGGTAAAACAGCCTTAAAAGATTCAATAACTTGCTTAAGACAGTACCGGGAAGGGGGTCCCTTTGTTCCAGCCGTCGCACGAAAAAAACCGGGCTATGGTGGCGCTGAGATCGGCAAAAGTCTCCCTGGTTCCCACATTCATCCCTTTTTTTACCCGCGCTCCGCTAACCAGAAGCGGCACGTATTCCCGGGAATGATCGGTTGACACGGTAGTGGGATCGCAACCATGGTCGGCGGTAATCATTAGCAGGTCTTCCTCTCCCAATGCGGCGGCCAATTTCCCCAACCACCCGTCCATTTCCTCAAGAGCCCGGGCGAATCCGGCAGCGTCATTGCGGTGCCCGTACAGGCTGTCAAAATCTATACAATTAACAAAAATTAAAGCCGGTGATTTCTCCACTGCGGCCAGGTCGAGAACTTTAGCCATTGTTTTGCGGTTGCCGCCGGTCCGAAAACTCCCGGTCAACCCCTGCCCGTTAAAAATATCCCCGATCTTCCCCACCCCGGTTGTTTTGATTCCACGGGCTGATAAGAAGTCCAGCAGGGTTTCTTCCGGGGGCGAAACAGAAAAATCCTTCCGTCCTTCCGTCCGGTAAAAAGCGCCGGGCCGGCCGGCAAACGGGCGGGCGATTACCCTGGCCACCATGTGGTCACCCTGAAGAATCTCCCTGGCTGTTTGACAAATCCGGTATAACGCCGGGGTAGGAATCACCTTTTCGTGGGCGGCAATTTGAAAAACACTGTCCGCCGAGGTATAAACAATCGGGCGCCCGGTCTTCAGATGCTCCGGCCCCAGTTCCTCAATTATTCTTGTGCCTGACGCCGGCTTGTTTCCCAACGCTTTTCGGCCGACGGCGCCGGCAAAAGCTTCCATTACTTCACTGGGGAACCCCTGGGGGTAGGTGGGAAAGGGTTGCGCAAGAATTATCCCCATCATCTCCCAGTGTCCGGTAGTAGTATCTTTACCGGGCGAGGCTTCGGCCAACCGGCCGTAAACCGCTTCCGGCCGGGTTACAGGAGCCACACCGGCAATCCGGGTAATATTTCCCAAACCCCAGCTTTCCATGACCGGCAGGTGAAGCCCGCCGGCTGCGGCAGCAGTATTGGCCAGCGTGTTACTGCCCTCATCGCCAAAACGCCGCGCGTCTGGAAGTTCGCCTGCTCCCACGCCGTCAAGAACAATAAGAAAAACCCTTTTCATATGCCAACCTCACTTTCACCCGTAAAGAAAAAGACCACCCAGGGTGGTCATTCCAAATTGTCCGGCTGTGGATAGTAATACCAATCGCTGTTAAAACTGTTATCCTCGTAACCGGGACTCTCATAAACAGGCCTGCTTAAAATCTGAGCCGCGCTTGGCGGCCAGTATACCACCACCGCTCTTCCGACAATATTTTCCATGGGAACATACCCCACACTATAAGTATCACGACTGTCCAGGCTCCGGTTACGGTTGTCCCCCATGACAAAAAGAGAGTCCACGGGAACAGTACTCCACTCAAAACTCCCCCGTGTTTCTTCTTTGATATAATACTCAGGTAAAACCATCCCGTTCACCTGGACATTGCCGTTGCTGATACTGATATTCTGTCCTTCGGTGGCAATCACCCGTTTGATAAACTTCTTACTGGGATCCCGGGGATACTTAAAAACAATAACTTCTCCGGTCCGGGGTGGACGGAAACGGTAAGCTATTTTATCCACCAGCAACCTTTGGTTATGATAAAGCGTCGGCTCCATTGAACTGCCGTCCACTTTATATGATTGAAAAAGGAAAATCATGATGAACAAAATCGTGATCACCGAACCGGCCACCGACTCAATCAAATCACGAAACTCCGATTTCTTAAATTCCACGGTATCCCCCCTCAATTTCTTTCACCTCAGCGCTCGGCAATACGGGCTCCTTTGCCGGAACGTTTACGCAGGTAGTACAGTTTGGCCCGGCGAACCCGGCCGCGGCGGATTACGTCGATCTTGCTGACCATAGGAGAATGGAGAGGGAATATTCTTTCCACCCCCACACCGCCGGAGATCTTCCGCACGGTGAAAGTCTCTTTTAAACCTCCGTTCGCCCGGGCGATGACCACTCCCTCAAACACCTGGATACGTTCTCTTTCTCCCTCCACAACTTTAAGATGAACACGAACGGTATCCCCGGGTCCAAATTCCGGGAGATCCTTTTTTATTTGTTCTTGCTCTATTAAATTAATCAGGTTCAATTTACACCCTCCTCACTTTTAAATAATACCAACCTTTCAACAACGGGTTACTACTCTTCGTCTGTCCGGGTAAAGCCGGGAATATTCTTCCCCGCCTCCCCCGTAAAATCAACATCCGGCCGGTCCGGGCGTTGAGTCAACAAATCGCGACGCCTTTTTAGCGTTCGTAACAAAGCCTGCTTTTTCCTCCAGGCGGCAATTTGCGCATGATGGCCGGAAAGCAAGGCCTCCGGAACCGCCATTCCTTTGTAAACCGCCGGTTTGGTGTACTGCGGGTAATCCAACAACCCCGTACTGCCGAAGGAATCATTTTCCGCAGCCGCCGGGTCGCCGAGAACTCCGGGCAACAAACGAACAGCAGCGTCAATCATGACCATCGCCGGGAGTTCCCCCCCGGTTAGAACGTAATCACCAATGGATAGTTCCCGGTCGGCCAGAGTACGAATGCGCTCATCATACCCTTCATAATGACCGCAAATAATTAACAGCTGTTCCTTTGCGGCCAATTCAGCGGCAATACTCTGCCGGAAAACCTCCCCCTGCGGAGTTGTGAGGATAATATAAGGTTTTTTTCCTTTCCGCCGGGTTATGGCCTCCACCGCGTCAAAAACCGGTTCCGGCTTAAGCACCATGCCGGGTCCGCCTCCATACGGAGTATCATCCACCGTACGGCGCCGGTCCTGGGCAAAGTCCCGGAGATTAACCGTTTCTATCTCCACCAACCCTTTTTCACAGGCTCTTTTAATTATACTGCTGGAAAAAGGACCGGTGAACATCTGTGGAAACAGGGTAAGGAATGTCACCCGCAAATCAATCAGCCTCATTTACCAACCCGGCAGGCAACCGCACTTTCAGGATCCCGGCGGTCAAATCGACCGCAAGAACTACGGATTTTAGGGCGGGGAGTAAAATCTCGCCGGAACAACCGCCGCGGACAATAAAAACGTCATTCGCCCCGGTGGCGAGAATATCTTCTACTTTCCCCAAAAAAGAATCCTTCTCGTCAAAAACGCTAAGACCGAGAATTTCATCAAGATAATATCTCCCTGCCGGCAACTTTCTTCTTTCCGCCCGTGGTATCCAAAGAAAAAGTCCCCGCAGTTCTTCCGCCTGCCCCGGTTCATTGATCTCCCGGAATTTTACGATCACAAAATGCCGGAAAAACCGGACCCGCTCCACGGTAAGCTCCTCTCTGCGGTCTTGACGGCAACAAAAAACTTTGGTCAGTTCCTTCCACCGCCGCGGATCGTCGGTTAAAGGAAATATCTTAACTTCACCTTTGTTCCCTTGGGTGGTAAGGATCTCTCCCACTGCCGCCAAATCCTCAGGAGGATTACGCCGGGGAGTAAAATTCATTCTTCCGCCAGCTCAACAAGGACTTTTTTCCCTGCCGGAGCACATGAACGCACCACTGTTCTAATAGCTTTGATAATTCTTCCCTGACGCCCGATGATTTTACCAATTTCTTCGGGATGCACAGTAACCTCCAGAAGAATCGAACCGGAATTCTCCATTTTGTTGACGGAAACATCCTCTGTCCGGTCAACCAAAGATTTAACCAGCAATTCCAACAATTCTTTCAAGGAGCCACTTCCTTTCATTCTCCGACCGCTTCCTTACCCGGCAACACACCGGCCTTGCGAAAAAGATTCTTTACTCTTTCCGAAGGTTGTGCTCCCTTGGTTAACCAGTCCTGAGCCTTCTCCTTGTCCACAACGAGTTCGACCGGGTTGGCAATTGGATTGTAATAACCCAGGATCTCGATAAAACGACCGTCCCGCGGCGCACGGCTGTCCGCCACCACAAACCGGTAAAATGGACGTTTTTTTGCTCCCATTCTGGTCAGTCTGATACGCACCATCCTAAAATACCACCTCCTACTTTAATTGCCCGTCGCTCGTTGCTCGTTGGTTGCGAAACGAACAGCAAGTTACGAGTGTATAAACCTACCACATTTCTATGGCCTGCCCGGTTGCGCCGCCTGCCCGTCCCAAACCCCGGCCGTATTCTCAAGATCGCGGGGAGCGGGCGCCTGAGGGCCGCCCGGGTATGTCAAAAGGGCAATCTGGGCTTAATTGCGCCTTTGCCCATTTTGGCGAATTGTTTCATCATCTTTTTACTCTGTTCAAACTGGTTCAACAACCTGTTGACCTCCTGGATCTTTCTTCCCGACCCGCGGGCAATCCTTTTCCGGCGGGAAGCGTTAATAATTGAAGGACTCCTTCGCTCCTGCGGGGTCATGGACTGAATGATGGCTTCAACGTGTTTCATATCCTTCTCACTTACCTGTATCCCCTTAAGTTGTTTGCTGCTCACCCCCGGCAACATGGAAATCATTTGCTCCAAAGGCCCCATCTTTTGCATCTGGCGCATTTGCGCCAGGAAATCCTCCAATGTCAACTGGTCATCCTGAATTTTTTTCATCAAATCCCGGGCCTGGTCCTTTTCCACTGTAGTCTCGGCTTTCTCAATCAGCGACAAGACATCGCCCATACCCAAAATTCGGGAGGCCAGGCGTTCAGGATAAAACACTTCCAGGTCTTCCAATTTTTCTCCCGTGCCCACCAGTTTTATGGGGCAACCGGTAACTTCGCGGATGGAAAGAGCCGCTCCTCCCCGGGTGTCACTGTCCAGTTTGGTCAGGACCAGACCGGACAATCCCAATTTTTCCTGGAATCTCCGGGCTACATTAACCGCATCCTGGCCGGTCATGGCATCGACCACCAAAAGAATCTCTTCCGGCCGTACGGCCTCTTTGACAGCCTGGAGTTCTCCCATTAATTCTTCATTAACATGCAGGCGCCCGGCAGTGTCAACCAGGAGAAAATCATTATTGTTTTGCCCGGCTTTTTCCACCGCTTCAACGGTGATAGTTTTCGGGTCTTTGCCGGCGCTGTGGTAAACTGGAAGGTCCAGCTTTTCCCCGAGAACCTGAAGCTGGCGTACGGCTGCCGGCCGGTAAATATCCGCCGCCGCCAAGGCCGGCCGGCGGCCCTGCTTTTTTAAATAATAACCCAATTTGGCGGTGGACGTTGTTTTTCCCGAACCTTGTAAACCGGTGAGCAGCACCACTGTGGGCGGTTGCGGGGATACTCGTAGTTTTTCCTCTTTTTCTCCCATTAAAACCGCCAGTTCCTTGTGGACAATCTTCACCACCATCTGACCAGGGGTCAAACTGGTTGTTACTTCTTCGCCAACTGCCCGTTCCTTCACCCGGTTAATAAAGTTCCGGACGACCTTGAAGTTGACGTCGGCTTCCAGTAAAGCCAGTTTCACTTCGCGCAGAGCTTCTTCCACATCTTTCTCGGTAAGCTTTCCTTTCCCCCGCAACCGGCGGAAGGTATCCTGCAATCTCTCGGCCAGACTGGAAAAGACCATTAAACTTCCTCCTTCAATGTACACCAAAACTGAACCGCCCGCCTTCCCGCAATCACCCTTCCATATAGTCTTCCAGCTTCATGATTTTCTTCTTCAACTCCACAAAGCGGGGGTAAGCGTCTGTCCGGGCGGGAATAAATTCGCCCAAATTTTCCAGGGCCGACCTGATTTCCCGGACGGTTTTCTTTTCCGTCAAGTACTTATCAACCAGCAACAACTGTTCTTCCCAGCGTTCAAGGATCTTTTCCGTCCGCTGTAACAGATCGTGCACAGCCTGACGCGTGGTGCCTTCCTGTTCCGCAATCTCGCCCAGGGAAAGATTTTCCATATAATACAGGCTAAACACCCGCTGCTGCTTGGGGGTTAAAAGACCCCCGTAAAAATCAAAAAACAGGCCCATCCTTGCCACCTGCTCCATGCCGATGAGCCTCCTTAGCTGACAAGCAATTTTACTTTACATTAGCAGTATAACGACCCCGACCAAGAATGTCAAGTTTTTTTGAAAAAAAAAAAGGAAAACTGAAAAGTTGGGAGAATTAATATATATCATCCAAAAACGTTTTTGTTAATTTAAGATTAAACCCGGTCTTGGCCGGTAAAATTACATGTATATGTGACTTTTGTTTCGTAATAATATAATTTATATAATTAGTAAAAATTCAAATTAGACGTGTTAATCCGGCCTATAATGACCACCGACAGATTCACTAACTTGATCAAAAATTCCAAAAACGTTTTAGCTTATTATTATATTAAAGGATGAGGCAAAATGTCTAAATCTCGAGTAAGTATCGTAGATGTCGCTCGAAAAGCTAATGTTTCTGTTTCAACAGTCTCTCGCGCTCTTAATAATTATAGCGATATGAATGAAGAAACCCGTAAACGGATCCTCAAAATTGTGAAAGAACTAGATTATTACCCCAATAGTATTGCGCGAGGTCTTGTTAAACAGAAAACTAATATTTTAGGGCTTATGCTCTCTTATGCCTCCGGAACAACATTGTTGGATTTATATTTATTCGAGTTTATTCAAGGCATTTTGGAAAAAGTGAATAACGAAAAATATAACGTTTGTTTGTTGGGAACAGGGTTAAACTTTGAAAATTCAACCAAAAGATTGCTGAAACAAAAATTTGTTGACGGGGTTATTTTAAGGGCCACTGAGTCAAATAATGAACTTGCCAAACAACTGGAAGAATGGGAGATTCCGTTTGTAAGCCTTGGAAAGTTTGATATCCCCTGTTCGGAAAATTGGTACTCGGTAAGTTCGGATGATTTCGGCGGATCATTTAAAGCTACCTCCTATCTTATTAACCTTGGTCATACCAAAATCGGATTTATCGGAGAAAACAATTTTAAAGTGGCAGGAGTTCAGGAAAGGCTGAAGGGATACAAAAAAGCCTTGGAAGCTAAATTAATGAACGATCAAGAAGAATTAATAATTAATGGCGATTTTACAATGGAAAGCGGGTTTCAAGGCGCTTTAAAACTTTTGGAAAATAAGCAACGCCCGAGCGCCATATTTGCGGCTAATGATCAAATGGCTATCGGCGTAATTAAGGCCACTCATTATTTGGGTATAAAAGTGCCCGAACAACTTTCATTAATAGGATTTGACGATTTGGCAATCGCAACTTTCGTATACCCGTCTTTGACTACTGTGCACCAACATATTTATGAACTTGGAACGCTTGCGGCACAGTTGCTCATTGATTTGGTTAATGGGCGAAAACCTAAAGAAAAACAGATTATCCTCCCTACTACTCTTATTGAACGGGATTCTTGTAAAGCTTTAATAACCAATATTTAACTAGGAAAACTTTTTTATTTACATATTGCCCAAAGTATTAAAAAAGGGGGGTGATAGTTTCGCGTTTAGGTTGAAATATCCATCCAACTAAAAAAATTGAGGAGGTATGAAAAGTGAAAAGTAGGTTAACGAAAAGATGGTTTACATTCTTTGTATTAGCGGCTTTACTTGTTAGCATGGTATGTTTTACACCGATTCAGGCTGCTGATAAAATTGAATTACGTTATTACACTTGGGACGATGCTACCGGTATTCAATTTATAAACCAGGTTGTGAAGAACTTCACCGCGAAACATCCGAACATTAGTGTAAAAGTTGAAAGCGCGTCATATGGTGACTACTGGCAAAAACTTCAAATCATGATAGCATCCCAGACCGCGCCGGATATCTTCCAGATAAATCCCGATTTTTTAGCGGTTTTTGCCGCTAAAGGAGCTTTATTAGATCTTAATACATTTATAGCAGAAGATAAAACCTTTAGTATTCAAGATTACTATCCGGAAATTATTAAAGCGCATCAAATAAAGGAGCAGTTATTTGTGTTACCGCGTGATGTAGCTCCTTCCGTCTTATTTTATAATGAAACGTTATTTAAAGAAGCCGGCCTAAAAACACCTTATGAATATTTCAAAGAAGATCAGTGGAACTGGGATATTTTCTTACAAGCAGCCCAGAAAATTACCAAACCGGAAATTCAACAATATGGCATTGCATTTGAAACTATGTGGCACCGTGCTCTGCAATGGGTTTGGCAAAACGGGGGAGAAGCTTTTGACAGCGTTGATAATCCAACCGAATGTTTACTTAACATGAAGAGTTCTTATGAAGGTTATCAATTTGCCGCTGATTTAATTAATCTTTATCATGTATCGCCATCACCACGTCTTACAAAAACTCAATCCAGTACTGAACTTTTTATTACCGGCAAAGTGGCTATGGATATTAATGGCGCTTGGATGATCCCGTCTTATAAAAACATTAAAGATTTTAAATGGGATATAGCTCCTTTACCTAAAGGAGTGAGATGGGGCGATGTTACCGGTGGGTCTGGTCCGGCAATTTATAAATTTTCCAAACATCCGAAAGAAGCTTGGGAGGTTGCCAAAGCTTTAGCAGGAGTTGAGGCACAAAGCTTATTCGCAGAGGCAGGTTATATTGTTCCGACCATGAAAACGGTTTTCAATTCGCAAAAATTCCTTACCAGCGATTCCCTTCCCAGGAACAAGGATTGTTTCTTGGAAGTACAAGAATATGCAAAAATTCCGGTACTAACTGATAAATATATGGAAATCGACAATATTATACAAAAACAACTTGATTTGGTATGGTTGGGAGAGCAAACTGCCAAAGAAGCTATGGACAAAGTTGTTCCGGAAATTAATAAAATTTTAACGCAATAATAATCTCCGTTTCGTAAGTCACTGGATTGGCCCCATTGGGACCCAATGGGGCCAAAAAAAATTTTGGATTTCTGTTGAATCTGGTATGTCGAAGGGAGTGCCGGTTAGTGTGAAAGTTCAATATAATAAACACGAAACCTTAAGCGCATATTTATTATTATCACCTGTTATGGTTGGGTTCTTGGTTTTTGGATTGTTACCGATTATTGCCTCGCTTTTGTTAAGTTTTACTAAATGGGATCTTTTTTCTGCTCCCCAATGGATTGGAATTACAAACTTTGTAGAAATCTTTCGTGATAAGTTGGTTTGGTTATCTCTTTGGAATACTATCTTTTTTGTTTTGCTTAATGTGCCATTGGGAGGGGTCATTATTCCGTTGACTTTGGCAATTCTAGTAAATCAAAAAATTAAGGGAGTCAATTTTTTTCGAACAATCTATTTCTTACCGGCAATAACCTTATCAGTATCAGCAGGATTTGTCTGGAGTTGGATGTATAATCCAGAATTCGGTATTATTAATTATATTTTTTCTTTGTTACATCTGCCGGCACAAAGATGGCTTTTATCGCCTAAGATAGCCCTTATCTCATTAATAATTGTGAACATATGGAAATGGGCTGGTTATAATATGATTATTTTTTTAGCAGCGCTTAAAGGCATACCTAATAATTATTATGAAGCTGCCCGGATAGATGGTGCAAATAGCTGGCAAATATTTAAAAAAATAACCTTACCAATGCTTTTACCGACAATATTTTTCGTGGTAGTAATCAGTGTTATCGGTTCTTTTCAATTTTTCGACCTTGTCTATATTATGACACAAGGTGGACCCGGCGATGCAACGATGGTTTATAACCTCTACATTTATCAAAATGCCTTTAAATTTTCTCGGATGGGTTATGCCGCCGCATTGGCTTGGGTGCTTTTTGTGCTTATTTTTTTCATAACCCTCACGCAAATGAAATTGTCAAAGGAGAGGATAAGTTATGAATATTAACCAGTCTATCTCCGCTTCTCACAAAAAAATTTATACCGGCAATTGGTTTAATGCTCTCTCGTATCTAATACTTTTTATCGGAGCTTTCTTAGTGGCACTGCCTTTTTTTTGGATGCTCTCCACCTCTTTGAAAGAGCCTGCCAATATTTTTGCCTTCCCGCCTCAATGGTTTCCCGCCCCTATTACTTTCGGTAATTATTACGAAGCTATTACAGTTTTACCTTTTGCCCGGTTTTTATTAAACACCATTTTGGTGGCGATATTTATAATGATTGGTCAAATTTTATCCTGTACATTAGGGGCGTTCGCTTTTGCCCGACTGAAATTTCCCGGCTCTGATTTAATTTTCAGTATGTATCTAAGTACCTTAATGGTTCCGGAAATCGTTAGAATTATTCCTAATTTTATATTAATAAAAAGCTTCAATTGGATCGACACCTATAAAGCATTGATAGTACCCAATCTATTCGGAACTGCTTTTGGCACGTTTTTATTACGACAATTTTTTTTCACTATTCCGGAAGAGTTGATTGAAGCAGCCAAATTAGATGGGTATTGTGTTTTACGGATTATCTTCAAGATCATCATGCCTTTAAGTAAACCGGCTTTGACTAGTTTAGGAATTTATGTTCTGGTTCAGGTATGGAATGACTTTATGTGGCCTTTAACTGTCATTAATTCTACTGAAATGAAAACTCTGGCTATCGGGTTAACAAGTTTTCAAGGGCTTGTTGTTAATAATTGGGGCGTGATTATGGCGGGGGCAGTTTATACAATGGTCCCCATGGTGTTGGTGTTTTTATTTGCTCAGAAATACTTTATCGAAGGAATGACAATGACCGGATTAAAATAAGATGCTTTTTTATATGCATTCCCCTCCCGAATTGATAGAATAGATTCTTAAATTGTGGGTGAGCATTTAACATGAAAATCAATTTTTGTACCGGCGGCCTGAATATTGGCGGAAAAATTGAACCGATATATTG
>Ga0209075_1003487_pt1 | contig 13060 bp, 11 predicted proteins | sample Stecom2011_FD_187523 | JGI IMG/M metagenome (GOLD analysis project Ga0209075, IMG submission 187523) | Agricultural soil microbial communities from Utah to study Nitrogen management - Steer compost 2011 (SPAdes) (version 2) | ecosystem: Environmental > Terrestrial > Soil > Agricultural land... | reverse complement strand
CTGACGATAAAAAAGTAATTTTTTCGATGTCTGGTGTCACAAAGACGTATCAAAACGCACAGACGCCAGTGTTAAAAAACATATATCTGAGCTTCTTCTATGGAGCCAAAATTGGAATTTTAGGACTTAACGGTAGCGGGAAATCTACGCTGCTACGCATTATTGCCGGAGTGGATACCAATTATCGAGGCGATGTGGTATTCTCGCCAGGATATACCGTCGGATTGCTCGAACAGGAGCCCGAATTGGACGAGTCGAAAACCGTCATTGAAATCGTTAAAGAAGGTGTCCAAGAAGTTGTGGACGTCTTGGACGAATACAATAAGATAAACGATATGTTCGGCCTGCCTGAAGTATATGAGAATCCCGATAAGATGGAGGAGCTCATGGCCAAACAAGCCAAGCTACAAGATCAGATCGACGCCACCAATGCTTGGGAATTAGAGACCAAGCTCGAGATTGCGATGGACGCACTTCGAACGCCAGAACCTGACAAAAAAATCAGTGTTTTGTCTGGAGGTGAAAGACGTCGTGTCGCCCTTTGCCGACTGCTTCTAAGAGAGCCCGATGTATTGCTTTTAGACGAGCCTACAAACCACTTGGACGCCGAAAGTGTGCATTGGTTGGAACATCACTTGGCGCAGTATAAAGGAACTGTAATCGCCGTAACCCACGACCGGTATTTCTTGGATAATGTAGCAGGATGGATTTTGGAATTAGATCGCGGCGAAGGCATTCCCTGGAAAGGAAATTATTCCTCTTGGTTGGACCAAAAATCAAAACGCTTGGCACAAGAAAGTAAACAAGCCAGCAAACGCCAAAAAACGTTGGAGCGCGAGTTGGAATGGGTCCGACAAGGAGCAAGAGGCCGACAAGCTAAACAAAAAGCCCGATTGAATAACTACGACAAGTTGTTGAGTCAAGACCAAAAGCAACTGGATGAGAAATTAGAGATATTTATTCCGAATGGTCCACGACTTGGTACAAACGTTATCGAAGCCAAAGGGGTCGCCAAAGCCTATGGCGATAAATTGCTGTACGACGACCTTAATTTTAAACTTCCACAAGCGGGAATCGTCGGGGTTATCGGTCCGAATGGCGCAGGGAAAACCACCATTTTCAGAATGATTATGGGAGAGGAAACACCTGATAAAGGCGTTTTCGAAGTGGGCGAGACCGTTAAAATCGCATACGTAGACCAAACTCACAGCAACATCGACCTCGATAAAACCATCTGGGAAAACTTCAGCGATGGTCAGGAGTTGGTGATGATGGGAGATCGACAAGTTAACTCTCGAGCTTATTTAAGCCGGTTCAACTTTAGCGGAAGCGAGCAAAACAAAAAGGTGTCTATGTTGTCTGGAGGAGAGCGAAACCGACTCCATTTGGCGATGACATTAAAAGAAGAAGGAAACGTGCTCTTATTGGATGAGCCTACGAACGACTTGGATGTAAACACACTGCGTGCCTTAGAAGAGGGACTGGAGAACTTCGCTGGATGTGCCGTAGTCATCAGCCACGACCGTTGGTTTTTAGATAGAATCTGTACCCATATTCTCTCTTTTGAAGGAAATAGTGAAGTCTATTTCTTTGAAGGCGGCTTTAGTGATTACGAAGAGAACAAGAAAAAACGTTTGGGTGGCGATTTGATACCGAAACGAATTAAATACAAGCGACTAACCAGAGATTAAACAACCTGAGATGTATAGAAAACTTATAGTTTTAGTTGTCGTTCTTGCAGCAGTTTCATGCGGGAACAACGGGATAACGTTAGGGAAAACCGAAGTTGTAGGCTATCAAAGCCTTGGAAATGGCGTTGCCGATATTTCCTTAAAACTCTATGAAAACGAGACCTTTCTGTTCAAACTCGAAAGTTTAGCACAACCGGAGAGTGATGATGAACCTATAAAAATATCCGAGATTGGCACGTATTCTTCAGATGGAGGATGGAAAACATTACACTTTAAAAATCAAAAATTCAGTTTGGAAGCAGTTTTCGACGAACAGTTTCTAAGTTATAACGAGTTCATTGTGATTGACGAATCCAAGGTAAAAATAGATACCACCAAAGAAGTCATCCCGATTTGGGGCGTGCTCTGTGAACGCAAATAAAAATCTATTTAGTTAGGGTCTGAAGATAAAATTTTCAGACCCTAATTTTTCTTATAGCTTATATTGATATGACATCGCTGACCAAATAAGCGACTGCTTTACCTACCTGGTTTGGAAAAGCGCCATATTTCGGAGCACCCTCACAAATATGGACATAGCGCATATTGGGGTGTTTCGAGAAGTAGGCGACAAATTCACGCGCCTCCGTTAACGATAAGCCACTTGGAGTCATCGCGCTGCTCCCCATCAAATCAATGGAATCCATATCGAGTTCAATGCCGAAAACACCGTCGCAACAAAATGCTTCAGCCCGGTTGATAGCTCCAGAAAAGGTTTGTTTTTTAAGGATGGTTAGGTTTTCATACAACCCAAACTGTATTCTGTCTGGATGTTCGTCCATCGCCTTAAACACAGCTTCGGAAGTATAGTTTCTGTGCAATCCAAATATGAAGTAATTCTTTAGAAACCCTTCCTTAAAGGCGTAAGAAAAACCGTTTCCGCTATGGCGGTGTTCTAAAGTGCGAAAGTCGGTATGGGCATCGAAGTTGATGCAATTTACTTTCGAGTTCAACCCTTCCGAGGTGCCGCGCAGATTGCCATAACTGTTGTTGTGCCCACCGCCGATTACGATCGGAATTTTTCCCGCAGCGACAATCTCTTTTATAACGAGGGTGACTTTCTTGTCTATTTCCGAAACCAAATCACCAAAATCTGCCGGCGCGTGATCTTCTTGCATACTGATGGAAGCAGCGGTAACCATCTCTTGATGGCAATTGATTTCACCCAAAAGAATCACATTTTTTGCATCTAATAAGTGATTGTATTGAATGTTGAGCAGACTTCCTAATGTGGCTTCCCAACATTTAGAAGTTCCCGAATTTCCGTAATTGGCGCGGACGCCGATGTCTTCAGGAATTCCTAACAGCACGTATTTCGCAGGATGATTTATTAACTCCTTTACATCTTCAATAAAAGATATTTTTTCGCCAAACTTGGTTTCTCCCGCCCTTGGACTGATATAGGCATCCGCATCCTTTCTAGCGTAGATTTTTAAAATATCGGGAGTAATAGAGGGGTTCATGGTCGCTTTTGAATGAATTTATTTCTCTTCAGAGAATGTGATTGATTTTGTTCTTTAGGTTTTAAGATATTTCTTTACCGCTGATAATTACGGTGTCGATTAGATTGCTTCCAAACGCGTAAGGCAAATAGCCATACGACGGAATTTCTTTCGTGATAATCAGACTTGCAGATTTACCTTTGGTGATGCTCCCGTGGGTGTCGCTTACGCCCATAGCATAAGCACCGTTTATGGTTGCGGCATTGATGGCTTCCTCTGGAGTGAGCCTCATTTTGATACATGCTGTGGCGACTACAAAGTTCATGTTTCCACTTGGCGTAGAACCTGGATTGTAATCTGTAGCCAAAGCCAAAGGCAAACCGGTATCGATCATTTTTCTGCCGGGTGCATACGGGATGCTCAAGAAATAGGAGCAGGAGGGAAGAGCAACAGGCATGGTCTCCGTACCCTTTAACGTCTCGATATCCTCGTCGGTCATTACTTCCAAATGATCAACACTCAGCGCATGGTGTTTTACTGCCGCTTGAATACCGCCAATACTGTTGAACTGGTTTACGTGCACCTTCGGAATCATATTGTATTTTTTTCCTGCCTCGAGCAGTCGCTCCATATCTTCTACAGTGAAATAACCGACTTCACAGAAAATATCGACATAATCGGCTAAGTTTTCTTCCGCAACTTTAGGAAGCATGTCGTTGATTACTAGATTCATATAGCCCGCCTTGTTGTCTCTGTATTCCGAAGCAACCGCGTGGGCACCTAAAAAAGTGGTCTTTATGGTTACGGGATAGTTATCGGCGAGTTTTTTTGCAACGCGCAACATTTTCATTTCAGCTTCTGTCGTAAGTCCGTATCCGCTTTTGATTTCAACGGCACCAGTTCCCAAGCGCATAATTTCTAAAAGGCGATTTTCTGTCTGCTCGTATAACGCTTCTTCCGAAGTGTTTTGAAGTTTTTGTGCACTGTTGACAATGCCACCCCCTCTTTCGGCTATTTCCTGATAGCTCAGGCCGTTGATGCGGTCTACAAATTCTTGTTCGCGATTGCCGGCATACACCAGGTGCGTATGGCTGTCGCACCAAGTAGGAAGCACAATTTTGCCTGTACAATCTAATGTTTTTACGTCTTCGAAAGAAGGCTTGTTATCCATAGTGCCGAAATCCGTAATCTTTTCGTCTTCTATATAGAGCCACGCATTTTTTAGGCTTGGAAGTTCTTTCATCGCCTTGCCGGATACTTTGCTAAGCCCTTTATCGCGTATTTGGAGTAATTCTTTAATGTTTGTAAGGAGTAGTTTCATGAAATATGTTGAGTGTCGAAATTAATTTTGCTAAAGATATGGATTCGAGAATTAATCTGAAAGTTAAGCGTTGCCTCTGCGTGATGCTATAAGAGAAAAATCGATACGTTGTGATATCAGGAGATTACAAGTTTTTATTCATTGATTATCAAACCAAATTACTCCATTTTAAAGGTTAATAACGGAATTTTACCGTGGTTGGCTATGTGCTCGGAGATACTGCCCTGAAAAAACCGCGACAATCCTGTTCGGCCGTGCGTGGTAATGGCAATCAAGTCGGCATCAACTCGGGAGGCATATTTCATAATGCCATCTTCTGCAGACTTATCGGAAACATAATATACATCCGAAAGGCGCTTTAAATCGCCGTCGGCTTGTTGTAGGAAGTGTTTTGATTTTTGCTCTATTTCGTCTGTACTCATAAAGCTTTCGTTGGGTAAATTTACGTGCAACAACTGCAGTTCAACTTGCAACGGTTCCAAAAGTTTGACCGCCTTTTGAAAACACGCAACGGATCGATCGGAAAAATCGGTAGCGAACACTACTTTTTTGATTTTCCAATCAGCGGGCGGATGCTTTATGACCACCACAGGTATCTCGGAATGACGGACTACTCTTTCGGTATTTGATCCGATAAAAAACTCGTTCAGTCCGCTTGAACCTTTCGACCCCATAACGATAAGGTCTGCTTTCTTGTCTGCCGCTATTTCCCCCAATTCACTGAACACCTTATAATGTCTGATAATGGGAGTCACAGGAATTCCTTCCAAATACGACTTGTTTAAAAAGGTCTCGAATTCGTTTTCCGCTCTTTTCGTATAAAACAAGGCTTTTGCAATCCGGTCGGTTTCTGTTTCTTTTCCGTAGGCGTGAACGGTCGCTAATTCTAACATATGTACGGCGAGAATACGTGCTTCATATTTTTTAGCAAGAATGGCAGCGGCCTGAAGTGCATATTCGGAATACTCAGAAAAATCAATGGGAACAATTATCGTTTTCATAATAAAATAGATTTTAGACACGAGAAGGTACAATATATAGCTGAAAATATGGTGTTAAATAAGGTTATAATTTTTATAAACGGCAGGATTGTGACTTTTTTTTGAATTGATTCGAAGGAATTGTTAGTGAAGAATCTTCCACATTGTTTATTTTTGTTGTTGCCAATTAGTAACAAACCCATTGGTTTTGAAATAATAGCTACTTATGAAAATTGATATACTTGCCATTGGCGCTCATCCAGATGATGTAGAGCTCAGCTGTGCGGCGACATTAGCCAAAGAAATCAGCCGAGGGAAAACAGTCGGAATTTTAGATTTGACAAGGGGTGAGTTAGGGACTCGTGGCACCGCCGCAATTCGGGACGAAGAAGGCAAACGGGCTGCGGAAATTTTAGGAGCTCAGTTTCGACATAATTTGGAGTTGCCGGACGGGTTTTTGACGAATGACCGGGATTCGCAACTCGAGATTGTTAAGATTATTAGAAAATACCGGCCAGATATTGTGCTGTGTAATGCTATAGACGATCGGCATCCCGATCACGCCAAAGCAAGTAAATTGGCGAGTGATGCTTGTTTTTTAAGTGGATTGCGAAAGATAGAAACGAGTTACGAAGGAGAAGACCAGGACGAATGGCGCCCAAAACACGTCTATCACTACATCCAATGGAAAAATATAGAGCCCGATTTCGTGGTCGATGTATCGGGATATATGGATAAAAAAATTGAGACGGTCCTCGCTTTTTCAAGTCAGTTTTATGACGAAAAATCCAACGAGCCCATGACGCCCATCGCTTCAAAGAACTTTAAGGAGAGCTTGACCTACCGCGCACGCGAGTTAGGACGGTTGATCGGAGTTGAATATGGCGAAGGATTTACCACCGAAAGATATGTTGCTGTGAGCTCTTTAGACGATTTGATTTAAATTTTCGATTTGCAGTTGCGGATGGATAATAATTGGATTATATTTGCACCTGTCTTTTGAAAAGTAGATTACTTGTTGTTACAAACAGGTATATTTCAAGACAACATGGTGGTTGTAGCTCAGTTGGTTAGAGCGCTTGATTGTGGTTCAAGAGGTCGCCGGTTCGAGACCGGTCTTCCACCCTAGACGAAGCCTTCCTTAAACGGAGGGCTTTTTTTATGGCATGAAGTGATGGGGCTACATTTAAAAAACTTCTTTCGACCAACATTGTGTTGATATAAAAAACAGCTGCATCAAACTATTAAGACAGTTGTTCTCCTCACTTCCACAAGAGGACACTCAAATTATAAATCAAATTATATAAACTTAAAAAAAGTATAAGCTTTTGTTGAACCCATTCAGGGTTCTCAGAGGATGGTTGCATTCGTAACCCCACACTGCACTGCGCTTGTGTGGGGTTATCAGTGTTAGACTCTTTCAGAGTCAAATTCCAATAGAATAAAAAATAGATACTACTAAAAACCTCAAAAGAGGTTTAATGTGGATAACCTCGAACACAACCGATATGAAATGAAGGTTTTATTCGAGGAAAAGAGGAGTCTGTCCTTAGGTCGAACTCTGGAGGAGTTCAATTTTTAATACTAAGTGATCAATTCTAAAAAAAATTACAAGGCACCTAGAACGTAAAACACTTTAACGGTGAATTGTTGTAGATCAGTGATTTGGAAATTAAGGTCTCCTATATTTAATCTGCGGTATTCCGAATAAAACTTCTTTCAACAAACAATGTGTTTCCATAAAAAAACAGCTGCCTCAAATTATTAAGACAGCTGTTCTCTTACGTAAACCAAAGAGTTTTACACCCTGTTTTATTCATTCAGTCGGATACGTTCCTCGCGATTTGCCAATTCCCAAGCAGTTAGAAAGATAAGTTGGGCGCGCTTGGTCATCAATTCATATTCAATTTTATCGGGTGTGTCACCAATTTGATGGTAGTCTTCGTGCACGCCGTTGAAATAGAAAATAACGGGAATGTTGTTTTTCGCAAAATTATAATGGTCGCTTCGATAGTAAAAACGATTCGGATCGTTCGGGTCGTCAAACTTATAATCGAGCTCCATTTGGATGTATTGGTCGTTTACTGCAGCGGAAATATCTTGCAGGTCTTGACTCAGCATATTGCTGCCAATCAGGTAAATGTAATTTGGATTTTCTGCCTTGTCCGGATCGATGCGACCAATCATATCAATGTTGAGATTGGCCACCGTGTTCTCTAGCGGAAAAACAGGATTCTCGGTATAATACCGCGAACCGAACAATCCAATTTCTTCACCGGTAACGTGTAGGAATAAAATTGAACGTTTCGGACCTTGCCCATCTTTTTCGGCTTGTTTGAATGCGCGAGCCATTTCCATAATCGAAACCGTACCACTGCCATCGTCATCGGCGCCATTGAAGACATTGCCTTCTTGGTCCATCCCAACATGGTCTAAATGCGCTGATAAGACGATAACCTCTTCAGGTTTTTCAGAACCTTTTATATACGCCAGAACGTTTTCGGAAGGTTCGCCTTTGGTATAGCCTCTGAAATATTCACCAGGAATAGGTTGGTAATACGTGTCGCCTTCAAGGGGTGATTCAATCTTGTTTTCGATATAAAAATCTCGGATATATGCCGAAGCTCTCCGCTGGCCTTCAGTTCCGGTCATCCTGCCTTCCATCTCATCGCTCGCATAGATGTAGAGATGATCTTTGAGGTTTTTGGCTGTAATTAATTGCGCATAATGAAGGTTGTTTTTTTGGGACTTGGTGGGTTTTACTGCATTACATGACAAAGCAAAACTTGCCACCAAAACGGATATTAAAATTTTCATCGTAGGATATTTAGGTTTAAACAAAGGAGGGGTTGCCTCAAAATAAGCAGTAAATATATAACAAGTAAGCGACCTATTGTAATATTCAACAGAAATGCTGTGGGTGTTTTTTGCGTTACAATGATTATCTTTGACCTTTATTTTACAAAAGGAATTATGAAGGTTGAACAAATTTACACAGGTTGCTTAGCACAGGGAGCCTATTATATTATGAGTGATGGCGAAGCGGCGATTATCGATCCGTTGCGCGAAACGAAACCGTATTTGGAAAGAGCTCAAAAAGACAATGCGAAGATTAAATATATTTTTGAAACCCACTTCCATGCCGATTTTGTGAGTGGACACGTAACACTTTCGGAGCAAACTGGAGCGCCCATTGTCTTTGGTCCGACAGCAAAAACAGGATTTGATTCGATTATTGCTGAAGATGGACAAGTGTTTAAAATAGGGAAGGTAACCCTAACCGTGCTTCACACGCCTGGACACACCATGGAAAGTACAACGTATTTGTTGAAAGACGAACATGGAAAAGACTACGCTATTTTTAGTGGCGACACCCTCTTTTTAGGTGATGTCGGTCGTCCGGATTTAGCCCAAAAAGCAGACGAAATCACACAAGAAGACCTTGCAGGAACTTTATACGACAGCCTGAGAGAAAAAATTATGCCTCTTGCAGACGACGTTATCGTCTATCCTGCGCACGGTGCAGGTTCGGCGTGTGGGAAGAACATGATGAAGGAAACCGTAGATACGCTCGGCAATCAGAAAAAGATGAATTACGCCCTCCGTGCAGATATGACACGCGAGGAGTTTATCGAAGAAGTTCTCGAAGGCTTGGCACCGCCACCCCTGTACTTCCCGATGAACGTAAAGATGAACCGCGAAGGTTATGCCTCTATCAACGAAATTATCGATCGGGGATCAGCATCGCTTAATCCTGAAAAATTTGAAGAAATTGCGAATCAGATGGGCGCCATCGTACTCGATGTACGCCATCAGAATGACTATGTCAGAGGGCATATACCACGCTCAATTTTTATCGGACTCGACGGAGGTTTTGCGCCGTGGGTAGGAGCCTTGTTGGCAGATGTAGAACAAAACATTCTCCTTGTCACTCCCGAAGGGCGCGAAGAAGAAGCCGTAACCCGTTTGTCGCGTGTTGGGTTCGACAATACGCTTGGGGTTTTGGAAGGCGGCATCGACGCTTGGATAGCCGCAGGTAAAGAAATCGATACGCTAGCCTGTGTTGATGCAGAAACATTCAAGGAGATTCTGGAAGACAATACGCAAGTTTTTGACGTTCGAAATCAAGGGGAATACGGCAACGGCCGAATTGCCTGTGCAGAACATACGCCATTGAGTTTTTTAAATGAATACGTTTCAGGTTTTCCTGATAATGGCAATTGCTATCTGTACTGCGCCGGTGGATACCGCTCTGTGATTGCAGCATCTATTCTGAAAAGTAGGGGCATCCACAACTTGGTCAATGTGGAAGGCGGATTTGCAGGTATTAAAAAAGCAGGAATTCCGGTTGAAGCATAAAGCAACAGTTACATAAAACCGAAAGTCGCTACGGGACTTCCGAAAGTAAGGATGCTACTTTTGGAACTCCCGTAGTTGCTTTTTCAGCGAATACTTTAATTTGCTTTGTTTCCGAAACAGACGGTCGCGGATCGACAAAATAGACCTTGGCGGTTGGTTTTGCATATTGAATCAAACCAGCGGCCGGATATACTTGCATCGAAGTACCCACAATAATAATTGCGTCTGCTTCTGCGACAACAACAGCGGCTTCCTCTAACATCGGAACCATTTCGCCAAACCACACAATATGGGGGCGAAGCTGATGGTTATTCGGACATAAATCGCCGAGATTGAGGTCTTCTTTCCAATCCACAATATAGTTTTCATCTCCTGTACTTTGGGCCTTGAGTAGCTCTCCGTGCAGATGGACTACCTTCGAACTTCCAGCGCGCTCGTGCAAATCATCCACGTTTTGAGTGACGATGGTCACATCGTGGTCTTTTTCTAAACCAACCAATGCCTTGTGCGCTGCATTGGGTTGCACCGTCAGTAATTGCCGTCGTCTTTGGTTGTAAAAGTCCAATACTAAAGCAGGATTTTTAGCAAAACCTTGAGGTGATGCTACTTCCATTACATCGTGACCTTCCCACAACCCATCGCTGTCACGAAAAGTCTTGATGCCACTCTCAGCACTTACGCCCGCTCCTGTCAATACTGCTATTTTCATTTGATAAATTTAAAGTGTTGTTATAATTATTGCTGTCGGGTTAAGATATAGATTAACCTCCTGTGAAGCAATTTAGTTAAATTTCACCAAGTCCATCTTGCCTCTTGATTCCTGCAGCACAGCGGTCTTGGTTCTTTTTAAAGTTGTCCAATTAAGATATAGATAAACCTCCTATGGGGCAACTCAATTTAGTTTTATCAAGTCCAGTCTTGTCTCTTTTCCCAATCAATATTATTGCGATTACTATAATCGTAAATTCTGTTGAATTATTATCTTCGCTAAAAATACAACTTTACTTGGATTTAGAGCTTTTTTACCATTTAGAAGGATATTTGACCGAACGGCGAAAAGATTTGTTCCATAAAGTCCTTGACGAGCGAACGCGTCACTTTACGGTAGCAACCGAAGATGTTTATCAGTTGCACAATACAAGTGCTGTGATGCGTACATGCGATATTTTCGGCATTCAGGATTTGCACGTGGTGGAAGAATCCGTCGGCAAAAATGTCGATAGGGAAATTGCGATGGGCGCACAAAAATGGATGAATTTAAATCGATATCACGCCATCGGCGACTGCATCGACACCTTGAAGAATTCTGGCTATCAAATTATCGCCACCACTCCGCATAATGATTCAACCTTGCTACACGAATTCGACATCTCGAAGAAAAGCGCCTTCTTCTTTGGGAAAGAAACAGTCGGTCTGAGTGATACCGTAATTCAAGCTGCCGACGGATTCCTGAAAATTCCTATGTACGGGTTTACCGAAAGCCTGAATATTTCCGTTTCCGCAGCAATAATCCTGCAGCATGTTATTGCCAAGCTGAAGCAAAGCGATATAGAATGGCAACTTTCTGATGCAGAAAAACTAGAAATACAAATGGCGTGGATGAAGCGAAGTATAAAATCTTCGGATATGATTATTGAAAGGTATTACGCCGACAGCGGAAAGTCAAAGTAACCAAAAATTCAAAATTAAATACGGTCCAATGAAACTCGTTTTTGCAACCCACAATCAGAATAAATTCACAGAAGTAAAAGCCATGCTGCCCGAGCACATCGAATTGGTAAGCCTCACCGATATTGGTTGTCATGAAGAAATTGAGGAAACCGCCGACACCATCGAAGGAAATGCACTCTTAAAGGCACAATATGTGTTCGACACCTATCAGATGAATTGTTTTGCCGACGATACAGGCCTTGAAGTCAAAGCGCTCAACAATGCGCCAGGCGTCCACAGTGCACGCTATGCCGGAGGATACGATTCCGAGGCCAACATGGAGAAGTTGTTGAAAAACTTACATGGAGTTGAAGATCGCTCCGCACAGTTTAAAACGGCTATTGCGCTTGTAACTGCAGAAACGACGGAGCTGTTTTTAGGAATTTGCGAAGGCGAAATAGCGCTAGAACGTCGGGGCTTATCGGGTTTTGGATACGACCCCATCTTTCAGCCCAAAGGTTGGGATAAGACCTTTTCAGAAATGACCCTCGAACAAAAAAGTGACATAGGCCATCGTGGAAAGGGGATGCGTCAATTAATCGAGTTTCTTGAACAATAAGGGTCCGAAAAACTAACCATCGGTTTTAAATGAGAATGTTAAGTTGCCTCTCAGCAATGACGAGCACTTGTGGATTGAAATCGTATCTTCAAAATTGTTATTTTCAAAATAAATACAAAACCCAACTGTCAATCCGATTAAATGATTTACTTTTGCACCTTCGAAAAATCCGACGTAAACGATTCGGGTATCGATTTTTTTCCCCAGGGTGGGGAGGTGTTATAGTGAAGCTGTCCGTGTATTTATGTGTCCAGTAAGCTTCCCGCTAACACATAAATAACAATTTCATACTATAAAATGACAGCATTTAAAGCACTCGGCTTAGAAGAAAACCTTCTTAAAGCCATCGCCGACATGGGTTTTGAAACTCCGTCGGAAATTCAACAAAAAGCAATCCCAATTCTTCTAGATCGCGAAACTGATATGGTTTCCTTGGCCCAAACGGGTACGGGAAAAACCGCAGCATTTGGTTTCCCAATGTTGCAAAAAATCAATATCGACAGTCGTACTACCCAAGGCCTGATTCTATCGCCCACACGCGAACTTTGTCTTCAACTTGCCCATGAAATGGAACAATACGGGAAGTATTATCCTGGACTGAACGTAGTAGCCGTTTATGGCGGTGCCAGTATAACGGAACAATCGAGACAATTGAAGCGAGGAGCACAAATTATCGTGGCAACTCCAGGACGAATTAAAGATATGATCAGTCGAAGACTTGTCGATATATCTAAAATAGAATACTGCGTATTAGACGAGGCAGACGAAATGCTCAACATGGGCTTTTACGAAGATATTACCGATATCCTTGCGCATACTCCGAAAGATAAGAGCACTTGGCTTTTCAGTGCGACGATGCCAAAAGAGGTGTCGAACATCGCAAAGAAGTTTATGCACACACCAGTGGAAATTACCGTAGGAAGCAAAAATATCGGAGCAGAAAATGTGTCTCACGAATA
>Ga0209075_1003485_pt1 | contig 13060 bp, 11 predicted proteins | sample Stecom2011_FD_187523 | JGI IMG/M metagenome (GOLD analysis project Ga0209075, IMG submission 187523) | Agricultural soil microbial communities from Utah to study Nitrogen management - Steer compost 2011 (SPAdes) (version 2) | ecosystem: Environmental > Terrestrial > Soil > Agricultural land... | reverse complement strand
CCAGTGCCCGCTTCATCGCCGGCTGTCGGAAGGGCGAACTAGCGCCCGCGAAAACCCTGGACCAGAGCAAACTGCGGGTAGTGTTCTCCACCGGTTCCCCGCTGTTGCCGGAAGACTACGACTGGGTCTACAGCGATGGTGCGCCAGGCGCCCTGCTTGGCTCCATTGCGGGTGGCACGGACATCTGTGGTTGCTTCGTCGGCTCAACGCCACTTTTGTCTGTCCGTCGCGGCGAAATCCAGTGCCGTTTACTGGGCGTTGATGCCGTGGCCTACGGAGACGACGGCCAGCCGCTCAGCGAAAGCCGAGGGGAACTGGTTTGCCGCCAGCCATTGCCATCAATGCCCGTCAGCTTCTGGCAGGATCCGGACGGCGAGCGCTATCGCGATGCCTATTTCAACACCTTCCCGGGTGTTTGGGCCCATGGTGATTTTATCGAATTCACGGAGCACGGCGGCGCCATCATCTACGGCCGCTCCGACGCTACCCTGAATCCCGGCGGTGTAAGAATAGGTACCGCAGAAATCTACCGCCAGGTAGAAACCGTGACCGAGGTCAAAGACAGCCTGGTGGTGGGACGCCAGATCGACGGCGACGTGGAAGTGGTTTTGCTGGTCGTCCCGGCCGCCGGCAAGGAAATCACCAGCGATCTGCTTAAACAACTCAAGAGCCGAATCCGCGAGGGCGCCAGTCCACGGCACGTACCCAATCGCATTGTGCAGGTGAACGATATTCCGTACACCCGCAGCGGCAAGAAGGTGGAGCTAGCCGTCGCCAGGCTAATTAATGGTTCCAAAAAGTCGGATAACCGCGATGCCCTGAGCAACCCCGAGGCGCTGGACGAGATCGCAGCAGCACTGAAAGATGTCGGCCTCCTGTAATTAAAGGCGCCTACACCTGTGAAAATTGACACTTCGATTAACCGGTTAAAATTAATAAACTTGAATTGTGGAGGGGCATAGTGGAACGTGAATCGATGGCATTTGACGTTCTGATCGGCGGCGGGCCTGCCGGCAGCGTGCCGTGTCATGCAGTTGGCACAGTAAGCTGGCGAGGAACTCACCATATACGTGGTAGAGAAAGGTTCTGAAATCGTCGCTCACATTCCGGCCGGTGCCGTATTCGAGCCCACAGCCCTCAATGAACTCTTCCCGGACTGGAAAGAAAAAGGCGCCCCGCTGAACACGCCGGTTACCCGTGACGACATTTTCCTGCTGAAGAACCAGGAAAGCGGTACCAAGACCCCCAATGCGTTTGTGCCCAAGAACATGCACAACCATGGCAACTACATTATCAGCCTCGGCAACCTGTGCCGCTGGCTGGCCGAACAGCTGGGTGTTGGAGTCTATCCCGGCTTTGCCGCGTCCGAGACCATCGTTGAGGATGGTCAGGTTAAAGGCGTTATTACCGGCGATATAGGTGTGGCCCGTGATGGTTCCGAAAAAGACGGCTATATGCCTGGCATGGAACTGCGCGCCAAATACCCTTTGTTCACCGAGGGCTGCCGTGGTCATCTGGGCAAACGCTTGATCAACGAGTTCAATCTGGATGTAGGCAAGGATCCCCAGCACTACGGTATCGGTATCAAGGAACTGTGGGACCTTGATCCGGCAAAACACAAGCCAGGTCTGGTCGTTCACACTACCGGTTGGCCGCTGAAAGAAACCGGCTCCACCGGTGGTTCCTTCCTGTTTCACATCGAAAATGGCCAGGTATATGTGGGCCTGATTACGGACCTTCCCTACAGCAACCCGCACCTGAGCCCGTTGGAGGAATTCCAGCGTCTGAAGCTACACCCGGAAATCAACAAACAACTGCAAGGCGGCAAGCGAGTCTCTTACGGCACCCTGAACGGTTCCAAGATCAAAGGTTCCCACACCGCCATGAAGTAAGACATTCTGGGCGCCGAGGCTGTTTTCGATGCGTTCAAGGACGGCAAGAGTAACGAAGACACCAGCGGCTTCCAGAAAAAATTTGAAGACAGCTAGCTGTTTGTTTAAGGAACTCTATTCCGCCGAGTGCAAGAAGGTGACCCATCCCAAGCCGGATCACACCCTGACCTTTGACCGTCTGTCCTCAGTGTTTATCTCCATCACCAACCATGAGGAAGATCAGTTGGTATGCCTGAAGTTGACGGATCCGGAACTGCCGATTCGCGACAACCTGCCAAAATACGACGAGCTTGCGCAGCGGTAAGCACTTCCAAATCAACGCTCAGAACTGTGTGTCCATTTTGATTCAATCAGGCGATCCTATAGAATCAGAGCATCTTAACCGCTTGCAAAGAAATTGGTGACAAGGCCTCTCCGTCAGAGATAGCGTATTCCTTTATCTGGCGCTTCATTTCCCTGGCCCAGAACTTAGTAAGATGTTGCGCAACAAATTGAATCGCCTCTTCACGACACTGCGTTGGCGCATTAATGCTGATTTGATTAACCATCTTAACTAAATGTGTCGTTTGATCACTGCTCACATTTATTTACCCCAATAAATTGCCAAATTCTACTCAATGCTTGCGCGTATAAATAACGTGCCTTCCCGGTCTTGCAAAGCCGATCAGAGTCATTCCGGCTTCTTCGGCCCGGCGAATTGCCAGTGCCGTGGCTGCCGAAACAGCAACCAGACAGCGAATGCCTACGCTCGCGCTTTTCTGGACCATTTCGAAACTGGCCCGACTTGAGATGAGCGCGAAGCCGTCGTTGAAAGCGTTGGGGCCATACCGAGCAATCCGCGCACCAATGAGCTTGTCCAGAGCATTATGCCGACCGATATCTTCCCGGATCGTCTGAATCATGCCCTCGCTGTCACACCAGGCAGCCCCATGGGTAGCCCCGGTTTCAGACTGCAGGGGTTGATGCTGCCGTAGTCCATGAAGGGCAACCTGAACAGATCGATTGTGGGGAGAAGTATGATTGGGCACCTCTTGAATAGGACGAACCGCTTGAGAGAGACTCTCGGTGCCACACAGCCCGCAGCCTGTTCGGCCGGCCATGTTTCGGCGCTGCTCCTTCAATCGTGCAAAACACTCGCCTGCGACATGCATCTCCAAGGTGATGCCCTGTTTACCAACCCCCACGTCAAGCTGGAAGAGTTGCTCCGGGCAATCAATAATCCCCTCGCTTAAGCTGAACCCAAGACCAAAATCTTCCAGGTCGGAGGGCGAAGCCATCATTACAGCATGAGAGATGCCATTGTAGACCATAGCTACCGGAACCTCTTCTGCAACCTGATCACTATGCGGAGTGCCCTCAATCCCGCCGCAAACATCGACCGTCGTTTCGAATACGGTCGAAGGAAGAGCTTGCTCCTGTGTCCCAGGCGCCATCACCGCATCCTCAACCTTACTCAAAGGAAGCGACATCGGAGCGCTCCTCTTCGCCTGCCTTTGAATCCAATAACTGATGCTGGCGCTCGTCGAACTGCGCAAAGTGCCGCTGCCAGGCGGATGGCTGACTAACCTTCTCTACCTGCACCGCCGTGACCTTGTACTCAGGGCAATTGGTGGCCCAGTCCGAACTATCAGTGGTAATAACATTGGCACCGCTGCCCGGATGATGGAAGGTGGTCCAGACTACCCCGGGCAGCATGCGGTCACTTATTCGCGCCCGCAAAACCGTCTGTCCTACGCGACTTGAAACGCCTAGCCAGTCGCCTTCTCGAACACCGCGCAGTTCGGCGTCACTGGGGTGGATTTCCAGAACGTCCTCGCTGTGCCACTGGCTATTTTCAGTCCGCCGGGTTTGTGCGCCCACGTTGTACTGACTCAGGATACGTCCGGTCGTAAGCAACAGCGGGAACTTACGATTAGTTTTTTCCTCGGTAGCAACATACTCGGTGACCGCAAATTTGCCCTTGCCGATCGGGAAGTCGAGGATGTGCATGGTAGGGGTTCCATCAGGGTGCTCGTCGTTACAAGGCCACTGGATACTACCAAGATCGTCCAGCCTGTCGTAACTGACTCCTGTGAAGGTCGGCGTCAGCCGAGCAATCTCGTCCATAATCTCGGACGGATGGTTGTAATGCATCGGATATCCCAACGCATTGGACAACGCCATGGTGACTTCCCAGTCTTCCATCCCGGCCACTGGCGCCATCACCTTGCGCACCCGGTTAATCCGTCGCTCGGCGTTGGTGAAGGTGCCGTTCTTTTCGAGGAAAGTGGAGCCCGGCAGCAACACATGAGCGTACTTGGCGGTTTCGTTCAGGAAGATATCCTGCACAATCAGACAATCCAGCGAACTGAGTGCCGCCTCCACATGCTGGGTGTTGGGATCGGACTGGGCAATGTCCTCGCCCTGCACATACATGGCCTTGAAACTGCCGGCAATGGCAGCATCAAACATGTTAGGAATTCGCAGGCCCGGCTCGTTGTCTATGACCACATTCCAGGCGTCCTGGAACTTGGTCCGTACCGCCGGGTCGCCCACATGCTGGTAGCCGGGCAGTTCGTGAGGGAAGGAGCCCATGTCGCAGGAGCCCTGAACGTTGTTTTGTCCCCGCAGCGGGTTCACCCCCACACCTTCACGGCCAATGTTACCGGTGGCCATTGCCAGGTTGGCGATACCCATCACCATGGTGGAGCCCTGGCTGTGCTCGGTGACACCCAGGCCATAGTAGATGGCTCCATTATCCGCTTCGCCATACGCCCGCGCGGCCTGGCGCACCAAGTCGGCAGACACACCGGTGACCACCTCCAGGGCTTCCGGAGAATGGCGTTCCTCGGCAATGAAATCCCGCCACTGGTTGTATTGTTTGAGCTCACACCGGCTTTCGATGAACGCTTTGTCTTCCAGCCCCTCGGTCACAATCACATGGGCCAGCGAGTTGATCATCGCTACGTTGGTACCCGGACGTAACGGCAGGTGAATGCCTTCAGTGCCATGGGGCGTTTTCAGCAGATCGATGCGGCGCGGATCAATCACGATCAGTTTTGCGCCCTGGCGAAGACGCTTGCGCATCTGGGAGGCAAACACCGGGTGGGCATCGGTAGGGTTGGCACCGATCACCACTATGGTGTCGGCCTTCATAACGGAATCAAAGGTCTGTGTTCCCGCGGATTCGCCCATGGTGGTCTTCAGACCAAAGCCGGTGGGGGAATGACAGACACGTGCACAGGTGTCTGTGTTGTTGTTGCCGAACGCCGCGCGAATCAGCTTCTGCACCAGATAGGTTTCCTCATTGGTACAGCGGGAAGACGTAATACCGCCGATGCTTTCCCGACCGTATCTTGCCTGGGTGTCTTTGAGCTTCTTGGCAGAAAACTCAATGGCCTCTTCCCAAGTCACAACTTGCCAGGGGTCGTCGATCGACTCCCGGATCATTGGCTCCTTGATCCGGTCCTTGTGAGTGGCATAGCCGAACGCAAAACGCCCCTTCACGCAGGAATGACCTTGGTTGGCATCGCCACCCTTGTAGGGAACCATGCGCACCAATTGGTCACCTTTCATTTCTGCCTTGAACGAGCAGCCCACACCGCAGTATGCGCAAGTAGTGACCACACTGTGCTCTGGCTGGCCAGCGTCGATCACGCTCTTTTCCATTAATGTGGAGGTGGGGCAGGCCTGCACGCAGGCACCGCACGAGACGCACTCGGAATCCATAAACGGATCGTTCTGGCCGGCAGACACCTTGGAGTCGAAACCACGGCCGTCGATGGTCAGGGCAAAAGTGCCCTGCACTTCCTCACAGGCGCGTATGCAACGGGAGCAGACAATGCACTTACTGGGGTCGAAGCTGAAATAGGGGTTGGAGTCGTCCACCTCCGCATCGAGATGGTTCTCACCCTCAAATCCATAACGGACTTCCCGAAGCCCCACGGCGCCGGCCACGTCCTGCAGTTCGCAATTGCCATTGGCCGGACAGGTCAAGCAGTCCAACGGGTGGTCTGAAATATACAGCTCCATGATGTTGCGCCGGAGCTTCGCCAGCTTGGCGTTCTGAGTGGTGACAGTCATGCCTTCGGACACCGGAGTGGTACAGGAGGCCGGATAGCCGCGTCGGCCCTCGATCTCCACCGCGCACATGCGACAGGAACCGAAGGCTTCCAGGTTGTCCGATGCACACAGCTTGGGAATATTGATACCCGCCAGGGTGGCTGCCCGCAGTACCGAGGTTCCTTCTGGCACGGCGATATCGGTGCCGTCTATGGAGAGGCTGACTAGAGTTTCTGAATTACTGGGCGGCGTACCATAGTCGATATTGGGATTCAGGCCGCTCGTGTCGGGATCAAAATATTGCAGCATTGTTATTGCCTCCACTCGCGTTGGTCAGGCCGTCAGGTCGTCCGGAAAATATTTCATCACACTCTGTACAGGGAATGGGGTCATACCGCCCATGGCACATAGGGAACCATCCACCATGGTCTCGCACAGCTCCTCCAGCAGAACCAGGTTGGCCTCCGGGCTCTCGCCAGCACGAATTCGGTCGATCACTTCGAGACCACGCACTGAACCGATCCGACAGGGTGTGCACTTTCCGCAGGACTCCACGGTGCAGAACTCCATGGCGAACCGAGCCTGCTCGCCCATATCCACCGTGTCATCAAAGACCACCACGCCGCCATGGCCGATGCCTGCGCCAAGTTGGGCAAAGGCTTCGTAATCCATCGGCGTATCCCACTGGTTTTGCGGCATGTAGGCCATCAGCGGGCCGCCCACCTGAACCGCTTTCATGGGGCGGCCAGTGAAAGTGCCACCACCGAAGTCTTCCAGGATCTCTCTCAGGCTGACCCCGAATGCAAGTTCGATCAGACCGCCCCTTCGAATGTTGCCCGCCAACTGGATGGGCAGCGTACCCCGGGACTTACCCATTCCGTAATCAGCGTAGGTCTGGCCGCCTTTTGCAAGAATGAATGGCACAGCGGCGAACGACAGTACGTTATTGACTACTGTAGGCTGGCCGAATAGCCCTTTGATCGCAGGCAGGGGCGGCTTTGCGCGAACCAGGCCGCGTTTGCCTTCCAGACTTTCCAGAAGCGAGGTTTCCTCACCGCAGATGTAGGCGCCCGCCGCTAGCCGCACTTCCAGGTGGAAGGCACGACCGCTGCCTCTGACATCCCGGCCCAGATAACCTTCGGCTTCGGCGCGACTGATCGCTTCATTCAGAATACGGTGAGCCACAGGATATTCCGAACGCAGATAAATGAATCCCTGTGTCGCCCCCACTGCCAGCCCGGCGATGGTCATGCCTTCAATCAGCATGTAGGGGTCGCATTCCATGGCAAGCCGGTCTGCAAAGGTTCCGGAATCTCCCTCATCGGCGTTGCAGACAATGTACTTCTGTTGCTGCCAGGGCTCATCGTGTACGGTCTGCCACTTGATGCCGGTAGGAAAAGCAGCGCCACCGCGACCGCGCAGACCGGAAGCCTTCACTTCATCTACAATTGCCTGAGGCGACAGGGAGACGGCCTGCTCCAGACCGACGAACCCGCCGTGGGACCGGTAGTCTGCAATCGACAGCGGATCCGTGATGCCAATGCGGGAGAATGTCAGCCTCTGCTGGAGCTTGAGGTAAGAAATGTCTTCCACCATGCCAAGGCATAGCGGATGGTCAGACTTTCCTTCGAACAAACCGGCATCGACAAGCGCATCAACGTCATGCGCCTCTACCGGGCCGAAACCTATGCGGCCCGAATCGGTTTCAACTTCTACCAACGGCTCCAGCCAGAACAGTCCGCGGGAACCGTTGCGCACCAACTCGATCTCAAGGCCACGGGCATTGGCATGACGCTCTATTAACTTTGCCACCTTGTCCGCGCCCATCGACAATGCAGTGGTATCACAGGGCACGTAGATTCTTTTCAACATAATCAATGCCCCTTCGCTTGCACAAAATCCAGTGCAGTGGTGGTGAGCTCGTCCACCAGGCGATCAAACTTCTGCGGGGTTACCCGCCCATGAATGTCATCGTTAACACGGATCGAAGGTGCGCAAGCGCAGTTACCCAAGCAATAAACCGGTTCGAGGGTAAACTCGTTGTCCGAAGATGTACCGTGATAGTCCACTCCCAAGCGGGCTTTGACATGCTCTTCAAGTGTTCGCCCCCCCATGGCCTGACATGCTTCCGCGCGGCAAACATGAACCACTCTGCAACCTACCGGATGGCTCCGGAAGTGGTGATAGAAGCTGATAACCCCATGCACTTCAGCCCGGCTCAACTGAAGCTTCTCTGCGATAATTGGGACAGAACTCTCCGGGATATACCCAAAATGATCCTGCACAGAGTGGAGAATAGGCAAAAGTGCCCCTGGCTTATGTTTCAAGCCTTCAACTATCCGCTCGATCATGACTGACATCTCTCTCGCTATGCCTAAGGCGATGGAGTTAAAGTTCGCACCGCATATATGCACACCTGTTCTTATTTAGTAGTATTAAATGCAACAAAAGAACCTTATCACTCATTAAAAAGAAGCCCAATATGCATGGCTATACCTAAACTTTCTGTTTTCCCAGCGTGGGCTATCCATACAACTCATGCCAGCCAACTCGACCCTGCGATATTTCCTCTCCTACAAGCGGTTCGGGAGACAGAAAAGCTAACTGAAGCCGCAAAATTTGCAGGGATATCATATCGCCATGCCTGGAACCTGCTGCACCAATTAGGCGAAGCTTTGGAGTTTCCCATCGTAGTACGGCAAAGAGGCAGGGGGACTCGATTATCGGATCTTGGGGAGCGGGTGTTACTGGCCGAACAAAGAGTTAGAGCGCGGCTTGGCCCTCAGCTCGACAGCATGGCTTCAGAAATTAATGATGAGATTCAAAAAGTGGTGGCTGGGCGCAATGCAGTACTTCGGATTAATGCCAGTCACGGCTATGCCATATCACTGCTACCTCAACACAATGACCAAGTTGAAATTAACCTCCAATACCGAAACCCTCAGGAAGCACTGCTTGACTTGTTGAATGGTCGATGCGACATCTCAAGTTTCCACTTCCCAACGTGCCCATTTCTGGCCAAGCGTGTTCTAGATCACTATGAGAGCGAGTTAAACAGGGCTCAATTGAAATTGATTCGGTTTGTTAAGCGTAAGGAAGGCTTAATGATGAAACCGAGCATCGGCCCCTTAAAGTCTCTTAAAGAGCTAACGGAGTCTAATGCACTGTTCATTCGTCGCGATACGCATTCTGGGACGCGCATCCTATTCGACTTACTTATGGAGCGAGAGAAACTGACCCTAGGTGCAGTGAACTGCACATCGCATTATGAATACACTCACACCGCCATTGCCGCCTGTGTAGCTGCTGGCATGGCAGATGTTGGTTTCGGAGTGGAAGCTGCGGCGAATCAATTTGGACTTTCTTTCTCAGAGCTTGCTGAAGAACACTACCTTCTAGCATGTCGAGAGGAGAATCTTAAACTTGAGACTGTTCAAGATCTCATCGGCTTAATCCAATCAAAGTCGGTCTTGGATTCGGTAGAAAACCTACCGGGCTACTGTCCCGACTCGCCCGGAGAAATCACAACCTTCGATGAGCTCTTGAGCGAGAATCAAGGTTACGTTCCGAGCCATCATGTTGCCCCTTGACGCCCGAATACAGCCGTGGTCAGACGGATGGACCATAGCGGCAAAAGATCACGAATATTTGAAGAAGGTCGGGGCAATATCAAATTTAAGAGATGGTGGGATGGGGCCGAGCATCGTAAGCGTCCGGCCATCACACCTTGTCAGGTATAGCCGGCGTCCAGTTGCGGGGCAACAGCTCGTCGATGGCGTTGTTTTTCTGCGTCGGCAGGCGGGTCAGCACATCCTTTAGATAGGCATAGGGATCATGCCCGTTCAGCTTCGCCGACTGGATCAGGGTCATCACCGCAGCCGCACGTTGACCACTGCGCAGTGATCCCGCGAACAACCAATTGCTGCGGCCCAATGCCCAGGGCCGGATCTGGTTTTCCCCCCAGTTGTTGTCGATGGGCACCGCACCATCGCCCAGGTAGCGCGTCAGCGCTTCCCAACGTTTGAGACTGTAATCCAGGGCTTTGGCCGTGCCGGAGCCATCCGGCACTTTCTGGCGATGCGCCAGCATCCATTGATGGTAACCGTCCGGTAAATGCATATTCCGGCGAACGTGAACACCTTTTTTCTTAACGCATCACCCACCGGAGTTTGTACCCCGGGTGTTCACGTTCAGTCAATTTCCTGAAGTCGCTTTCTCATCGATTCCCCTTTCAGAGCCCAGCGGTGAGCGTTGTGCATCAGCCGATCCAGAATGGCGTCCGCCAGAGTGTTATCGCCGATGGCGGCGTACCACTGATCGGTGGGTAGCTGGCTGATGATCATGGTTGAGTGAGTGCCGTGACGGTCATCCATGATCTCCATCAGGTCGTTCCGGTGTGCAGGTTTTAGAGCTTCCAGCCCCCAGTCGTCCAGGATCAGCAGCTTTACTTTGGCTAGTTGGCTGAGGTTTTTCTGGTAGGTGCCATCGGCCTTGGCCTGGGTCAGTTCCAGCAGTAATCGGGAGATCCGGTAATACCGGGTGCTGAGGCCGTTGAGGCAGGCCTGATGCCCCACGGCGCAACCCAGATAGGTTTTGCCGCTGCCGCAAGGGCCGGTAATCAACAGGTTCTGGCCCCGTTCGAGCCAGTCTGTCTGGGCCAGTTGGGCTACCTGTGTTTTCTTGAGGTTGCGGGGGTGCTGGTAGTCGATGTCCTGAACCGAGGCCCGGAGTTTGAAGCGGGCCTGGCAAACCAGACGATCCTGCTTGCGGTGGTCCCGGGTCTGGAACTCCCGGTCGAGCAACAGCTCCAGGCGTTCGGTGAACGACAGCTCGTCATAAGTTCCCGGCTGGTTTTGTTGATGTTCCAGGGCGGCAGCCATGCCGCCGAGCTTCAGGTCTCTCAGTCGTGTCAGGGTTTGTAGGGTGTTCATAGGGTTGTCCTAGTGGAAGCTCTTCGGGCCACGGATATTCTCGTGGTGCTGGGGAAGTTCGGTGTGCAAGGGCAGCTGTTCTGGCAACTTGTGCCGGTTACTCCGGAGAATGGCTTTGATGTGTTTCAGCCGGTCCAGGCCTTCGCGGTTGGCAATGCGGCAACCGGCATCAAGGCGCTCGCTGGGATATTCCTCGCTCAGGTTGAGTAGCCCAAGACAGACCCGGTAGGCCTGCTCCGGATGCTCCCGCTCATCCAGTCGGTCACTGACCCAGATCAGGGTGTCCGGCCCGATGTCCCGGGCCCAGTTCTTAAGCCGTCCGGGGGACCACTGTTGTTGTTTTTGATGGCGGGTGGGCATGTGCCCTGACTCGGTCGTGATGCCGTACTGATGACTGCGTGGGTGGCTGGCGATCTGTCGTTGCCGGAAGTAGATCTGTACCAGTCGCTCACTGGCGTGGAGGTCCACCTGCTCGCCCACATACTGGTGCGGCACCGAGTAGTGATGCTGCTGGAACTCGATGTGGTAATCGATGTTGACCCGGCAACGCCGGATCTCGACGTACTCATAGGGGTGTTTGGGTAGCGCCTTCAGGGCTGGCTGGTCGAGCGTCTTGAAGGCCTCCTTCCGGTTGCCTGGCAGCGCTCGGAATGGTCGGCTGTTCAGGTCGTCCAGCAGGGACCGGATGCACTGATTCAGGTCGGCCAGGGTGAAGAAGGTGTGGTGGCGCAACCGCGCCAGTATCCAGCGTTCAACAACCTGTACACCCACCTCCGCCTTGGCTTTATCCTTGGGCTTGTAGGGCCGCGCAGGCAGCACCGCGACCTGGTAGTGCGCCGCCAGTTGCTGGTAGCTGGGATTCAGGTCCGGATCGTACCGACAGGCTTTGCTGACACCGCTACGGAGATTATCGGGGATAACCATCTCCGGAACACCCGCAAAAAACTCAAAGGTGCGCACGTGACTCATCAACCAGTCCTGCAAGCCCTGGCTCCAGGTGGCCTCCGCATAGGTGTAATTCGACGCCCCCAGCACGGCGACAAACACCTGGGCCGTGCGGATTTCGCCGGTTTGCGGGTTAATGATCGGAACGGTGGGGCCGCAGTAGTCAATGAAGCACTTTTCACCGGCCTTGTGGATCTGGCGCATAGAGCGCCTTTGCTGCTATTGCCAGTGCCGGAAGCGGTCACAGTATTGAGAATAGCTGTAACACCGATTGGGGTATTGGGCGGTGTATTCCTCCCATAGCAGTTGCTTGGTAACGCCCTTGTGTTTGAGGCGCTGATGGACGGTCAACCAGTCCGGTACCTGATAGCGGCTGGAGCTGGTGGGGTCAGCACCGGGATAGAGCATGGCCGCCAGGCGGCCATCGTCCAGATCCTCGGGTAAGGGCCAGGTGATCTCTAAAGCCTGGGCTCGGGTCAGGAGCTTCTGGATAGCCCCGACACTGGTCTTGGTGCTGGCGCTGATTTGCCGGATCGAAAGCCCGGCTTCCAGCCTCAGGCGAAGCACTTCTCTTATTTTGCGCATTGGAATTCTCTTTGCTGCCATGACCCTGATTCCCAAAAAAAGAACCAGAGTAGCAAGCGGTTGAATAAACAATGCGTTAAGAAGGATTCTGGTTGAACGTGAACACCGATTCCGGGAACGTGAACGCAGATTCCGGCATGGTGAACACCGATTCCGGAAATTTCCGAAAAGTGTTCATCTTCGACCAGAATGACTGTTCACGTTGAACCAGAATAGGTGTTCACGTTCGTCCGGAATGGGTGTTCATGATGGGCCGGAATATGCAGTAAACCCATCTTGGCTCGAAGCTAACCCACCACCTCGATGCCGAGCATTCAGTCAAGGAACTCTTGCAAACACGTGAGCGGTCAAATCCAGCCATAAAGTACGCAGCCTAGCGCTAAGACTTTCGATACGCCTCGATCTCTCGCTGAAGGTTCGCTGAAAAAGTCAGCAACTCGTCTTGGGTTGCTGGTTTATCAAACACCTTGGCAACCTTTTGCTTCTCTATCGCCTCGCGTTGCTCCTGGTATACGTGGTGCAGCACGGACGCCGAAAAATCGGCGCCTTCGTTTTCATTCATCTGCTTGCGCAGTGCTTTGAATTGATCTGGAGCCGGGACCAATTTTCGTTTTGCAGAGATATCTTTCGGGCGTATCTCAAACCCCGCTCCCCACACATCCACGG
>Ga0209075_1003484_pt1 | contig 13064 bp, 10 predicted proteins | sample Stecom2011_FD_187523 | JGI IMG/M metagenome (GOLD analysis project Ga0209075, IMG submission 187523) | Agricultural soil microbial communities from Utah to study Nitrogen management - Steer compost 2011 (SPAdes) (version 2) | ecosystem: Environmental > Terrestrial > Soil > Agricultural land... | reverse complement strand
CCGAATTGTTTTGCAAATTGATCACCATCTTTCATTGAGAAATAGGCGTAAGTAGTATTTGACAACTGTACACTGATTAGGTCGGCGTGTGTACCCGGTAAATAAAGGGTGTCACCATTTGTATAAACAGCATAATTCTCAGAACTATTTACACCAACTCCAGGAATAGCGCTGTACTGGTTAGCAAAACCAGCAGTTGTATTGTCTGTAATGTTAGAATATGAAAATCCGCTCCAAGAACCCCAATCGGTATTGTATGCATTACCGAAGGTAACACCACCTGATGTAAATTCACCTGCTTCATCACTACCATTGTAGTAAGACTCTGCAGAAGGGAGGGTTAAATCTTCAAAATCAACAGTGGTTTGCGCTTTTAGAGTTGTAACAGCAAGTAGCGCACTTGCTAAAAAGTAAAATTTCTTCATTTTTAAAGGTTTTAAATGAATTAAACAATTAATAAAATGAAGACATCAAATAGGCTGAAAAAGCCTTAAAGATTAGAAATATCGATACTGCATTTTTTTTATGCCGTATGGTGATAAGTCCGACTTTATTCTGAAGTCTCCTTAAACATGTTTTAGACAAGTCTTCTGACTTACTTTTTTATTCTTTTCTGCCTTCCCAACCATCAGGTGACGGGTCAGTGGCTTATAGAAAAGAACTTATAAAGCATACAGCTGCAGATACAGTTCTTGATTCTCACAAGATTCCTTTCGTATGATTTTCACATACCTTCTAAAACGTAGTACAAAATTAGGGGGATTTTTGGATATTACAAACAAATCATTAAAACTAAAAAAAAAAGGACGCCCTTGATTTTAAGAGACATCCTTTTTTTTAATGATATATGAGTACAATAATTACTTATCTCATGATTTTCTTTCTGCTCAGTACTTCTTTGTTAGCGTTGGTAAATACCAAGAAAGAAATCCCTTTACTTGCATTCGCAATTGTATTTTCACCCTTGGATATTTGATGAGAGGAAGTCAATTGCCCAGCATCGTTGTAGATGCTCAATTGCCCTTCTGTCTCTGTATGGATCAATAAGCTTTCAGGGTTTACTTTTACCATGAAGAGATCAAAATCTTCTGTTGCAATAGCATTTGTTCCATCTAATTCACCGGTGATCTTCAAATAAATAATCCCCATTGTCATTGACGGATTACTGATTTTCATTTCGTCTAAAACCAAACCTGTTGCATTATTAAACGAAACCACCGCCTTGTTAGGTGTTCCTGTTGCATCTGAAATAATACTATTCATTGCTTCATTACCGTTTGGTCCGCTAATGTCCATATTGAATGAAATAGAATTGGACTGAGAAAAATGAAGCTCTACTTTTATGTTTGTATAAGCTGATGTGTTCGAAATACTAAGAATCCCTTCGTCATTGGTCTGGATATTTACTTTGTCTGTACCAACTATCGAGAACGGATCGTTAGTTGTCCAGTCCTCAACGACAAATTCATTATTGGCTCCGTCTTGTTCCAGTATTGTTGTTTGTCCTGTTACTGCACCAAGTGAAAATAGTGTTGATAGTGCTGCTACCGTAATGTTAAGTAGATTGTGTTTCATAAATTTTACCGTTAAAAGTTCGGTACTAAAATAGTTCTTTTTCAGTTATTTTATGACTTTTTACATTTTTTATTGCCCAAGCACATCTAAACCTTTTTAAATTTGTTGCATTCCTCTAAGGAGAAACAACGCTCACTAATTGTTATAAATATGAATAAAAAATCTTCTCTATTCACCTTGTTTTATGGGGTGTTATTGTTTGTCGGACTATCTTCATGTAAGGCAGAAACCAAAAAAAAGTTCGCAGAAGTAGGTAGTCTCATCAGTAAAGACACCGTGGAAATTGAATTTGCTGAAGCGTTTCAAATTGTTTATCACAATAATTTTACTGAAATACTAATTCTGGATCCTACAACAAAGGAGGTCATTCAAAATTATAAAATCGGTAAAGAAGAGCAGGGTTTGTATAATTCATTCACCCACAATATTGAACGTGTAGTTGCTATGTCGACAACTCAAATTGGAATGATGAGAAAATTAGCAGTAGACGATAAAGTATGCGGGGTGTCTGGGTTTAAATACCTCTGTCATCCGATGAGTCACGCTAATGTTGTTGAGGTTGGTGATATGGGATCTGCAGATGCCGAGTCTTTTATGTCGGCAAACCCAGATGTGGTTCTTTACTCTGGATTCAACTTACATGCTCCAATTCTAAGTAAGTTAGAGCAAGCGAACTTAAAGACTTTTCTTATCTACGAATGGAAAGAAACTCATCCTTTAGGAAGGGCAGAATGGATCAAGGTGTTTGGAGTTTTGTTTCAGAAAGAACAGGAGGCCAATTCAATTTATGATGAAATCAAAAAACAGTATTTTGATATTCAGGAAAAGTTAAATCAAGAAGAAAAAGGGGCTAGTGCTTTTTCTGGAACTTATTATGGAGATGTTTTTAATGTACCCGCTGGTGATAGTTATATGGCTCAACTGTTTAAAGATGCCAACATCAATTATATTTATTCTGAAACTAGTGGTACAGGGAGTTTAATGTTGTCGCTTGAAAGATTGATAACCGACAATAAAGACACTGAAGTGTGGTTGAATCCGAGTGCTTCAACAAAAACTGAGCTGCTCAATCAAAGTGAAAAGTTTAAATTGATGAAGGCCGTTAAAACGGGTAAAATTTATTCTTATACCCAAAAAACCAATTGCTTTTGGGAAAACTCACCAATAGAACCGCACAAGGTGTTGGAAGATCTAGGGAAGATATTTCACCCTTTATTGTTTGAGGATAGAACCTTAAATTACTATTCTCTTGTGACTGACGAGTAGTTGAAGAAACAGATCGTTTAAGGTGTTTTTAAACCGCTATTGACTCACAAGCTTTCGTCATTTTAAAATATAATTTATCAAACTAAGGTTTTTTTGCTTGGGCTTGATAACTTTGCCCTGCGATGCAGACAGTCAATAAAACATATTGGAAAACAAGTAGCTTATTATTTTTAGCGCTTCTACTGTTGGTTTTGTATGATTTAACCTTGGGAAGTTATACAGTGTCTTTAAAAGACTTGTTTAACGGTTTGTTTAATTATGATGCAACATCTACCCATGAAGTTACGGTACGTATATTTCGATTTCCACGTGTGATAACAGCAGTGCTGGCGGGAGCAGCCTTGTCGATATCAGGACTTTTAATGCAGACCTTATTCCAAAATCCGCTGGCTGGGCCATACGTGTTAGGAATCAATTCAGGTGCCTCTTTACTGGTCGCTTTGAGTACAATGTCATCTTTCCATATTGTTGGAAGCGACGTCGGCTTGGTGACTTCAGCAATGGTTGGAGCGTTTGGTGCTGGGTTATTTATCTTGTTCAGTTCTTTGTACGTTAAAAATAAAGTCTCTTTATTGCTCATAGGAATAATGTTTGGAAGTTTTACAGGGGCATTGGTGAATGTCGTTCAGGCTTATGCTGATCCCAACAACCTAAAAGCTTTTATGCTGTGGAGTTTTGGGTCTTTGCAAGGTGTTGAATATAATCAATTGAGTACTTTGAGTTTTGTTGTACTCTTGGGAATTGCGCTCTCCATGTTATTGGTTAAACCCCTTAATTTATTATTGCTTGGAGATAAAAGCGCTTCTCTACTGGGAATCAATGTGAAGAAAGTTAGGGTTCTAATTGTACTTGCAACAGCAATTCTCACTGGAGTAATTACAGCGTTTTGTGGGCCTATAGCTTTTGTTGGTTTAGTGGTTCCAAATATGGTGAAGCTGATTTATAAAACGACCAACCATTATCATTTGATGATTGGAAGTGTTTTGGGTGGGGCTTTACTTATTGTTATTTGTGACATCGCAATGCAATTGTTGATGCCTTACCTTAATTTGCCTTTGAACGCACTTACCGCTTTAATCGGTGCACCAGTAGTCATGTGGATAATAATGCGAAAATTCTAATGCTGAAGTTTGAAGGTTTACATATCGGATTTAAAGGTGGAAAGCGGAAGCCTTCAAGAGTTCTTTTTACTACGGAAGATTTAAGTTTTCAACCGGGAGATTTTGTTGCTGTAATTGGACCAAACGGTTCAGGAAAAACAACATTATTCAATTCCATTTTATCTGAACAGAAAATTATAAGCGGTGAAATTTATCATAAGAACGTTAATTGGAACAGCATCACCCGCGAAGATAAAGTGAAAGTAATGAGCTTTGTTCCTTCAAAATTTAATGGGGTAGACCACCTTAATGTTTATGATTTGATCGCTATGGGAAGAGCTCCTTATACTAATATGTTGAATCAGTTAACGGAGAAAGATCATGCTGTCGTAAAAAGGGTGATATTACAATTAGGTCTAGATTCTTTTGTAAGTAAAAACACTTTGCTTTTAAGTGATGGAGAACGTCAAGTTGCCATGATTGGTAAAGCGCTTGCCCAAGAGACTGACATCATGATTTTGGATGAACCTACTGCCTTTCTTGATTACAACAACCGCAGAAAAGTACTTCAATTGCTAAAGGAAATCGCTACTAAAAATGAACAGCTCGTTTTTATTTCCTCCCATGATTTAGAATTGTGTTTCGAATATTGCAATAGAGTAGTAGCAATTGATTCTAAAAATAAAATACTGTTAGATTTTACCGCTCCTTTTGATAAGGATGAGGTGATCAAGAAAGTGTTTTAAGTGTTTAGAGGATGGATTTACCGCTTTTTCAACCGAGTTGTTTTTTTTCAGATTGTTGGATAAAATAGAATTCACCTTTTGTTTTATACTCACAATATTCCTAATATCTTTGTACCAGTTAAAAAGAGAAGAAAATGAAATACAATTTAAGCGAGGTGAACGAGCTCATCAGAGACCGAAGAACAATTTATCCTGAGTTTTTTAGTGATCGTAAAGTGCACAAAGAGCAAATAGAGTTGTTGTTAAACAATGCAATTTGGGCCCCTACGCACGGAATGACTCAGCCATGGAGATTTAAAGTTTTTATGGATGAAGGGAAAACCCGCTTAGGTGAATTCATGCGAGATTTGTATATCAAATATACACCAGCAGAAGAGGTGCATGAAATCAAATTGGCAAGAAACACGACTCGTCCTGCTAAAGCATCAGCGGTAATCGCTATTTGCATGGAAAGACAAGCTTCTGAAAAAATTCCAGAAATCGAAGAGATTGCAGCAGTGGCTTGTGCGGTTCAAAATATGCATTTAACAGCAACAGCGTATGGCTTGGGAGGTTTTTGGTCGACTCCAAAATTAGTGTATACCGACGATATGAAGGATTTTTTAGATATTGGCGAGAAAGACCGTTGTTTAGGATTGTTTTATATCGGTTATCCAGGAGAAGATTGGCCAAAAGGTCAGCGTAAACCCATTGAATATGTAACAGAATGGATACAAAAGTAGAGAATATTGTCGATTTAGGATTGGTGAATTACGTTCGCCACCCTTCAGATCCAAACTACATTGTGTTTAGATTTGCCGATAAGAATCGAGCGGATGATTTTGAAGAATCCCTCAAAGAGCAAAAGATTTGGTTTGAACGAGCAGTTGAGGAAACACGTGGAAAAAACTATACGCTTTTTGGAATACACAACAGGGATTTTTCTAAGGTTGAAAAAATCAATTATGCCGTAGAAGGAAGAAATAGAAACTTTATTATTGGCAATAAAATTTTAAGGTGGTCGTTAGTAGTTTTCTCCTTAGGAGTTATGGTTCTGGCAGTCGTGGGTTATTGTTCAAGTCCTACTTTAGAGGAAAAACTAAATGAAATGCAGCAAATACAAGAATAATCTTGAGAAAATATATCCTTTTATTCATCCTTTTTTTGGTTGGGCTTACATTTACCAACGCTCAATCCTATAGGTCCAAACCGGAAAACTTTTTCGGCTTACAGTTTAAACCATTGATCCCATTTGGACTGGTAGGGGATAAACCTTTTACCATAAAGGAAGGGAACTTCGAATCTACTATTTCACCAACGTTTGGTTATTCTTATGGTGGTGTTGTTCGAATTGGGTTAACAGAATTATTGGCCTTAGAAACAGGATTGAATTACAACCGTAGAAATTATAGAGCTGATCACGAAGTCCCAGATTCAAACCTTGTTGGGAGCGATAACTTAGGTTATGTGAGCTTTGAAATCCCTTTAAATTTCCTCGTTTATGTTAAACTAGGACAACAAATGTACATGAATGTAAGTGGTGGGGCATCGGTTAATTATAATCCTTCGAATATTCGTTCTCATATTAATCCCGGAGGCGGGAAGGACTTGTTTATCTTTGAAGGTAGACGGTTATCTTTTTTTGACTTTAATGCGAATGCAGATGTAGGATTTGAGTACAGAACAGAAAAAAGCGGGACGTTTTATCTAGGAATGTCCGCTCGAATCCCTTTTAAACCAACTTTAGCTGTGGCCTCAGAATACCGTTATGGTACCCATAGTCTAGTCGCTTATGGATTAATCGATGGAGCAACATTCTCTTTAAACCTTAAGTACTTCTTCTTTAATAATAAAGTAAAGAAAGGACCACAGTTTCAAGGTGGGCCGATAGAGCAGTAAGAATATAGTAAAAAAAAATAGACCGCTAATTAAAACGGCCTATTTCATAAACTTTATTCAAAAGAAGTTGAGTCTATTTGTTTAGTACAACTTTCTTAATAGTGCTATTTTCTTTGTTTTGAACTTCTACGTAATAAATTCCATTGGAGTAATTGCTTAAATTGAAGGATACTTTCTTTTGATCGAATGGAGAGTAAATTCTATATTTAATTCTATTGCCTAAAATGTCATAAATAAATACATCATAAGTTTCGTTCTGCAAACCACTTTCAACTGAAATGGTGAACTCAGAATTTGTTGGATTCGGATAAATATTGAAATCTATCACGCTTTTCTTATTGTCTGCGAGACTAGATGTGCTACAATCTAGAACTTGTAAAGCATAAGAATGAGTGTCTTCTCCATTATTGTCTGTTACGGTTAATTCTACAGTGTAATAACCGCTTTCGGTATAACAGATTGATTCACTTGGGTTCTCAGCTGTACTGAATTGTCCATTTCCGAAATCCCAGTTAAAAGTAGGGTCTGAACCATATACACTATTGCTTTCGAAAGTTATACAACTGTCCATGCAAATAACATTAGAGCTGAGACAGTTAATTTCAGCTACTGGGTTTTCTAAAGTATCACAATTTATAACTTCGAAAGGAATAGATATGCCGCCATTAATGATACATCCATTACTTGAAGTTACTTCGGTTAATTCTAGGTTAAAAATACCTATAGAGTCTGTTGCAATGATTATACTTTCAAAACCATTATTATTATATTGATTGCCATAAAGTGAGTAGGTGTAATTAAAAGTTGAACCAACAAACCAATTAGCTCCTGCTTCAAATATTATAGTGTCACCAAGACATACTGTTAATGAATCGCTGTTTAAAAACAAGTAAGGACTACCAGACTCAACCATTGTAGGGCTGTTGCATTCAAAAACACTCCCGTCTAGGTGGGTTACTGTTGCAGAATAAAAAGGAGGAACGGAAGCGACTGTTGTCGAAATATGAGACGGATTCATTACATCTGAAAAGTTTCCAGATCCTGCATAAGAGTATGAATAAGTGTTTGATCCTGGTACCGCGACCAATCCAAAGTCAACGATCATTCCTTCACAGATTATTCCTCCTGAAAAATCATTGAGATTGCAGCTTCTACTTTCTATTGTGATTTCGTCACAAAAAAATCCATCATTGTTACAGAAGGCGGTTCCAGATGTACAGTTTGTTGATATATTAGAGTCGCAGAAGTGGCCTTTGCATCCCCAGAAATCGTCGCCCCACTTGTATGCGACTGTACTATCGGCACACAAATTATCGAGAGAATCTAAGTGGTAGTTTGGCACATCTTCATAATGAATAGTATAAGGATTTGATCCTGAAAAAGGATAGCCTCCCGAGATATTCAAATTTAGTTTTCCATCGCACCCTCCAGTATCTCCTTTGGTTGTTCTTAGTAGTGAAGCAGGTAGATTGAACACTGAGGCGTCAGGAATCGTAGTGTAAGTAATAGTTGGATTTATTGGATCAATAAAAATGTCTGCGTCAAATTGATAGTCTGGAAAACCAGCCACCTGAGCCAACAATGTCACAGCAACAGTTGACCCCAAATTAAAGTTGGTTTCAATAGCCGCTCCACTAAAAGGTACAGAACTACCATTGATTGATAAGGAATAAGTTACATTCGCAGGGTCTACAAAAGTTTGATAATAGCCCTCTCCTGGAGCAGTCATTGTAGGAACTGTTTCTTGCCTGATACATGTTCTGACCTCAATTGATGTCTGCGCAGGATCCCAATGGGTTTTTAATTTAATATAACTGTGAATCCACCGATTGGGATTTGATTGGCTCCAAGCTAGGGAGGTAATAAAAGCAATTGATAATAAAATGAGTAAACGTTTCATGAGTAGTATTTATTTAGTTGTTTAAAAAGACAACGCAGAGCAAGCTTTATGAGTTGCCTTAACGTTTATTAAACCTTCAAATTACACACTTTTCTGAACACACTCGAGCAAGCGAAAGATTGCAGTTAAAAGAAGGGTGGCGTTTAAATATAACTTATACCACCACTTGCTCCTCAACCAATTCAGCAAACATCAACCCATCTTTGTCAATAGATAAATACTTCACTGTTTGAAGTTTGTTCTCCAGACTTTCATCGTATGGATGTTTAACTTTTATGTAGTTTTCAGTAAAACCATTTATGTATCCATTATCGTTCTGACTTTCCCAAAGCACAGTTCCAGTTTTACCCACCTGAGACTCATAAAAAGCGCGTTTCTTTTTCTCTGATAAAATACGCAGCATTTTACTTCTTTCTTTTCTGACATGCATTGGAACCACATCCTCCATTTTGTTGGCTGTCGTGTTTGCCCGTTCAGAGTAGGTAAAAACATGCAGGTAAGAAATATTCAATTCATTTAAGTAATTGTAGGTTTCTAAAAACCCTTCTTCAGTTTCACCTGGAAACCCGACAATAACGTCAACTCCAATACATGCGTCTGGAACAGTACTTTTAATTTGTTCAACACGATCGGTGTATGTTTCGCGTAAATATTTTCTACGCATCTTTTTTAGCAATTCGTCGGAACCTGATTGTAACGGGATGTGGAAATGTGGAACGAAACGTTTTGATTCTTTTAAACAGAAATCAATGATTTCATTGCTGAGCAAGTTGGGTTCAATGGAAGAAATTCTAAAACGTTCAATTCCCTCAACCTTATCTAATTCTTTAATAAGTTCAAAAAAGTTCTCGTCTCCACCTTGACCAAAGTCACCAATGTTAACTCCAGTTAGAACAATTTCTTTTATTTCTGTTGCTGCTACTTTATTTGCTTCTATAACCGTTTCAGCAATTGTTGCGTTTCTACTTTTTCCACGAGCCAATGGGATTGTACAGAAAGTACAAAAGTAATCGCATCCATCTTGTATTTTTAAGAATGACCTTGTTCGATCTCCATAAGAAAATGAAGGTTTAAAATCTTGTACTTCTTTGATTTTACCATATTCAACAGTAACACCTTCTGTGTCCAAACTGTTTTCGATATGATTGACAATGTCAAATTTTTCGTTGGCACCCAAAACCATGTTCACGCCATAGATGTTGGCAATCTCTTCAGGTTTTAATTGAGCATAACAACCGATAATAACGATGTAGCTATCTGGATTGACTTTTTTTGCTTTTTTTACTAATTGAACACATTTTTTATCTGCATTTTCAGTGACAGAACATGTGTTGATTACAAAAATGTCTGGCGTATCATCAAAATCTACTTTTGCATACCCCGCATCTTCAAAGCTTCGCGCAATAGTGCTGGTCTCCGAAAAGTTTAGTTTGCACCCTAATGTATAAAACGCTACCTTTTTATATTGTATCATAATAATACCAACTTAAATGTTTTAATGCCAATGACGTCTTAGCATAAAGAATATTTCCGACCCTAAACCTTTTAGGAAGTTTAAAAAGAAGTCTGATTTTATGATGACGTCAATTAACTTATTATCGGTAAATCCACAAAATTAATCAAAAGAATTCAAAACAGAATAAACTTAGCAAGCTAAGCCCTTCAATTCTTACAACAATAACCGTTAAATTCAATTGAACCTTCGTTATTCATGTCCTTAATCCCTTCATTTGGTTTGCTAAACTTCAAAAAATACATTTTAGTCTAAGCGCATATTTCTTAATATTGTTTAACACAATTTATGGAATTTCATCGTATGCAACATCTTCATTAAAACAAATATTATGGGGAAATTTATTCTTTTATTCGCAATCCTTCTCTGTTCAATAACAATTAATGCCCAAGAAACAGGGAGCCTATTATTGAAGTGCAAAGTAAAACAAAGCTTTCAACCCATAGAAGGATTGAAAGTAGAGGTTTTTCAAGACACTTTGTGTAGGGAAGGTATCACGCAAACGGATGGAAAAGTGCTTTTCAAAGATTTGAAATCAGGCTTGGCAAAAATTATATTCTTGTTTGAAAATCATGTTGAAGAGCAAGAGGTTTTTATCCAAGTGAATCAGTTGTTCCAATACACCGTGTTGTTAGATTCTTCAAACTTGAAACTTCAACAACTAAGCGCAAGTCATTTTCAGAATTCAATTGACGGTAAGTCAGAAATGAATTTGATAAACCAAACTAAAATTCAGCCAGTTCATAATGTTATAGGTGCAACTAATTCATCTATGCAACAATTTGATGAGGTGATGATTGTTGCTTATAACATGCCTTTGATAAACACAGACTATGGCGCACAATCACAGATAATCACCAGAGAGGATATTGCGAAAACACCTGTAAGATCAAGCACTAAGATGGCAACAACTCTTGGAGGAGTGTATTTTGACGAAGACGAAGCGGCATTGAGTTTCCGAGGAGCAAGAGAAAATGCAAATCACTATTTTGTAGATGGGGTTAAAATACTTGGGTCCTCTCAATTACCAAAATCATATATCGATGAAATTACTGTTTTTAATGGATCTATTCCTGCGAATTACGGAGATGTGACAGGTGGTGTAATTAGCATTGAATCCAAGTCGATTCAAATGAAACGCGTTTCGGACTACAAGACTCAATCTTTATCTTCTGTTTCTGGGAGTTTTTTAGACTTTGATTTACATGGAACAGAAACGTTCAATTATGATGAGTTCCTACCTATCTACGAAAATGAGTTCTTGTCACCTTTAAATCATCCAAACGCTACATTCGGCTTAGACGTTGATCAGGCAGCTTGGGAATATCTGAAGTATTCAGTAAAAACGGGCAAGACCATTCAGCGTGATGCGATAAAATTGGAAGAGATGATTAATGCATTTCAATACAAAAATGTAGTGGTTCCAGAAAGTGAATTGTTTAATGTCGAACTCTCAAGATCCGAATGCAGTTGGAATAATACTAACGAACTTGTGACAATTCATTTGAAAGCAAAAGAATTCCCCATTGATAGTATTAGAAAGCCGCACAATTTTGTTTTTCTATTGGATGTGTCTGGTTCTATGAATTCTAGTAATCGTCTTCCTTTAATCGTAGAAGGACTTTACAATTTTGTAGATGATTTGAAACCCAATGATCGAGTTGCTATCGTTACGTATTCGGGACAAAGCGGTGTTGTTCTTGAGTCAACAAGTTGTGAGAATAAAAAAGTTATTTTAAATGCTCTGTCGAGTTTAACGGCCGGAGGTAGCACAAACGGCATTGGAGGAATACAAGAAGCTTACCATCAGGCTGAATTGAATTTTGATCCTGCTTTTAATAACAGAATAATACTCGCCACAGATGGAGATTTTAACGTTGGAATCAATAGTCCAGGTGATTTAGAGAACTATATTGCCGAAAAACGAGGTCAAGGAATTTATTTAACGGCATTGGGTGTAGGTATGGGGAATTACAAGAGCAGTACATTGGAGACTTTGGCTAAAAGAGGAGATGGAAATCATTTCTACATTCAATTCTTAGAAGATTTGGATGATGTTTTGAGTAATACAGGTAATTTAATTAACATAGCAAGTGACGTAAAACTAAATGTTGAGTTTAATCCAAGACTCGTTTCTAACTACCGTTTAATAGGTTATGAAAATAGGCTCCTAAAACCCGAAGATTTTACAGATGATAGTAAAGATGGTGGCGAGTTAGGGTATGGACATTATGTAACTGCTGTTTTCGAAATAGAAAAAGGAGAAGCAACTTCGGTTGATAATCATTTTGTTAAGCAAAGACCGAGATTTGGGACTTCACAACTTGCTCATGTCAAATTGCGCTACAAGCCGTTCGAAGATTCAATTAGCGTTCAGAGAGACTACCAACTTTTCAATAATCAACCCAAGGAGGACATTGAATTACTTAAACTTGTTATTGCTTTAGGGTTGGAGTTGCGTGATTCCGCTTTTAAAGGTGATTTGACGAAAGATGTATTGCTATTACAAGCTAAAAACTTTGTGGCAACAACGGAAAGAGAGATGGAGTTGAAAAAACTAATACTTAAACTCTATGATCACGATTAATTTTTTTAAGCGATAAACTATAATTCATTCTTAATTCCGCAAGTCAATGGTTTGCGGGTTTTTTTGACTATGTCTAATATTAACTTGAGTTATTTATCATTGAAGGCAGTTACCTTCTTTCTGTAATTGACTTTTTGAGTTTTATACCTTAATATATAGACTAGACTTTTTTATCGACCTTACAGAGCTTGTTTTTATTTGAAAAACTTTCATTTTTTTTCATCATGTAACAAATAGGTTTTTAGCACGTTAGGCAAAGTTAGATTTGCCCTTCAAAAAAAAGAATAGAAAAAGGCTTGTAAATGAAAAAAAGCTCAGTATATTTGCACCCCGCAAACGAGCGGTATTAAAGTTAGAAAAGAGCTTCAAACCTCAGTTGACATTCAAATTAAAAAGATTTTAAATTAATATTAAAAAAGTCTTGTTAGTTTAAAAAGTGTCTCTATCTTTGCACCCCGCAAACGAGCGGTACAAAATTGAAAAGGAGCGAATAACTCCA
>Ga0209075_1003483_pt1 | contig 13068 bp, 8 predicted proteins | sample Stecom2011_FD_187523 | JGI IMG/M metagenome (GOLD analysis project Ga0209075, IMG submission 187523) | Agricultural soil microbial communities from Utah to study Nitrogen management - Steer compost 2011 (SPAdes) (version 2) | ecosystem: Environmental > Terrestrial > Soil > Agricultural land... | reverse complement strand
TGCCCGTACGTGCACTTCGTAAACGATTGCGTCTTTATACCATAATTTTTCTTCATCTGAACGGGTTTCTCCTGAAAAAATCAGGTTCTTTTCATCACTCATAATTTTGCTCGACTCTTTACATTTATAATTGTCATATATATCATGAGTTTTACACATACTTTCAAGAAGTCAGCCTCATCATCCGGTTTTTTTTCTTGGATCTGATTGCAAGTTATTTGCAACTGCTGTTCCAGAAAACAAAATCATTACTGCAATATTGGTACAATTTTTGAACATGGATCAGAATTATTCAATGTGGAGGAATAGAAATGAATAAAAAAGTTGTTTTTATTGAACCTGCCGGAGCACCATCAAACGTATTCGCAAAGTTCATGACTATTCCATTATTAGGTCCTGTTTATCTGGGAACCATTGCAAAACAAGCTGGTTATCCTGTTATAATACTAAACGAAAACATTCTGAAAAGACATGTTACAGAAGAGGAGTTGCTTGAAGCAGATGTTCTATGTGTCAGTTGTATAACTGCAACATTCAACCGGGGACGTGAAATCGCCAGACAATACCGCACTATTCGCAAAAACAACAATTTAAAATCAAAAACATTAATAGGTGGAATACATGCCAGTATGCTTCCACTGGAAACACGTGATGATTTTGATCAGGTAATTTGTGGAGAAGCTGAAACAGAATTTCTGGATATTCTCAATGGTAAAAATAACGACTCTGTAATCAAAGGCAGGAAAATCGAAGATCTGGACTCTATTCCCATACCTGATTTTTCTATCGTAAAAAACAGTTCCAGAATCCACGTGTGGCCTGTAATGACATCACGTGGCTGTCCGCATGACTGCAATTTCTGTTCTGTTACTCAGATGTTTGGTAAAGGTTTTCGAACCCAGAGTACAGAACGGGTACTGGATGAAATATTTAATTATGAACGTGACTGGATCTTTTTCGTTGATGATAATTTTTCTGCCATTCCTTCCCGAACACATAAATTGCTTGACCAAATGTTAAAATACCGGTTTAAACGCAATTGGACAGCCCAGGTCAGGGTAGATGCTGCTCATGACCCCAAACTGGTTACTAAAATGTACAATGCCGGATGCAGGATTGTCTTTATAGGCTTTGAATCGATCAATCCTGGAAGCCTCAAGGTGATGCGTAAAAATCAGGAGATCAACGATATCACAAATGCAATCAACATATTTCACAAGTCTGGAATACAGGTGCATGGCATGTTTATGCTTGGAAATGACCCTGATTCAAGACAAATTTTCAAAGCAACCTCCAAATTCAGTAAAAAGCAGCACCTTGATTTTGTACAATACAGTATTCTCACACCTTTACCAGGAACCGAAGTTTTTCATAATTTTGTAAAATCCGGAAGACTTTTGCACAAAAACTGGAGCCTTTACGATGGATTGCATGTAGTTTTTAAACCAAAACAGATGTCACCTGTAGAACTCCAAAAAGGAATGATATACTGTTTCAGCTCTTTTTATTCCTATTTACATGCTGCAAAGAATTTTATGCGTGCTCTTTTTTTATCTCTGTTACATTCATTTAAGCATTTTTATCCACATTTAGACTCTCAATCTTTTTATCCGGTTTTGATGAAAATTATTGGAAAATCAATTATCAGAAATTGGCTTAAAACCAATAAACCTTATCTTGATTACCTTCAAAAATTAAGTGATGTCGCGGCATACGATTTGAAAGGAATTAATATCAAGAACACCAAGACAGGCAAGTAAAACAGAAATGGGGCAGTTATGTTAGAAAACGATACTGATTTACAATTGTCAATCGTTGATTTTGTTAACAGGAATTTCCTTATGAATTCTGATGCTGTTAAATACTCAAACACAGACTCATTTATGGAAAGAGGTATAATAGATTCAACCGGAGTATTGGAATTGGTTAATTTTATTCAGCAAACATTTAAGATTACTGTAAATGATGAAGACCTGATACCGGAAAATCTCGATTCAGTTAATAACCTGGTCTGCTATATTAAAAGGAAAAAGACAACAGGATCATAATATAATAAGGAGTTTAAACATGCCTCCATTACCTTTAAATAACAATTCAGTATCAGAAAATATAAATCAGATAGGTTTTAATGTTTTACAAATCGACTGCACATCAGAAATAGAACGTATATGCGGTTTCATTCAAAATTCACTTGTTTCTGTTCTCAAACGAAGGGGCATTATTATTGCCCTTTCCGGAGGAATTGACAGCAGCGTAACTGCTGCATTATGTGCCAGAGCCATCGGATGCGAAAGAGTAAAAGGCCTGTTTATGCCAGAACGGCATACCTCCGAAGATACATTCCACCTTGCAAAACTTGTTTCATCTCATCTGGGCATAGAACTTATTGATCATGAGATTACCGAAATACTGTCCGCAACAGGTTGTTACAATCGGCAAGATGAGGCAATCAAACAATTAATTCCACAATATCAGCCTCATTACCCATTCAAAATTGCTCTTCCTGCAAATTCCAGCAGTATCGGATACCAGATCTTTTCACTCATCGTAAAAGACAATAACGACAATGTTTACAGCAAACGAATGACACACGATTCTTATCTGAATCTGGTTGCAGCAACAAATTTCAAACAACGTGTCCGTAAAATGCTTGAGTATTATTATGCCGATAAATACAACTTTGCTGTAGCAGGCAGCCCCAACCGTCTGGAATACGATCAGGGGTTTTTTGTAAAATCGGGTGATGGTTCAGCTGATCTTAAACCAATTGCCCATCTATATAAAACACAGGTTTATGCATTGGCAAAATCTTTAGGAATACCCGAAGAAATAAGAAACAGAACGCCAACAACAGATACCTATCCTCTGGAACAAACCCAGGAAGAATTTTATTTCTCTTTACCTTATCAAAAAATGGATCTCTGTTTATTTGCAAAAAATAATAATATGCATGCGGAATCAGTTTGTGAAGCAACAGGTTTAACACCTATTCAAGTCAGGAAAATTTTCATTGACATCGATACAAAACGGAAAACTACCAGATACCAGCACCTTGGTGCTCTCATGATTGAAAAAATTACTCAAATAGATTAAACCCCGACAGTAATGATTTCTTAGTAACATATTGATTTTGCTCAATGACTCCAACATCGTTCATTGAGCATGGCCTGTCAATACATCCGATAACCACATCTCTGGACACAATACCCCGATGAGCTCAAACAATACTGCCCAACAGTCCCGGACAAATGTAATGTCCAAAAAAATGACCCGCTTTTTGAATGAAAAACAATCGGTAACCATTTTGGCAGATATGGCGAGCACTTTAAAACTCATTCTTATACAGGATTATTCATGCAGGCTCATTGTCTATTAATTGTTCGCCATTCAGGCTAAGATTATTTTGGTGGTTTTATGTGGATCTAATTGCTTCTTTAATATCTGGAATAAATGATGGAGCTACACTAATCGATTTAATACCAATTTTTATAATCGATTTCAACATATTAATTTCTGATGCCAATTCACCACACAATGAAACTGGCACTTCACCGGCATTTTTCATTGTTGAATCAATTAATTTGAAAACAGCTGGATGATTATCCAGAAAATAATCTATTACCGTATGATTTTCTCTTCCTGCTGCCATTGTATACTGTGTTAAGTCATTGGTTCCGATACTGAAAAAATCCACATAAGGTATAAAATCCGAAACACAAAGTGCTGCTGCCGGAGTCTCAATCATGGCTCCAAGTAGGATTTTTCTGTTACAATTTGTTAACTGAACCATTTCTTCAAAAATTTCTCTTACGATCTGCATTTCATGCCAGAATGTAACCATTGGAACGAGTATTTTTATATTAAATTTCTCGGATAATTTTATAAGAGCATTGAACTGTGTATATAGCAATTCCGGATATTCCAGAAGAAAACGTATACCCCGACGCCCTAAAAAGGAATCATCAACACCAACTCCAACACTATTGAGATATGTTAATTTTTTGTCCCCACCTATATCAAGGAGTCTGATCGTAACAGATTTATTTTGTGCCGGAGCAATCACTTTGGCTATCTCATCATGTAATTCCATTGCAGATGGCGGCAGTTTCCTTGAAAGATATATGTTTTCTATTCTGAAAAGTCCAATTCCATCAGCACCGTTATCTATTGAAAATTCAACATCTTTGCGGCAACTTACATTTGCCATTACTTCAACAACAGCACCGTTTCGGCAAACGGCTGGTCCCCAGGATTTTTTCTGGTTTTTTTTAAAATCTGCACTTCTCCTCTTTAATTTCGTATGAAATACCTTCTTTGTCTTCTCTGTTGGGTTTACTATGAGCTTTCCCTCAGCTCCGTCAATAAGCAGAAAATCTCCCTGATGAATCAGATCCAGAACTCCATTTATTTTTCCCATTGCAGGGATACCAATTTCCCTTGTTAAAAGTGCTGCATGAGATGCTGGTCCACCTGATTCAGTAACGATTCCTTTTGCAGATTTACGGGACAAAAAAACCGTATCTGAAGGTAATAACCGTTTAGCAATTATTATGCTTCCTGAAGGAAGCCGTTCTAATGTATGTACATGAATTCCTGTCAAAGCACGAATCAACCGTCTGCTTAAGTCTACAATATCATCAGCCTTGCAACAGATTATTTCATCCTGTATTTGTCTGAACCGTAATTCCCATTTTCGAAAAACCCTTTTAACAATCTGCTCGGCATTTACAAGGTTTACTTCCAGTTCTGTCTTCAATTCTTTAAGCAATTCAGGATCTTTAAGTATCTCTGCCTGTGAAAAAAATATACCTGCTATTTGTGAATTCAGCTCCCTTTCTATACGTTCAGCAGATAAAGCCAAATCCTTTGTTACATCCAATAAAGCCTGTTCTATTCTTCTAAACTCTTCTTTCATTTCTGAAGATTTAATTGTATAAAACTCATGGTCCCGTAATAAAACATCCGTATAAATATATGCCCGCCCCATAGCTAATCCAGGTGAGATGCTTACTCCTTTTATTGTATACTCAGACAATTTTTTCTTTTTCATTTTACCGTTTAAATTAATTTTTATAGACTTTAAACCGCAGATATCCAAATTATTTGCTTTATGTATCATTTACGAAAATTTGTTGAATAAAACAAATATCTTTGGCCTGAACAGAAATTATTAATCAGAATTCAAGCTACCAAAACGATCGTTAGTCGAACGGGATTTTCGGATTTGATTGGTACTGTTTTTCAATTGATTACATCTCTGTTGTTTTGAATTGTCATAATTAATATATTGCCACTATTTAAACTTCAGATATGAGTTTTTCAAACCAGTGACAACAGGATCTCCCGTAAAGTAATCATTACAATCGGCTGATCGAAACTGCAAAAGCCACAAAAGCTTTGTCCTTAATCAATTTTCATTCTTCATTAAAATCCATTATAGATTATTTATGAAACATAATAAGCACAAATAGAAGATAGTTTTTATTCAAATCAGTTTTCGCTCCATAAATTTCAATATATCCTTGTGAGTTACTATTCCAGCTACACGTTTTGATTTCTGGACAATAAATCTGCTTATATGTTTTTCGTCCATAATAGAAAGCAAACTTAAAATATCATTTTCCGCATCAACAGCATTCTCACTTACAGAAGAAATGTATTCCTTTATACTGTTTGTTTTCACCTCATCCAGGGATATCGCTCTTAAATTTTCTGTACGAATACAACCGATAATTTCATTTTCGAATCCCACAACCGGAAACAGCTTAAATTGGTACCTGTAGAGGTAATTTTCAAAAAAATTCTCAATAGATATCCATAGGGGCACACTTACCAGTGCAGATGACATTATTGTCTTGATTTTTTCACTTCTAAGTATCTTTCTTATAATATATCTTTTTTTTGAGAACTTCGCACCTTTTCGAATAGATATTCCAATTAAAATCCAGCAGACACCTCCAGTAATTATCCCGTTAAAAAGTATGAGAATACCGATAGATATTACTAGCAAAGCCAGTACCATTCCTGCAAATGACATTATATTTGTTGCAAACTCATGATTTTTCGCCTTACATAAAAGTGCACTGACAATTCTTCCACAGTCAAAAGGTAAAACAGGGATCAGATTTGAAAAAATTAAAACCCCATTCAAAGTCCTGAAATATTCAATAAGTGCCAGAAATTCTATTGACCATAATGCTTCCTCGCCTTTTACCAAACAACTGTTGAAAATCAGGAAAAGTACTATATTTAAAAATGGACCAGCCAAAGTAATAATCAATTGCTCTGATACAGATATTAATTGCGTTCTGTGTTCCCATACACCACCCGTTAAAAAAAGTGTTACCGATTTCGCAGGTTTACCAACAACTACACCCATCACTATATGAGACATCTCATGTAATAAAACTATCGTTAATAATCCTGTTGCTCCAACGATTCCCATCCATGTGTAGGTAAGTCCATTGATGTTTTTATAATAGAACGGAAATACCCCCTGAGATAAAACATAAGCAATTATAAACAGATTATATATCCAGCTTGAATCTATTCTTATGAGTATTCTTTTCCATCTGAATTCGTAGAACATTCGCGTTTACTCTGTGGAATCATTTATTGCGGCACCGGTTGCACGTGTTACATTTTTTATGAGATCAAGCTCAGCTTTAATCAAACGTTTTGCTTTATCCCATCCACTATCAGCATGATCACGCTCGATATAATTTTTCGTTAAGAGATTATTATAAATATCCAGTAATTTTGAGGCGGATTCTCTTTTTGAAAACTCTTTTGCTCTGGCCCGGTTATTTTCCTTTATCATTTTCAGTTCCCTTTTACTCAATCTTTTTACCCATGATAGTGATTTGCAGAATTCATCCTTGTTTTGAGTATTAATTAATCTTCCATTTTTATGATCTTCTATTACTTCACCTATACAGGGACCATTAAGTGCAACAACTGGTACTCCTGATGCAATCGCCTCAGTAAGTACAAGCCCCTGTGTTTCAGTTTTAGACGCAAAAGCAAAAACATTCATCGCATTATAAGCATTCACCAACTTTTCAGTAACCAATGTACCTGTTGGATAAAAACGATTCATTAAACCACACAAAGCAAATTTTTGCTTTACTTCAGCCTCAAGTGATCCACACCCAATCATCAAAAAACATGTGTTTTTATGCTTTCTCATAAACTGAATTACACTATCTGTAAGGAAATCCAGATTCTTTTCAGGAGCAAGCCGGCTTACAAACCCAATTACAAATGCATTTTTTGGTATTCCCATTTCTGTCCTGAATTCTCTGCCATTGCCTGATAAATACTTTTGAACATCTATACCTGTCGGGATTACATCAATACAGGTCTCCACACCACGGTCTATTAATTCTGTTGCAACACTACTGCTGGGTGCAATAATGTGATCACATAAATTTGCATATCCAGTAGAAAGAGCAATAACAAATCTTTTAAGAGCACTGCAATTTCCAGGAACATAATGGGTGTAATACTCATAATAGGTATGAAACGTGTAAACTATTGGAATTTTATATTGTGCAGCAATTCGTAATGCAGTATCCCCGAGCATAAAAGGGTGATGAGAATGGACAATATCCGGTTGAAACCTTTTTAAAACTTTATTCAGTAAACCTGGTACAGGTAATTGAACCGAAAAATCCGTACCATTAAAATTCTGTAATGCGGGCACCCTAATAACATCCTGTTCAATATTCTCCGAATGATTTATCCTTGGAGCCACAATCAATACCTGATGCCCCTGATTTCTGTATTCTGCTGTAAATATCTCTATTGACCTCTCTACACCTCCTATAAATGGCAAGTATGTATTAGTAATCATTAGTATATTCATACATGTTTACCTTGTCAAAACCACCTTCGATGTACCAGTTTCAACTCTCAGAGGCTTTTTTTCTGGAAACGCAATTACAATACATGGTTCTTTCCCATTATGCCATTTCCCTTCCCATTCAATAACGGTTTCCTTTTTGTTGTTTGTTATTTGAATCGATACTAAACCAAAAATGGTTGGTGATGGTCCGAAATAAAGTTTTTTTACTTTTTCCATAATCTTCTCATAAATACCGCGGCATAAAACTAATACTGGTGGATCGGTTTCTTCAGACACAAAACAACTCCTTATTATCAGAACCCATTCTGCTGCTGCCCACACATGTTGTCCATCTCCCATACACCCGGTTTTTAACTGGGGGTGAATTGCCTCAGGCCACTGGCCTGTCTCTGATGATAAAGCAGCAATACTCTCAATCAAATCTGCAAACCTTATATCTGATGCACGCATAAGTACCTGAGCAATATGAAGAGTTAAATATGGATTGATTCCGGAATGACTGATATCATGATAAAATGCATTATCAATCAGGCATTTTTCATAAAGGTACTCAGCAGTAAGTTTGAGATGTTTGTCATCAGGTTTCCATAATTGAAGAGGATAACCAACTGCAAGTGATCCAACAGCTCCGCTGTCAGGTCTGCGAAATGGTGAAGCCGGCATAATTGGACGCCGATGCGACCCGGCTACTTTTTTCAGACTTTTTAAAACCGATTTCATAAATTCATCAGCTTCATATCTGTATCGTTTACCATACTCCTGTTCCCCCAATGAATCAAGCAGCCAGGCTGCAGCCCGCAACCCTGCAATTCCCCAGAAATCATCCCAGTAATAATAATCATTTGGCCCAAGATGTTCTGCACTGAATCCAGGTGGAAACAGCCCGGCATAAACATTAGGCAATTCTGACGAAATCCTTTTTTTTATTATCCAGTCTGCTCCCTTTACTATAGCATCTTTCCACGCTGCAGGAGTTTTTGATCCACTTACCATACAATAACGCTGCATTACCCAAAGTGCTTCTCCATTTGAATCCCATTCTCCCTGTTGTGACATGAAATACCCGTCCGAATTCTGATGTGAGAAGAAAGTATTAATTATGCATTCACAACGTGATATCATTCCGCACCCTAGGAGAGCATTTACAATAAACGCTGCATCACGAAACCAGAACCTGCGATAAGTATAAGGTCCTGCAAATGTATGTGAAGGTGTATGTAAAAGTAATGTCCGGGTTGCTGTTTCATAGAGCTCCCCAAAACGTCCATATTCTATCTCTAAATCACATTTCCCATCCAGGGCTCTCAACCATACTTGTTCATTGCTTTCACCTACAGAGAACTTTTTTGGTTTTTTCTTTTCACGCTCCAATGGAATGTTTATCTGAATGTCACATTTTTCTCCATCAAACTTCCATGCTGCCAATGCAGTTGCAAGTCCTATTTCACAGTTGACAAATTTACTATCCCTGAGCATTGATGAATGGATCCAGTGATACACATCCCCTTTTCTATAATGTGAAAAACGATAATAATCTGGCTTTCTGCTAAAAAAAACGAACTGGTCCTTGTTTACATTCCAGCCATCACCTGTATGAAGCAATTTTATATTGTGAATAAAACTGATTCCCTCGGGATTGTAAGGACGTAAAGCTGCAACAAGCCAGGCTTCTCTGTAACTTCTTCCGCAGTAACTAATTTGACATACAGGAGTTCCGTTTTTAATTGTAACCTCGGCTCTGGATTGAATTTTATTTCTGTCTTCCGAAACTTCCGTTGTGACAACAAAAGAATCTCTGAGCTCAACTCTTTGTACAGCATTTTCTGTTCTTGAGGGGATAAGATTTTCACCATTCAGAGGTATTACCCATCCATCAATCGACCAACTGTCAAAAAATGGAGTAACAAGTCCTCTCGGATCAACAATCGGTAATTCCTGAAAACCAGGAACTCCAACAGCTGTCCAGTTTCTATGTGTAAGATTGATATGTGTAAGTGAAAATGCCCTTGGAATAAATGAACTATCCCTGGGATCAAACTGGCGTCTTGCCCAGTATGGCCACACCCAGTCAAGATTATGTTGGATAACCTGGCTGTTTATCAATCCACGTGCATGAAGTACCGCACCTGCTCTTAGAAGTTCAACCGGTGCCAAAACTTCAGACGGCTGTGCAAAGCGGTTGAATTGCGACATTAAAACTATTGGATCAACAAACCCTTGCGCCCGGGCTACTTTTTTAAGAATGAATTTCCAGGGAAGCCATTTTTTACTCATCAGCCCTCCTTATTAGAAGGGTAACGAGCAAGAGATGTGCCATTAAATAGCAGTATAGAAAAACTGATTATTAATCATAAGTAATTAATTTTTGTGAATCATGAACAAAATACTGTTGCAGAACACCCTTAAGTTGGTGTAATAAAAGTACATATATCCATCCTGTGCGGGCACGTGCACATAATAAATCAGATTAAAACCGGGCATTTCCAGGATAACGCGGGAACGGAATCACATCACGAATGTTCTGTAATCCAGTCACTAACAACATCAACCGTTCAAAACCAAGACCGAATCCAGCATGAGGAACTGTGCCATATTTTCTTAAATCAAGATACCACCAGTAATCTTCTTCATTCAGGCCAACTGATCGTATCCGTTTTAAAAGTATTTCATAACGTTCTTCACGTTCACTTCCACCAATCAGTTCTCCTATTCGCGGTACAAGTACATCCATGGCACCAACAGTCTTTTCATCATCGTTCAATCGCATATAAAAAGCTTTAATCTCTTTTGGATAATCAAAAACAATCACCGGTTTACCAAATAACTTTTCACTAAGATACTTTTCATGCTCGGATTGAATATCCACTCCCCACGATACCGGGAATTCAAATTCATTGTTGTTTTTTTCAAGAATTTTGACAGCGTCTGTATAGGTTATCCGCTCGAACGAAGTATTTGCAATAGTTTCCAGGCGGCTAAATACAGTATGGTCAATCCGTGCATTAAAAAAATCGAGTTCATCACTATTCTTGTCCAGAACGTATTTTGCTAAAAACTTCACAAATTCTTCTGCCAGATCCATATCCTCTTTGAGATGAAAAAATGCCATCTCCGGTTCAATCATCCAGAATTCTGCCAGATGTCTTGGGGTGTTAGAGTTTTCTGCCCTGAATGTTGGTCCAAATGTATAAACATTTCCAAGTGAAAGTGCATAGATTTCACCTTCCAGCTGTCCACTGACTGTCAATGATGCAGGTTTTCCGAAGAAATCTTTTGCATAATCAATATCCCCTTTTTCGGTGCGGGGAGCATCTCCGAGATCCAGGGCTGTAACCCGAAACATCTCTCCTGCACCTTCACAATCGCTTGTTGTGATAATTGGTGTATTTACATAGTTAAAGCCTCTGTTCTGGAAAAACTGATGAACACCATAACTAAGAGAACTTCTTAGCCTTGAAACCGATCCGATAGTATTGGTTCTAGGTCTTAAATGAGCTATCTCTCTTAAAAACTCCAAACTGTGATGTTTTTTTTGAAGTGGATAATCCTGGGGTGCTATACCATGAATGAAAACACTGCCAGCATGAATTTCGTACCGCTGTCCCTTTCCGGGTGAATCTTTTACAACACCTTCTACGGTAATCGAACTTCCTGTTGTGATTTTTAATATTTTCTCATTATATCCATCAACACTACTGTCAACAATTACCTGTATACTTTTTATACAGGAACCATCATTTATCTCCAGAAAAGAGAACCCTTTTGAATCACGTTTTGTCCTTACCCATCCATTAACTTTTACCTGAACACCAGATTCAGGAAGATTTAATATATCTTTAACTCTTAGATTTTGCATAATCATTCACTATAATAATTTACCAAAGTTTTGGGATTGTATTTTCCAATTCTTTCGTTATAATTTAAAAATGGTAATCCAATAATTGAAAATATTCCTGCGATATTCGCCCCTACACTTTCTATCATCCCGGCAACAGCTTCCAGTGTGCCACCTGTTGCAATCAGATCGTCAATAATTAACCATTTTTTACCTGGTATCAGATCTGCCTCGTGTATTTCAAGAGTAGCAGATCCATATTCCAGTAAATAACTTTGAGAAACTGTTTTGCCAGGTAATTTACCTTTTTTTCTTGCCAAAACCAACGGAAGTCCATTTTTGTATGCAAAACATGCACCAACAAGAAAACCACGGCTTTCTATCGATATTATCCCATCAACCTGTTCATCTTTATAAAGAGAAATCATTTTATCGATAACATACCTGAACGCCTCAGGGTTTGTAAAAATACTTGTAATATCATAAAAAAGAATACCCGGTTTGGGAAAGTCTGGAACCTTCCTGATTACTTTATCCAGATCCATTTTATTTACTCCTTTGTTGAAATAGAAGAAGTTTTTTCTGTTTAAAAAATGTATGTAACAATTCTTCTCAATCGAAAAACCTGATTACCATAAATTCTGGCTCCAATTAATCGCTGCACTGTCTGGTAAACTCCATTTTTTCAACATTTAAACCCGGTTGCGAAAAATAAAACGGACTCAAAACACTCCCGGCTTTTAAAACACTTTCAACCTGCGGTTAAGTCTGGCAGCGGGCCTGTTAAACGAATCAAAAAAAATGGAGTGGCGTAATGCCTGAAAACAATAGACAAAATTCTCATAAAAATTTGTCTGGATTTCCATCATGGATATAGGAAAAATAAATTCAGTCTGCACTCGCGGTTAAAATAATGTTTTTCTGTCTTTAATTAAAGGTTATCACTAAAAATGTTTTCCAAAACATTGTACAAAAAACAGAACATCCTTTCTTTATTTCAAGTCGAAGGATCCAGGAGAAGGGAGAAGTGTAGAGGTTAATCGTAACAGGAAAATGTCTGAACCGCTGATTTACCTGATTGGGATGATTAAGTTTCCATGATTGATTACTATCTGATTATTCTCTAAAGCGGGACTATTCACAGGTTTCCACACGCCCAAAAAACTTCAAGGTTTTATTCCTGTTTCTTATTTCTTATTTTTAATTTCTACTGCGGGGGTCGTGTGCGCTCGGCGAACATAATGAAAATCTTAAAAACATATTATGATAATATTTTACCAGTGATAAAATGAATGAAAATCATTAAACCTACTCACACAAACCCAAATCGAAAGTCTTATCATGAGCAAAGACAACAAATATGGTC
>Ga0209075_1003482_pt1 | contig 13071 bp, 8 predicted proteins | sample Stecom2011_FD_187523 | JGI IMG/M metagenome (GOLD analysis project Ga0209075, IMG submission 187523) | Agricultural soil microbial communities from Utah to study Nitrogen management - Steer compost 2011 (SPAdes) (version 2) | ecosystem: Environmental > Terrestrial > Soil > Agricultural land... | reverse complement strand
AGTATAAATCAATAACAACATACTCAACCAAACCATTACGATTTATGAAAAACAATTATTTAACCCAGTTTAAGGGCAAGTGGCTGTGTCTGCTGTCAGCATTTATGTTGATTGGTGGACTGTCTTTTGCTCAAAGTGCTGCCGTTACCGGCGTGGTAAGATCCGAAGGAGACTTGGAGTCCATACCTGGTGCATCGGTCTTGGTGAAAGGGACGACGAGAGGGACTACCACTGATCTAGATGGTGAATTTTCCATTCAAGCATCACCGGGCGATGTTCTGACCATTAGTTTTATTGGTTATGCAACCCAAGAGATTACTGTTACTTCACAGACCTCGAACATAGAAGTGGTACTTGCGTCAGCCACTTCAGATTTGGAAGAGGTAGTAGTAGTGGGCTATGGTAGCCAGCTGAAAAAGGAAATCACTGGCTCGGTTCAGACCGTGACGGGTGACGACCTAGCTGACATGCCTGTGTCTCAAATTACTCAAAAACTACAAGGGCGGTTAGCAGGTGTTCAAATCAACCAGACTACTGGTAAGCCCGGTCAGGGCATGAATGTTAGAATCAGGGGACAACTTTCCGTTTCAGCAGGAAGTCAGCCTTTGTACGTGGTGGACGGGTTCCCTATCACAGGAGGTATTTCATCAATTAACCCAGATGAAATTGAGGATTTGACTATTTTGAAGGATGCGGCCTCTACTTCTCTCTATGGTTCAAGAGCTGCTAATGGGGTTGTGTTAATTACTACCAAAAGAGGGAAAGCAGGGCAGACCAATGTCTCCTTGAACTACTATACAGGAGTCCAAAATGTGCCTCATTACAACCGACTTGAGATGATGGACGCCGTCGAATTTGCGCAATTTAAGAAAGAATCTTATGAAGATGCGGGAGACCCGGTTCCTGTGGAATTTCAAAATCCCTCCCAGTATGAGGGGAAAAGCAACGACTGGTATGATGCCTTGTTGCAGACTGCTCCCATCTCCAACTATAATCTTACCATCACCTCCAATACGGACAAGTTGAATACTGCTGTGGTAGCAGGTTTCTTTGATCAGAAAGGGGTAGTTTTGAACACGGACTACAAACGCTATTCACTTCGTCTAAATACGGAATATAAAGTCTCTGATAAAGTGCAGGTTGGATTTAACCTTGCTCCGTCTTACGTGAAAGACAACACTCCAAGAACGGATGGTGACAGAGGAACAGGTATCTTGTTCAACGCTCTTCATACTTGGCCAATCATGCCGATTTATGATGAGAACGGAGAATTGACCTATTACAATAGATTAGGTGCTGAAACCGGAAATATTTACGCCTATCCTAACTATGTAAGAGCGGCTAAAGAGATCATTAACGAGAACACTGTAACTAATGTCTTGACCAACGGTTTCGTCCAATTTTCTCCTATAGAAGGCTTAACGCTGAAGTCCACCATCAACGCCGAGATTCGAAACGAAGATTATTTCTGGTTCAATCCGTCAACTGCTTCTGCAGGTATAAACCAGTCGATACCCACTGTGGCCGTTTCCATTCGGCAGGGAGTGAGGGATTTCAGTTGGCTGAACGAAAACTTGGCTACTTACAGCAGAAGTTTTAATGACCACAATTTCGACCTTTTAGTTGGTTATACCAATCAGCATTTCAGAAGAGAGGTAACTAGGGTGCAGGCTGACACCTATGCCGATGACCGGCTTCCTACTGTTCAGGGCGGACTTAACATCAACCGAGGAGGTACTAATTCAGGGGTAGGCGAATGGGCTTTAACCTCATTGCTCTCAAGGGTGAATTACAACTACAAGGGCAAATACATTGTCTCGGCTTCCATTCGTGGTGATGGTTCTTCCCGATTTGGGGCTAACAACAGATGGGGTGTGTTTCCTTCTGTGTCTGCAGGATGGGTACTTTCGGACGAAAGCTTCTTGATGGATGTAGAAAAGTTATCTTTCGCTAAGATTAGGGCTAGCATCGGCGTGACCGGTAACAATAACATCGGGGATTATACCCAATACGCTTTGGTCAACAACACGGTGAACTATGTTTTCAATAACAACGTGGTTCCAGGCGCTGCAGTAAGCTCCTTGTCTAACGCCAATTTGGGTTGGGAAACTACCCAACAATTTGATATCGGGCTTGATCTGGGTTTGTTTGATGACCGTATCCAATTTGTATATGATTATTATGATAAAACCACCACTAACCTGTTGTATAGTGTACAGATTCCTCAAGAATCCGGTTTTAGTAACTACAATGACAACATCGGAGAGATCCGTTTTTGGGGTCATGAATTCTCTGTAAACACAAGGAATACGGATGGCAAATTGAAATGGACCACCAGTGCCAATATCTCCTTTAACCGGAACAAAGTGATGGCACTCGCAGACGGCATTGACCGTGTATATGGAACCTTCCATATTACTCAGGTAGGTCAGCCATTCGGCGTGTTCTATGGCCTGGAGAAAGAAGGTTTCTACATGAATGAGGAAGACTTAGCTAATTCTCCAGTCGTACCGGGAAGGTCGGCTGTAGGTAGTATTAAGTTTAAGGACCTAAATGGTGACGGCATCATTACCCAGGGTGGTAGCAATGATGATCGAGCAATCATCGGAAGCCCCTTTCCTGACTTTACCTACGGTATCGTGAATAACTTAGAATTCGGAAAGTGGGATTTAAGCATCGTAGGTTCCGGGTCTTATGGTAACCAAGTATTGATGAGGCACCTTTATAGCACCGCTAACCTCGACGGGGTATTTAACATGGTGAGAAAAGCTAAAGATCGTTTTAGATCCCCATCGAACCCAGGTGAGGGGATATTTGGTACCACTGTAGGTGGTGGTAACGTGACGGGTATTGAACGGGACTGGATGAGTAGCCATTTTCTCTATGATGCTTCTTTTTTCAGCATCAAAAACGTGACCTTAGGCTACAATGTAGGCCAGATCGGTAAATTCGTGCGTTCTGCCAGATTATATGCTTCTGTACAAAACCTGTATACCTTCACTCCTTATTGGGGAGGATCCAATCCCGAAGTAAGTATGTCAGGGGGCGGTAACGATGATGGTGGTAACTTGAGCCAAGGAATAGACTTCTCCGCGTACCCGGTACCCAGGACCATCACGTTCGGGGCTAATATTAATTTTTAATCGGGAGAATACTTAAAATTGAACAGATCATGAAAAAAATAAATATTTTATTCGCCACGCTAGCAATTGTGGCTTCCAGCTGTGACGGTTTTCTCAATATCATTCCAGAAACACAGCTAAGTACCGAAACCTTCTTTAAAACGGAGGCAGATTTTCAGCAAGCTGTCAATGCGGCCTATGCGCCATTGCGACCCATCATTAACGACAGGGCGTGGAGACTATCCGAAATGCGTTCAGACAACACCATATATGCCTTCAATTCCATGTTTGGTGCCACAGAGCAAGATGAGGACATCAACGACCATGCGATTCCTGACGCCCAAGGGATCAATTCCAACACTCACGTTTTAAATCATTACCGGTTGGATTATCAGATCGTTGCCCGGACCAATCAAATCCTGACAACTATAGATGAGGTGGACTTTGATGCTAACTCTAAAAATAACATCAAAGGACAAGCACACTTTCTAAGAGCATTTGCCTATTACGAGTTGGCCAAATATTTTCAAAGTGTTCCGCTTCATTTAGAGCCTGTGACGACAAGAGAAGAAGCGGCCAAACCCTTGGCACCAGAAGCTGAAATCTACAATCAGATCATAGCCGATGCCCAAGCTGCCATCGACCTACTTCCCAATAGAGCACAACAAGAATTGGGAAGAGCGACTTCTGGCGCTGCCAGGATGTTGTTGGCTGATGTATATATGAGGCAAAACAAATGGGCAGAAGCTGAGACGCTTTTGAAAGAAATTGAAAGTAGCGGACAATACGAACTGATGCCCAACTATGCAGATGCATTTTCGGAGAGTGTGGGAAACAAAAACACGAGAGAATCCTTGTTTGAGGTTCAATTCTTAGAGGGTTCCCAAGGTCTCGCTGGAAGTTTTATGTACCTGTTTATGCCGAGACCCATGGTAGAGGAAGAACTCGTGGCTTTAACAGGAACAAGCAATCCACAGCCGCTGGACGGGCAGGGGAATAACGTTCCAACCCCCGATATAGTCGCTGCCTACGAAGAGGGTGATCTTCGGAAAGATGCTTCTGTTGGTTTTGTCACAATAAGAAACACGCTTAATGACAACAAGACGTTTCCCTATATTAAAAAGTTTGCCAGAAAGCATGCCTTGCATAATAACCATGGCATGAACTGGCCGATTTATCGTTATTCTGAGACGCTACTTTTCCTAGCGGAGGCTTTAAACGAACAGGGAAAATCTTCTGAGGCTATAGGTTATTTAAACCAGGTTAGGGGTAGAGCCGGGCTTGGCACCACCACCGCCTCTTCTCAAGCAGATCTTAGAGAAGCCATCATGCAGGAACGCCGGGTGGAACTTGCCTTCGAAAACAAAAGATGGCATGACCTAACCCGAACCGATACCTACTTGGAAGTGATCACTGCTTTTGGTGCCAGAGCCAAGGCCAATCCAAAAGCTTATTACTATCAAGATGATTGGACTTTCAGAAGTCATGCATTCGGCAACATCACCAAATTCTATACTTTGCCTGCCGCAGAATCTGAGATTACCCCTCATTTCTAAAGGAACAAACCAATCCCAACCGACACACCAATGAACAGAAAAACCATTTTGTTCGTCGGTGTGTCTTATTGACATAATGTATTTCTGCCACCGTTTGTCACAAAAGGGGGACGCATTCCATAAAGCCATTGAATCAATTCATTAAAATAAGTTATATTTAATTTGAGTTAGATGGGAAATATATCAAACCGTTAATAACCACCAATAGAATATGCACAAGAATACACTCCTTAAAAGATTGCTCCTACTGCCGGCCTTGGCGTTGCTCATGGTCTCATGTAGTAAGGAAAGAGAGAGTACAGGCCCTGTTAATCCCAAGATTGATAAGCTAAAATTGCCTTCCGGCTTCACCGCAGAGCATCTGTATAGCCCGGGGGAAAACGAACAGGGTTCTTGGGTTGCCATGGCCTTTGATGATAAGGGACGATTAATTACTGCTGACCAATACGGTGCGTTGTACCGCTTGGAAGTGCCGGCGATCGGATCAGATTCTTTGACGCCAAAAGTAGAAAAATTGGTCATTGGTACCGACACTGAAAAGCTCGGAATGGGTTATGCCCAAGGGCTTTTATATGCCTTTAACAGCCTTTATGTGATGGTCAATCACAATGCCAATGACGCCTTTGATAAGGGTACCGGTCTTTACCGATTGGAGGATGCCGACGGTGATGACCAATTCGAGAAAGTGACCCTGATCAGGTCACTGGAAGGGGATCCGGGAGAACACGGACCTCATAGCATGATCTTGTCTCCCGATGGAGAATCTATTTATGTGGTTGCTGGGAACCACACTGATGTACCGGAAATGGATGCTTACCGGCTTCCAAGGGTTTGGGATGAGGACCAGCTGTTCCCCCGAATAGTAGATCCGAGAGGTCATGCCAACAATAGAATGGCACCAGGCGGCTGGATTGCTGAGATTGATCCCGAAGGTAAAAGGTGGGAGTTGATCAGCGCGGGTTATAGAAATGGTTTTGATATAGCTTTCAACGAAGCCGGTGATCTTTTTACCTATGATTCCGATATGGAATGGGATTTCGGGATGCCTTGGTATCGACCAACGCGGATCAACCACGTAACCAGCGGAAGTGAGTACGGCTGGAGAACAGGTAACCAAAAATGGTCTCCTGAATATCCGGACAATCTGCCCGCCATTTTAAACATTGGTCAAGGTTCTCCTACCAATTTGATGTTTGGTACCGAAGCCAACTTTCCTGAAAAGTATCGAAAAGCATTGTATGCCTTTGACTGGAGCTTTGGGATCATTTACGCGATTCATCTAGAACCTTCCGGCGCCACTTATGAAGCGTCAGCCGAAGAGTTTATCTCCGGTTCTCCTTTGCCTTTGACAGATGGTGTGGTCGGGCCTGATGGTTGGTCAAGGTTCTCCTACCAATTTGATGTTTGGTACCGAAGCCAACTTTCCTGAAAAGTATCGAAAAGCATTGTATGCCTTTGACTGGAGCTTTGGGATCATTTATGCGATTCATCTAGAACCTTCCGGTGCCACTTATGAAGCATCAGCCGAAGAGTTTATCTCCGGTTCTCCTTTGCCTTTGACAGATGGTGTGGTCGGGCCTGATGGTGCTATGTACTTTATGACTGGAGGGAGAAGGCTTGAGTCGGACGTTTATAGGGTATATTATACAGATGAAATTAAGGACGAGAGATCCTCTCTTACTGCCGAAGATTTGCCGGAAGAGCATCATATCAGGCGACAGCTGGAGGCCTATCATGAAGGTCCAAAGGCCGGAGCTACTGACTTCGCCTGGCCTTATCTGAAGCATGAAGACCGTTTTATCCAATATGCTGCAAGAATTGCCGTAGAGCATCAGCCATTGAACGAGTGGAAGTCCAAGGCTTTAAATGAAAAGGATCCTGCTACGCTGATCCAAGCCATGATTGCGCTGGCAAGACACGGCGATAAGGCCACGGCTAACCAAATGTTGCAATCTCTGATGACCATAGATTATGATCAACTTTCGGAAAGAGACGAACAAAACCTAGCCCGTGCTTTTGAGCTTATTCTTTACCGTCACGGGAATCCTACCGGAGCCATCAAAAACCAGTTGGTGGAGTACTTGAATCCCCATTTCCCAGCAGGCAACAACAACCTTGATAGGGCTTTAGCCAAAGTTTTGGTTTATCTAGGTGCTCCAGACGCAGTGGAAAAAACGTTGGCGCTGCTGGATAATGCCCAGGATGATGAAAGTTACCAAAAAACCTTCACCTCCTCTTCGGATCTGGTCTTCAGAAATCCACAGTACGGCCTCGATATCGCCAACATGCTATCCAATGTGCCACCAGCTCAACAGACGTATCTTGCTACCGTTTTGGGAGGTGCCAAGGTAGGCTGGACAGAGGAATCGTTTGAAGAATATTTCAATTGGGTTCACAAAGCTTTTGAATACAAGGGCGGCAGAAGCTACGTTGGCTTTATTGACCGGGCACGGAAAATGGCACTGGCCCAGGTTCCTCAGGATAAGTTTGAATATTACAATGAACTCTCTGGAGCGGCGTTGCTGAGTAGCAGCGGCAACGAGCTTTTGGTTAGCACTATCCAGCCCGAAGGTCCCGGCAGAAGGTGGACTGTTGAAGAAGCATTACCTTTGATGGATAGTCTTCAAGGTAGGGATATTGAAAAGGGCAAAGCAATGTTTGCGGCTAGCCAATGTCTCGGTTGCCACAATATGCGCGGAGAGGGAGGAATCGCCGGACCTGACCTGACACAGCTTGGAACTCGGTTTTCTCCTAGGGACATCTTGGTACATACGATAGATCCAAGTGCTGAGATATCCGATCAGTATGCAGCGACCAATTTCTACATGAATGATGGCAGTTCTATTATCGGTAAACTGGCCAATGAAAATGAGACTACGTATTTCGTGTCCCAGAACCCTTTTGCTCCACAAGATATAAGGGAGATTCCAAAGAGCGAGGTGAGCAGCACCAAGTTATCAGATGTCTCCATTATGATGCCGGCCTTGATCAATCGCTTAAATGCAGAAGAGTTAAAGGATTTGATGGCTTACTTGGTCTCCGGTGGCAATCCGGATCATGAAGCTTTTAAATAACAATCTGTTAAAGAGAAAAACATGCTAAAAATTTCAAAGTACACCTCTATCAAAATAGGAATTGTTGCATCGGCCTTTTGCTTGGGCAGCTGCAGCAATTCCACAGGGAATGAAGGAGGGACGCAAGAGGCCGATCAGGCTATACAGAATGAGCAGTCCAATCAGGATGGTTTCATCTCAATCTTTAACGGCGAAAATCTTGAAGGATGGGATGGAGACCCAACCTATTGGCGGGTAGAGGACGGTACGTTAGTAGGAGAGGTGACTCCAGAGACAAAGTTGGAAAACAATACCTTTATCATCTGGCAGGGTGGTGAGCTTGGAGATTTCGAACTGAAAGGTGAATTCAAAATTGCCGAGGCAGGAAATTCCGGGATTAACTACAGAAGCGATTTGTTTACCGAGGTGCCTTACGCACTGCGTGGCTATCAGGCAGATATCGATGGAAAGAATTCCTATACCGGCCAAAACTATGAAGAGAGAAAACGGACCACGCTTGCCTATAGAGGACAGTCCACCACCATTCAGCCTCGTGAGGGCGAATTGAGAAGCAACGTGGAAAGAAATGCTTGGTTAGGCCTTAACGTTACGGAGTCTTTGGGCGACAGGGATTCTTTAAAAGCTTTAATCAATTTCGAGGATTGGAACTCCTTCCATTTGGTGATCAAAGGAAACAAACTCCAACACTACATCAATGGCGTCTTGATGAGCCAAGTAGTAGACGAAGATACGGTAAACCGCAAAATGGAAGGCCTTTTAGGCATTCAGGTTCATGTAGGGCCGCCGATGAAAGTACAGTACCGTGATCTTCTGCTGAAAAAGGAGTAGGTATCCAGTCTCTACGGTGAATTTCAAATTCGCCGCTACAATAAAGCAATTATCAATAAATTCAAAACCTATGACTTAAGGGCTCTGTATGACATCAACCATACAGATTCCCTAAGTCCATGGTCCAAGAATAGCCCCTATAATGCAAGTCAATTCCTTCAATAAAGACCGTTTTTGGAAAGACAAAATTTCCCATGCTTCCCAATTAGGTGGCATAGAGACCTCCGTTCTGGATAATGGTATGGGAAGAGGTACCCGCATCGCATGGATCAATACAGGAACCGGGCTGCGGTATAAAGTAGTCATTGATCGGGGAATGGACATCGCTGATGCCCATTTCAACCAATACAACCTAACCTGGCTGAGCCACGGCGGAATCAAAGCCCCGCAGCCCTTCTCCAATAAGGGCGTAGATTGGTTGAGAACCTTTGGTGGCGGCCTTTTGACTACCTGTGGTCTATCCCATACAGGCGGACCGGAATCAGATGAACATGGCGAAAGAGGTCTTCACGGTAATATCAGCAATCTTTCGGCAGAGATCGAATCCATTATCCAACCCGACCCTGTAGCAGGGAAAATGGAGATGAGTATTACTGGCGTTATCAAGGAAATGCAGGTTTTCGGACCCATTCTTGAATGGAGAAGGACCATTTCCGGGGTGATAGGCCAGTCCAGCATCAAGATCCATGATGAGATCATCAACCGTGGCAACACGCCTGCTCCCCATATGCTGCTGTACCATTTTAATTTCGGCTGGCCCTTGGTGGACGAGGGGACAGAGATTGTATGGCGCGGCAAGTGGGAGTCCAGGGACGGGGATGTGAACAATCCCATCTTCAACAAGACCAATAACTTTAAAAAGTGTCCTCCTCCGATGGATTCTCACTCGGGAGGCGGGGAAGAAGCAGCCTTCATTGATGCAGACGCTGATGCTTCGGGACAATGTACCTGTGGACTCTACAATAGTCGGATCGGTCTTGCCTTGGCTCTGAAATACCAGAAGAAGGAGTTGCCTTCCTTTGTGAATTGGCAACATTGGGGCAAGGGAGAATACGTGACGGGATTGGAGCCAGGTACCCATCCTCCGTTGGGTCAAAAGCACGCCCGTGAGAACGGCACACTGATCCTATTAAAGCCAGGTGAAAGTAGAGATTACCATTTAGAAATCGTTCTTCTTGATGAAGGAGACAGTATTAATGAATTTTTGAAATTGAACCAACAGTAAAACAACAGAAAAATGAGTTTAGCAAAAAAAGCATTGGAGCAAGGACAGGGTATATTGCGTTTGACACCCACTTGGGTTCCGCGATCATTTTGTGTGCCCGGAAGAAGAATAAAATTACATCCCGACGATTATTATGTTTTGGGTGGCGAGCGGGGAGGAATAGATGAAAGATGGTTGTCATCGACCACTCCCGCGGAAAACGGCCCGTTGACTGGAAAAAATGAAGGTTTGAGCCATGTGCTTTTTCAGGATGGGGACAAAGAAGAAATTTTCCTGTTAAAGGATGTTATTGATGAGCTGAAAGGTGAGATCATTGGAGATCGGATTTGGGACGAACACCAAAGCTGGCCGATGTATTCCAAATTTTTTGACAATATGGGGCCTCTGCCACACCATATTCACCACAATGATGAGGAGGCAGCCAAAATAGGGCAAAAGGGCAAACCTGAAGCGTATTATTACCCGCCGCAACTCAATAACCACGGGGGAGATTTTCCCTATACATTTTTTGGAATCGCTCCAGGTACCACCAAAGAGCAAATCAAAGAGTGCCTAAAGAACTTCACCAAGGGGGATAACAAAATCACCATGTACTCGCAGGCTTTCCCCCTCATTCCTGGAACAGGATGGGATGTGCCTCCAGGGATGCTTCATGCGCCAGGAAGCCTCTGTACTTATGAGCCGCAAAAAGCTTCCGACGTATTTGCGATGTACCAATCATTGGTTAACGAAGCCATTATTCCAGAAGAATTGTTGTGGAAAGGCACTCCTAAAGACCGGATAGGCGATTATGATCAGTTAATGGAAGTGATCGATTGGGATTTGAATACCAATCCGAATCTTTTAGCCACCCGTTTCATGGAACCCATTCCGGTAAGGGATGAAAAGGAAATGATCTCCGAGGGATATATTGAAAAATGGATCTGCTACCGTTCTACAGCGTTTAGTGCCAAAGAACTGACCGTTTTGCCGGGACAGACAGTCACTATCAAAGACAGCGCAGCTTACGGCCTGATCATGATGCAAGGTCATGGTACAATGGGGGTGTGGGATATCGCAACTCCTGCTATGATCCGGTATGGTCAATTTACTGATGATGAGTTTTTCGTAAGCGAAAAGGCGGCTCAAGAAGGCGTGACAATTGTCAACCCTTCCAAGACTGATCCCATTGTAATGTTGAAGCATTTCGGTCCCGACAATCCCGATCTGAAACTGTAAAGATGAGGATAAAAAACTTATCTTAGTCTTAAAATTAATAATTCACCAAATAACTAAATAATTATGTCTGAGAATAATTTCCCAAAACTGCACAATGCCACCTGGCCGGGCATAGTTGGCAAGGGGGCAGATTCTGAACCAGTTATACCTTTTGACACTATGTTGGAAATGACTGCCGCAGCGGAAGTTGACGGGGTTAAGTTTGACGGCGTGGATATCGGTCTTTTGAACCCACACATCGACTTGGATATGTCTGATGATGGGATCAAAAAATTAGCGGATAAAGTTTCCTCTCTCAACCTAAACATCGGAAGTTTGGTCTCGCCTATCTGGGGCAATCCTGCCATGGGTTCCAAAGAAGAGCGGGCACAATTTGTAGAAACGGTTAGGAATACCGCACGTTTTGGACAGAAGTTACGAGAATTAGGCGTACGTCCATATGGCGTGATCCGTGTGGACTCTTCCAGTAGCGTAGATGACTGGGCTGCCGATCCTGCTGCAAACAATAAATTGATCGCCCAGACCTTTAGGGAAGCTTGCGATGCTGCTGCCGAATTTGGAGAGAAGGTGGCCGCTGAAGGAGAAGTATGTTGGGGAGGAATGCACAGCTGGAAAGAAATGCTGAACATGCTAGAAGCGGTGAATCACCCTAACTTCGGTTTTCAGGCGGATATGTCCCATACTTTCTTGTATCTGCTGGGCACCAATAAACCGGAAGACAGGATTTTGCCGGAGGACTTTGAATGGAGTGACCGACAAACACTCACTGAAGGATTAAAGAAATTAACGGCGGCTCTTCGTCCGTACACCATTGACTTTCACGTAGCACAAAATGACGGGACAGTATTTGGCTCAGGCTCTCATGACAAAACCGGGCGCCATTGCCTTGCTACCGATCCTAACGGTAAATTGGATGTTGTTCAGGATTCCAGCCATTGGCTAAGAGATGAGAATGGCGAACTGACCAAAGCCTTCAAGCACATTTGTTGGGATGGCTGTATGTTTCCAAATCAAGTGATGAACAACCAGCAGACCTGGAATGATATTCTTGCTGCTTTGATCAAAGTGCGCAATGCGCACGGTTGGGTAGAAAGGGGTTAGGAGAGGGAAGCACGAAGCGGGAAGACCGAGTGGGAAGTTGGAAGCACGAAGTTGCTTGCCTGTCGGTAGGGAAGTTTGGAGATCGGAATAGGGAGTAAGTTGAATGAAGATTATGGGTTTTAAATTCTAGAAATTGATCATTTGGCAGAAAGCTATGGACTTCGGAGAAGATATGTTTAAATTATCTTACAAGTTTTCGAAAGGAGAAGTATACAATCTATCTTCCCAAATAAGAAGAGCCGTGGATTCAGTGGCATTAAACATTTCAGAAGGTTCAATTGGACAGTCTGCGCCAGAGTTTAAACGGTTTATCGGTTTTTAAATCCGATCGTTGGCGGAGGTAGTTACTTGATTACACAAAGCTCGGAAAAGGGAATATATCAAAGAAGAGGAATTCAAGATTCATCATGACCTTGCTTTTACTTAATGAACAAGATGATATCCTATAGAGATAAGGTAAAACAGGTTCACGAACTTCCCACTCCCAACTTCCAACCTTAAAAAATTGACTTCAAAAAAACATCAACACCAATGGAAAATAAAAAAGAGATACGAATAGGACTTATTGGAACCGGACTGATGGGCCGGATCCATACCAATGGTTATAAAAGATTGGGAGACTTTTTTCCAGAAATGGAATACCGTCCCGTTCTTCAGGTCGCTTGTGCCCGGAGAGAGGACAAAGTAAAAGCTTTTGCCGAACAGTGGGGCTACAAAGACACAGAGACTGACTGGAGAGCCGTCATCGCAAGAGACGACGTAGATGCCATCGATATCTGTACCCCCAATGACAAACATGCCGAAATCGCCATTGCCGCTGCGGAAGCAGGCAAAATGATCCTTTGTGAAAAGCCTCTCGCAAGAACGGTGGAAGAAGGAGAGAAGATGGTGGCCGCCGTAGAAAAGGCCGGAGTAAAGAATACAGTATGGTACAATTACCGGAGGAT
>Ga0209075_1003481_pt1 | contig 13072 bp, 10 predicted proteins | sample Stecom2011_FD_187523 | JGI IMG/M metagenome (GOLD analysis project Ga0209075, IMG submission 187523) | Agricultural soil microbial communities from Utah to study Nitrogen management - Steer compost 2011 (SPAdes) (version 2) | ecosystem: Environmental > Terrestrial > Soil > Agricultural land... | reverse complement strand
ACGAACACGTCGGCGCCTTCCAGGGCGTCGTCCAGGGTGCGCTTGTCGGTCTCGTGGGCGAACATCGCCTTGTACTGGTTCAGGTCGTCACGACCGGAATGGATCACGCCCTTGCGGTCGATCATGTAGATGTTCTCGACCTTGGCGCCCATGCTGATCAGCAGCTTCATGCAGGAGATCGCGGCAGCGCCGGCGCCCAGGCAGACGATCTTCGCCTCTTCCAGGCTCTTGCCGGCGATTTCCAGCGCGTTGAGCATGCCCGCCGCGGTGACGATGGCGGTGCCGTGCTGGTCGTCATGGAAAACCGGGATGTCGCACTGCTCGATCAGGGCGCGCTCGATCTCGAAGCATTCCGGCGCCTTGATGTCTTCCAGGTTGATGCCGCCGAAGGTGATGGAGATGCGCTTGACGGTATCGATGAAGGCCTGCGGGCTTTCCGCATCCACTTCAATGTCGAACACGTCGACGCCGGCAAAGCGCTTGAACAGCACACCCTTGCCTTCCATGACCGGCTTGGAGGCCAGCGGGCCCAGGTTGCCCAGGCCGAGAATGGCCGTGCCATCGGAAATCACCGCCACCAGGTTGCCCTTGCCGGTGTAGCGATAGGCCAGATTGGCATCGCGAGCGATCTCGCGCACCGGCTCGGCGACGCCCGGGCTGTAGGCCAGGGCCAGATCACGGGCGGTGGCAGTGGGCTTGGTCAGTTCGACGCTCAGCTTCCCCGGACGAGGTTGAGCATGGTACTCGAGAGCGGCTGTTTTCAGATCAGACATGGTGGCGTATCCGCTTTTTTATAGTGCTGGGCCGCGAGCATACGAAAGAAAGTCATCCGGCTACAAGCGGCCGGCGGACATCACTGTGCGCCGCGGGTCAATCACTCTTTGGCAATGTGGCGGATCGTCACATTCCTGTGCCAAGCAACCGGGAATCTTCCAGCCCCAGCAGCCAGCGCGCCCGCCCCCGCGCGCGCTGACGGCGCTCCACCACCCAGCCGCGCGCCTCCACTTCGCGCCCGGCCAGCGCGGCCAGGTCGACACCCTGAAACGCCGGCAGGTGCCGGGGCTCGATGCGCAGAGCCAGATCGCCATCCAGCTCCAGCCACACGCCGCCCCGGTTGCGCTCCACCCGGGCGACGCGTCCGCGCACCAGGGCGAAGCCCGGGCGCGTCAGCTGGCCCGGCGCCAGGTATGGATCCCGCTCCCAGAGTCCTCGACGCGCCACGCGCGCCCGCCGCTCGAGCTGCCGATGGCAGTCCACCAGACGGAGGTTGGGGGCGACCGCCACCTGGAAGGCCAGCCCGTCTTCCAGCAGCAGGGCGGCCAGGTTGCGCCCGTCGCGGTCGTACAGGTGCGCCAGCTCGCGGCCATGGGCATCGCGCCGCTCGAGACCGGGCACCAGACGCAGGGTGTCACCGCTTTCCCGCACCCGCACCTCCAGCGCGCGCCGCGCCGCCTGGGCGAAGGGCTCGCCCGCACGCCCCTGGCCGCCGAGCTCGGGGGCGTTGATGCCGATCAGCCGGACCCTGCGCCCACCCGCGAGGCGCACGGTGTCGCCATCCACCACCCGCTCGACCCGCATCGGCTCGCCCGCCTCCGGCAACGGGCACAGGGCCTGCGCCGCGCCGGCCCACAGCGCAAAAACAAAAAAGGCGCCCCACCGGGACGCCTTCTTGTGCAGCACAACAGAGCCCATCGGGCTTGCGTATCCGGCCTTACTTGGCGCCGAACACACCGAAACGCTGCTTGAAGCGATCGATACGGCCGCCGGTGTCCACGACCTTCTGCTTGCCGGTGTAGAACGGGTGGCATTCGCTGCACACGTCGATGCTCAGATCCTTGCCCAGGGTGGAGCGGGTCTTGATCACGTTGCCGCAGGAGCAGGTCACATTGACCTCGACGTAGTTCGGATGGATGTCGGCTTTCATGGGATACGTCCTCGAGTCGGCGTGCCGCCATCCGGCCCTATGCCGAATACCGCACGCAAAACAGGCGGCGGATGATACCAGAGCGCTCCCTCGTTGCAAGAAGCACACGTCGCCTGATTGCGCTTGTTAAGATCGGCGCACATCTGCCAGGGACCGACCGTGACCGACCTCATCCTGCGCCTTGCGCTTCCTTCGCCACTGCGCCGCCTGTTCGACTATCGGGCCCCGGCCGGCGTGCCCCGCGCCGCCCTGCAGCCGGGCGTGCGCCTGCGGGTGCCGTTCGGCAGACGCGAGGTGGTCGGCGTGCTGGTGGAGACGACCAGCGTCAGCGAGGTGCCCGAGGACAAGCTCAGGGCCGCCCTGCAGCTGCTGGATGCCGAGCCCCTGCTGCCGCCGACCCTGTTCCGGCTGTGCCTGTGGACCGCCCAGTACTACCAGCACAGCCTGGGCGACACCCTGAGCTGGGCGCTGCCGGTGCTGCTGCGCCAGGGCGAGGCGGCACAGGCGCGCCAGGAGCAGATATGGAGCCTGGCGCCGGGCGCCGCCCCCGACGATCCGCGCCTGGCCCGCGCCCCGCGCCAGCGCGAGGCGCTGCGCACCCTGGCCCAGCATCCCCAGGGTGTGGCCCACGGCCTGCTCGCCAGCCTGCAGCTCAATCGCGAGAGCCTGGAACTGTTGCGCACCAAGGGGCTGGTGCAGGTGGCCCTGCGCTCGCGCACCGGCAGGAGCCGCCAGGGCGGCTGGCTGGCCCAGGCGGAGCTGCCGCTCAATGCCGAGCAGAGCGCGGCGTTCCAGGCGATCAGCGCCGGCTTCGGCAGTTTCCATCCCTTCCTGCTGGCCGGCGTCACCGGCAGCGGCAAGACCGAGGTGTACCTGCAGCTGATTCGCCAGACCCTGGAAGCCGGCCGCCAGGCGCTGGTGCTGATTCCGGAGATCAACCTGGGGCCGCAGACCCTGGACCGCTTCACCCGGCGCTTCAACGCGCGCATCGCCCTGCTGCACTCCGGCCTCAATGACCGCGAGCGCCTCGACGCCTGGCTGGCGGCCCGCGACGGCGAGGCGGACATCGTCATCGGTACCCGCTCGGCACTGTTCACGCCGCTGAAGAATCCCGGGCTGATCATCGTCGACGAGGAGCACGACGCCTCCTATAAACAGCAGGAAGGCCTGCGCTACCACGCCCGTGACCTGGCACTGATGCGCGCCCGCCAGGAGAACATCCCCATCGTGCTCGGCTCGGCCACCCCCTCGCTGGAGAGCCTGCACAACGCGCGCAGCGGCCGCTACGCCCTGCTGCGCCTGAACCAGCGCGCCGGCGGCGCCCAGGCGCCGCGCTTCCTGCGCCTGGACGTGAAGAGCCTGCCGCTGGACAGCGGCATTTCCGGCCCGCTGCAACAGGCCATGCGCCAGACCCTGGAAGCGGGCCAGCAGGTGCTGGTGTTCCTCAACCGCCGCGGCTTCGCCCCGGTGCTGTTCTGCCAGGACTGCGCCTGGATCAGCCAATGCCCGCGCTGCGACGCGCGCATGACGCTACACCAGCGTCACCAGGAGCTGCGCTGCCACCACTGCGGCCACGCCGAGCGCACGCCCCATGCCTGCCCCAAGTGCAGCCACGTGGACCTGCGCCCGCTGGGCGCCGGCACCGAGCGCGCCGAGGAACGCCTGAACATCCTGTTCCCCGACTACCCGGTGCTGCGCATCGACCGCGACAGCACGGCGCGCAAGGGCGCCATGGAGCAGCTGTTCACCACCATCCACAAGGGCGAGCCCTGCGTGCTGGTCGGCACCCAGATGCTCGCCAAGGGTCACCACTTTCCCCGCGTCACCCTGGTGGCCATCCTGGATGCCGATGGCGGCCTGTTCTCCGCCGACTTCCGCGCCCCGGAACGCATGGCCCAGATGATCGTACAGGTGGCCGGGCGCGCCGGACGGGCCGAGCAGCCGGGGCGGGTGATCATCCAGAGCCAGCTGGCCGACCATCCGCTGCTGGTGCAGCTCACCGAGCAGGGCTACTTCGCCTTTGCCGAACAGGCGCTGACCGAGCGCCGCGCCACCGGCCTGCCGCCCTTCAGCCACCTGGCGCTGCTGCGCGCCGAATCCCACCGTCCGGGCCAGGCCGAAGGCTTCCTGGACCTGGCCTGCGCCGAGGCCGAGGCGCTGCTGGAGGAACTCCGGCTGGCCGGTGGCATCGAACTGCTCGGCCCGGTGCCGGCGCCCATGGAGCGCCGCGCCGGCCGCTACCGCGCGCAGCTGCTGGTGCAGGGCAATGCCCGCGCGCCGCTGCACAGGCTGCTGCATGCCTGGCTGCCGCGCCTGGAACAGCTGCCGGACAGCCGCGCGGTGCGCTGGTCGCTGGACGTCGACCCCATCGACCTCTTCTGACCACGACAGCCCCGCCCGTCTCGGCCACCGCCGCGCCAACGGGCCGGTGGCCGGATCATCGCCGCTGCTTCTATAATGCGCGGTTTTCGAGCAGCCCCGCCGACCGAGTTCTCCGATGAAAGACAGCATTCGCCACCTGATCCAGCAAGCCCTTGACCGCCTCACCGCCGACGGCGTGCTGCCCGCGGGCCTGACCCCGTCGATCCAGGTGGAGAACACCCGGGACAAGAGCCACGGCGACTTCGCCAGCAACATCGCCATGATGCTGGCCAAGCCCGCCGGCCTGAAGCCACGCGAGCTGGCCGAAAAGCTGGTCGCCGCCCTGCCGGCCGACCCGTCCATCAGCAAGGTGGAAATCGCCGGCCCCGGCTTCCTCAACTTCTTCCAGAACACCGACGCCCTGGCCCAGCGCCTGGAGGCTGCCCTGGCCGACGAGCGCCTCGGGGTGCGCAAGGCCGGCCCGGCCCAGCGCGTGGTCATCGACCTGTCCTCGCCGAACCTGGCCAAGGAGATGCACGTGGGCCATCTGCGCTCCACCATCATCGGCGACGCCGTGGCCCGCGTCCTGGAGTTCCTCGGCGACGAGGTGATCCGCCAGAACCACGTGGGCGACTGGGGCACCCAGTTCGGCATGCTGCTGGCCTACCTGGAGGAAAACCCGGCCTCGGCGGAAGCCGAGCTGTCGGACCTGGAACAGTTCTACCGCGCCGCCAAGAAGCGCTTCGACGAGTCCGAGGCCTTCGCCGACCGCGCCCGTGAGCTGGTGGTCAGGCTGCAGGCGGGTGACGCCGAGTGCCTGCGCCTGTGGTCGCGCTTCAACGAGATTTCCCTGTCGCACTGCCAGAAGGTCTATGACCGCCTGAACGTGCGCCTGACCCCGGCCGACGTGAAGGGCGAGAGCGCCTACAACGACGACCTGCCCGGCATCATCGAGGCGCTGCGCGCCAAGGGCCTGCTCACCGAGGACCAGGGTGCCCAGTGCGTGTTCCTCGAGGAGTTCAGGAACGCCGAGGGCAACCCGCTGCCGGTGATCGTGCAGAAGGCCGGTGGCGGCTACCTGTATGCCACCACCGACCTGGCCGCCATGCGCTACCGCAGCCAGCAACTGAAGGCCGACCGCGCCCTGTACTTCGTGGACCAGCGCCAGGCCCTGCACTTCCAGATGGCCTTCGAGGTGGCGCGTCGCGCCGGCTTCGTGCACGAGGGCATGGAACTGGAGCACATGGGCTTCGGCACCATGAACGGCGCCGACGGCCGCCCGTTCAAGACCCGCGACGGCGGCACCGTGAAGCTCATCGACCTGCTGGACGAGGCCGAGCAACGCGCCTACGCCCTGGTGAAGAGCAAGAACCCGGAGCTGGACGAGGCCGAACTGCGCACCATCGCCCGCGCGGTGGGCATCGGCGCGGTGAAGTACGCCGATCTCTCCAAGCACCGCACCAGCGACTACAACTTCAACTTCGAGCTGATGCTCAGCTTCGAGGGCAACACCGCCCCCTACCTGCTGTACGCCTACACCCGCGTGGCCAGCGTGTTCCGCCGGCTGGGCAAGGGCATCGACGAGGTGGACGGCCAGATCCGCATCGAGGCCGAACAGGAGCAGGCGCTGGCCGCCAAGCTTGCGCAGTTTGGTGAAGTGCTCAACAGTGTCGGCGAAAAGGGCGTGCCGCACCTGCTGTGCGCCTATCTCTACGACCTGGCCGGGCTATTCTCCAGCTTCTACGAGCACTGCCCGATCCTCACCGCCGAGGACGAGGCCACCCAGCAGAGCCGCCTGCGCCTTGCCGCGCTGACCGGCCGCACCCTCAGGCAGGGTCTCGAACTGCTCGGTCTGGAACCCCTGGAGCGTATGTAAATGGCCGCGGCCGCACGCAAGAAGCCCGCGCCCAGGCGGGGCGCCAGTCGTCCCGCGGCGCCGGCCGCGAAAAAGCAGCTGCCGGCCTGGGCCTGGCTGGCGTGCGGCGCGCTGATCGGCGGCTTCATCGTGTTCCTGGCCACCCTGGAGCCGGGCAACGAGGCGGTGAAGCGCCCCAAGGAAACCGCCCAGAAGCCGGCCGCCCCGGCGACACCCAAGCCCAAGTACGACTTCTACACGCTGCTGCCCGAGTCGGAAGTCATCGTGCCGCCGGAACCGGCCAGGCCCGAACCCAGACCGGTCCCCAAGCCGGTCACGCCCCAGGAGGCCGCGCGCATCGACACCCAGCGCGCCGAGCTGGCCCTGCAGGGCAAGATTCCGCCTCCCCCACCGCCGGTGGCGACCACCGCCGCCAGACCCGGCAGCCAGTTCTTCCTGCAGGCCGGCTCCTTCCCCACCCGGGAACAGGCCGAGAGCGTGCGCGCGCAGATCACCCTGCTCGGGCAGATCGCCCGGCTGGAGTCCGGCACCGTGGGCGACCGCACCTGGCACCGGGTGCTGGTCGGGCCGTTCGGCGATCGCGAACAGATGAGCAAGGCCCAGCAGGTGCTGATCAGCAACGGCTTCAACAACCTGCTGCCCCAGCAGCGCAAGGTGAACTGAGGCAAGCGCCCACCACCCTGTCGTGGGAGCGGCTTCAGCCACGATACCCGGGCTGTCGCCGGCACCGGATCGCGACTGAAGCCGCTCCTGCAGGCCCTGTCCTGTTCGACGTTCGTCGCCTGTGCTTGAAGCCCCGCGCGGCCATCCCCATATCTTTCCGCATTCGGGCCGTCGGCCCCGCCGCGTGGAGATATGTCCCTTGACCACCATCGTTTCAGTGCGCCGCAACGGCAAAGTCGTCATGGGCGGCGACGGCCAGGTTTCCCTGGGCAACACCGTCATGAAGAGCAACGCCCGGAAGGTCCGCCGCCTCTACCACGGCCAGGTGCTGGCCGGCTTCGCCGGCGCCACCGCCGATGCCTTCACCCTGTTCGAGCGCTTCGAGGGCCAGCTGGAGAAGCACCAGGGCCACCTGGTGCGCGCCGCCGTCGAGCTGGCCAAGGACTGGCGCACCGACCGCTCCCTCAGTCGTCTGGAAGCCATGCTGGCGGTGGCCAACAAGGACGCCTCGCTGATCATCACCGGCAACGGTGATGTGGTCGAACCCGAACACGGCCTGATCGCCATGGGTTCCGGCGGCGGCTTCGCCCAGGCCGCGGCCCTGGCCCTGCTGCAGAAGGGCGACGACAAGCTGTCCGCCCGCGAGATCACCGAAACCGCGCTGAACATCGCCGGCAGCATCTGCGTCTTCACCAATCAGAACCTGACCCTCGAAGAGCTGGATTCCGCGGTCTGATCATGACCCGGCCCGATCAGGTCCGCTCCGGAGTAATCGCATGTCCATGACCCCCCGCGAGATCGTCCACGAACTCAACCGTCACATCATCGGCCAGGACGAGGCCAAGCGCGCCGTCGCCATCGCCCTGCGCAACCGCTGGCGGCGCATGCAGCTGCCCGCCGAGCTGCGCCAGGAAGTGACCCCCAAGAACATCCTGATGATCGGCCCGACCGGTGTCGGCAAGACCGAGATCGCCCGCCGCCTGGCCCGCCTGGCCAACGCGCCCTTCATCAAGGTGGAGGCCACCAAGTTCACCGAGGTGGGCTACGTGGGCCGCGACGTGGAATCCATCATCCGCGACCTGGCCGACGCCGCGCTGAAGATGTTCCGCGAGCAGGAGGTGGCCAAGATGCGCCACCGCGCCGAGGACGCCGCCGAGGACCGCATCCTCGACGCCCTGCTGCCGCCGGCACGCGCCGGCTTCAACGAGGACCCGGTGCCCAGCGCCGACTCCAACACCCGTCAGCTGTTCCGCAAGCGCCTGCGCGAAGGCCAGCTGGACGACAAGGAGATCGACATCGAGGTGGCCGAAGTGCCGGCCGGCATCGAGATCATGACCCCGCCGGGCATGGAGGAGATGACCAGCCAGCTGCAGAACCTGTTCTCCGGCCTGGCCAAGGGCAAGAAGAAGACCCGCAAGCTGAAGATCAAGGACGCCTTCAAGCTGATCCGCGACGAGGAAGCGGCTCGCCTGGTCAACGAGGAGGAGCTCAAGGCCCGCGCCCTGGAGGCGGTCGAACAGAACGGCATCGTGTTCATCGACGAGATCGACAAGGTGGCCAAGCGCGGCAACGTGGGCGGCGCCGACGTGTCCCGCGAAGGCGTGCAGCGCGACCTGCTGCCGCTGATCGAGGGCTGCACGGTGAACACCAAGCTGGGCATGGTGAAGACCGATCACATCCTGTTCATCGCCTCGGGCGCCTTCCACCTGTCCAAGCCCAGCGACCTGGTGCCCGAGCTGCAGGGCCGCCTGCCGATCCGCGTGGAGCTCAAGGCCCTGACACCGGAGGATTTCGAGCGCATCCTCAGCGAGCCGCACGCCTCGCTCACCGAGCAGTACTGCGCGCTGCTGAAGACCGAGGGCCTGGACATCGAGTTCGCCCCCGACGGCATCAAGCGCATCGCCGAGATCGCCTGGCAGGTCAACGAGAAGACCGAGAACATCGGCGCCCGGCGCCTGCACACGCTGCTCGAACGCCTGCTGGAGGAAGTCTCCTTCAGCGCCAGCGACCTGGCGGCGGCACACCGCGACCAGCCGATCCGCATCGATGCCGCCTACGTCAACCAGCACCTGGGCGAGCTGGCCCAGGACGAAGACCTGTCGCGCTACATCCTGTGACGGCCCCCGGCACGCCGCGCCTCGCGCCGGCGTGCCGTCCGAGCCCGGAGACCGCCATGCGAATCCCCACGTCCATCAAGCTGCACAAGGCCTCCCGCACCCTGGAGCTGCACTACGGCGAGCAGCGCTACCTGCTCAGCGCGGAGTTCCTGCGCGTCCACTCGCCCTCCGCCGAGGTGCAGGGCCACGGCAACCCGGTGCTGCAGTACGGCAAGCAGAACGTGGCGCTGACCGGCATCGAGCCGGCCGGCAACTACGCCCTCAAGCTGATCTTCGACGATGGCCACGACAGCGGCCTGTACAGCTGGGACTACCTGTACCGGCTGGCCACCCACCAGGACGAGCTCTGGCAGGACTACCTGCAGCGGCTGAATGCCGCAGGCCGCTCCCGCGACCCCGACGAGTCCGCCGTGCGCCTGATGCTCTGACCCTTCCCCGCCATGCCCCATTGCAGAGCCTGCCGCCGACCGCTGCTCAAGGTTGGCGCAGCGCCCTGCCACGCCTCCGGCAAATCGCTCACCAACGCACCATTCGGCGCAAAAAAGCCCTCTGAAACTGGCAAGTGGGCGAATGTCGCCTATACAGCTGATGCGGTTCGACCCGCCCCCAGGCAGTACGGGTCATTTTCCCCCTACGCTGACGCCCCAATCCGGGTCGCACGGCATTCCCGCATCAGGAGATGGAGCTTCTTTTCAATGAGCACGGAATTGCAACAACCCCTTGACCTGCATGGCTGCAAACCCCAACCCATCGGCGGCCTGCGCGGCAAGGATCTGCTCAACTCGTCCCGCCAGATTCTCACCCAGACCATTCGCCAGCCCCTGCACAGCGCCCGTCACGTGCTGCGCTTCGGCAGCGCCCTCAAGGACGTGCTGCTGGGCCGCGCCGACCTGCGCCCCGATCCGGATGATCGCCGTTTCAGCGACCCGGCCTGGAAGCTCAATCCCTTCTACCGCCGCTACCAGCAGGCCTACCTGGCGTGGCGCAAGGAACTGCACGACTGGCTCGACGCCAGCGACCTGCCCGCCGACGACATCCGTCGCGGTCACTTCATTCTCAACCTGCTCACCGAGGCCATGTCGCCGACCAACAGCCTGGCCAACCCGGCGGCGGTCAAGCGCCTGTTCGAGACCGGCGGCGCCAGCCTGCTCAGCGGGATCTCGCAGCTGACCCGCGATCTGATCAGCAACGGCGGCATGCCGTCCCAGGTGAACAGGGCCGCCTTCGAGGTGGGTCGCAACCTGGGCACCACGCCCGGCTCGGTGGTGTTCCGCAACGAGCTGCTGGAACTGATCCAGTACCAGCCGACCACCGAGCAGGTGCACACCCGCCCGGTGCTGGTAGTGCCGCCGCAGATCAACAAGTTCTACGTGTTCGACCTCAGCCCGGACAAGAGCCTGGCGCGCTTCTGCCTGGACAGCGGCCTGCAGACCTTCATCGTCAGCTGGCGCAACCCGACCCGCCAGCACGCCCACTGGGACCTGAACCGCTATCTGGAAGCGCTCAAGGAGGCCGTGGACGCCGTCCAGGCGATCACCGGCAGCCCGGACCTGAACATGCTCGGCGCCTGTTCCGGCGGCGTCACCGCGGCCCTGCTGCTGGCCCACTACGCCGCGCTCGGCGACAGCCGCATCAAGGCCCTGACCCTGATGGTCAGCGTGCTGGACACCGATGTGGACAGCGACTACGCCCTGTTCATCGACGACAAGACCCTGGACGCCGCCAAGCGCCGCTCCGCCGAGGCCGGCGTGCTGGAAGGCCGCGATCTGGCGCGGGTGTTCGCCTGGATGCGCCCCAACGACCTGATCTGGAACTACTGGGTCAACAACTACCTGCTCGGCAACCTGCCGCCGGAGTTCGACATCCTGTTCTGGAACAACGACACCACCCGCCTGCCGGCCGGCCTGCACCACGACATGATCGAGCTGTTCCGCAGGAACCCGCTGCGCACCCCGGGCGCGCTGGAAGTCTGCGGCACCCCCGTCGACCTCAAGGCCATCCAGGCCGAGGTGTTCTGCGTCGCCGGAACCACGGATCACATCACGCCCTGGCAGGCCAGCTACCGGTCCGCACGACTGTTCGGCGAGCATTGTGAATTCGTGCTCTCCAACAGCGGTCATGTACAGAGCATCCTCAACCCGCCTGGCAATCCCAAGGCCCGCTTCTTCCACGGCGCCACCCTGGCGGAAGATCCGGAAACCTGGAAAGCCGGCGCCACCGAGCAACGCGACAGCTGGTGGCTGTACTGGCGTGACTGGCTGCAGGCTCGCTCCGGCGAACTGAAGAAGGCGCCCCGCCGCACCGGCAACCGCGCCTTCCCGCCGGCCGAGCCTTCGCCGGGCACCTACGTGCACGAACGCTGATCCGCCGGCCGGCGCGGCCGGACGCTCAGCCCAGGCAGGAGCCGCCGCCCCGGCGGCGGCTCCGTGCCGCAGAATCGGCCCCGCGCCCGCCCCGGCGGAGCCGGCCGCCGCTGGCCCAACGACTCGGAGGATTGGCGCATGTCGCAGTCATTCGTTTTCCGCACCATCATCCTCGACAACCAGACCCTGCGCACCGCGGTGCGCCCGGGCTCCTCGCACCTGCCGCCCCTGCTGATCTGCAACGGCATCGGGGCCAACCTGGAACTGGTGCTGCCCTTCGTCAACGCGCTGCCCGCGGACCTGGAGGTCATCGCCTTCGATGTCCCCGGGGTCGGCGGCTCGTCCACCCCGCTGCTGCCCTACCGCTTCTGCGGCCTGGCGCGGCTGATGGCGCGCATGCTGGATTATCTGAACTATGGCCAGGTCAACGTCATCGGCGTTTCCTGGGGCGGCGCCCTGGCCCAGCAGTTCGCCCGGGACTATCCGGAACGCTGCAAGAAGCTGGTGCTGGCCGCCACCTCGGCCGGCGCCTTCATGGTGCCGGGCAAGCCCAGGGTGCTGCTGCGCATGGCCAGCCCGCGGCGCTACCTGCAGCCGTCCTACGGCGCGAAGATCGCCCCGCACATCTATGGTGGTGCCTTCCGCCGCGACCCCGAACTGGCCCTGGAGCACGCCAGCAAGATCCGCTCCGGCGGCAAGCTGGGCTACTACTGGCAGCTGTTCGCCGGGCTGGGCTGGACCAGCCTGCCCTGGCTGCATCGCATTCGCCAGCCGACGCTGATCCTGGCCGGCGACGACGATCCCATCATCCCGCTGGTCAACATGCGCCTGCTGGCCTGGCGCATTCCCAACGCCGAACTGCATGTCATCGATGATGGCCACCTGTTCCTGGTGACCCGCGCCCAGGCGGTGGCACCGATCATCATGGCCTTCCTCGAAGAAGAGCCCAAGCGCGCGGTCATGCACCCGCCAGGGGGGCTGGCCCACGCCGGCTGAGATCCGAACAAGGAGTGTTCGTTCATGCCCAGACACACGCCGGCCATCACCGGCTCCGCCCCCACCCGCTTCAGCGCCCGCCAGGCCATCATCGGCCTGCGCGGACGCGACCTGCGCTCCAGCCTGGCCCTGCTGCTCGGCCAGGGACTGCGCCAGCCGCTGCACAGCCTGCGCAACGGCCTGGAGCTGACCGGCAAGCTGGCCCGCGTCCTGCGCGGCGAAACCCTGCACCCGGTGGGCGATGATCCCCGCTTCGCCGACCCGACCTGGCACCTCAATCCCCTGTACCGGCGTCTGCTGCAGGGCTACCTGGCCTGGCAGCACCAGTGGCTGAGCTGGGTCGAGCAGAGCGATCTGCCCGAGGACGACCGCGACCGCCTGCGCTTCCTGGTCGGCCAGCTGACCCACGCGTTGTCCCCCTCCAACGGCCCGCTCAATCCCCAGGTGCTCAAGGAGTGCTTCGACACCGGCGGCCTCAACCTGGTCAATGGTCTTCGCCAGCTGATCAGGGACCTGCCGAACCTGCCCAACCAGGTGCCCGACGGGGTGTTCCAGCTGGGCGTCAACCTGGCCACCACCCCCGGTTCGGTGGTGCTGCGCAACGAGGTGCTGGAGCTCATCCAGTACCACCCCATGACCGAGCAACAGCACCGCACGCCGCTGCTGATGGTCCCCGCCCAGCTCAACAAGTTCTACGTCTTCGACCTCAACGCCCGGAAGAGCTTCGTGCGCTACTGCCTGAAGCAGGGCATCGCGGTATTCATGGTCAGCT
>Ga0209075_1003480_pt1 | contig 13074 bp, 13 predicted proteins | sample Stecom2011_FD_187523 | JGI IMG/M metagenome (GOLD analysis project Ga0209075, IMG submission 187523) | Agricultural soil microbial communities from Utah to study Nitrogen management - Steer compost 2011 (SPAdes) (version 2) | ecosystem: Environmental > Terrestrial > Soil > Agricultural land... | reverse complement strand
TATCAAATAGACAGCGTGGTATATAATTGGGAGGAACTTAAAATTCATGAAGCCGTCGAGGAAATGGAATCCACCACAATTGACAACAAGTCCTCTACACCTATATCCCTTGAGGTTTATCCTTTTAAAAAATCGATGCGGAGGATTCTCTTTTATAACCCCACCGAAAACTGGGAAGAAGAACAATTCCGACGATTGCTGGGCACTCCGCTCCCTGAAATTACCATCCCTGATATTGTTGACTCAAAACCCGTATTACATGTCACCAACGTGCCTTTTGGAATTAAGGAACAGGAGCTTGAAGTACCATTAGACAAGAATTTATCGGTAGAGGTAACCATTGATGCCTACGACAAAAGAAGAATACGGATCCTTAATGATATAGAGAGATATTCCGTACCCTACAAGGTGTATATGTCCAATCCCCGAACAGGCAAAAAACGTGTCTTTTCGGGAGAACTCACCAGTAGGCGTCCCACGGGTTATCTTATCTTAAAAACAAGTGTCGAATGAAAATGAGAATGTGCATCCTGTTATTGCTATTCGTCTCTGTAAATTCTTTTGCCGATACCAGCGACTCCACGTCATCAAAATTCACACACATGATTGGCGTCGATTTTAGGCCGGGATATGTATTCCCTACTCATGAATTCTTTAAAGGCTCCAACCGTGCAGAACAGAGAATAAACTCTACTCTTTCGGGTCATCTAAAATATGGTTTCAAGTTCTCTGACAACACATCACTGGGCAAGGAAAATCCTCACGCCATACAAGGTATCGGAATTGCTTACAATACCTTCTTCAACTCTTCCGAACTGGGAAATCCCATCAATGTTTATCTCTTCCAAACGTCAAGAATAGCAAGCATTTCTCCCAACTTGTCGTTCGATTATGAATGGAACTTTGGAGCCGCGTTCGGCTGGAAGAAGTATGACGAAGAGAAAAATCCGCTCAACAGGGTTGTCGGCTCCAACACCAACGCCTATATCAACCTCGGGTTTCTGTTAAACTGGCAGATCACATCAAACACCAGCCTACGTGGCGGGGTGGGGATGACACACTATTCCAATGGCAATACCAGTTATCCCAACGCGGGGGTGAATACAATGGGCGCCTCCATAGGTGTCGCGCACTTTTTTGGAAACGACAGAGAAAACACATTCACCTATCCTCCATTCAGGAATCACGCGTTGAATTCATATATTACCTATGACCTCATTGTTTATGGTGCCACGCGGAAAAAAGGTGTCTTTCCTGAAAATCAAAACCCGATGCTCGTGCCGGGCTCGTTCGCGATTGCAGGCCTAAACCTCAATCCATTGTATCATTTTAGTAACTATTTTCGAGCCGGTGTTTCTCTTGATCTGCAGTATGATGAAAGCGCCAACATCGGCAGTCATATAGCCAATACATACATTCCCTCCGATCCTCAAGAACTTAGATTCTACAGGCCTTCTTTCAGGGAACAGTTTTCGGCCGGGCTCTCATTGCGTGGGGAAATTGTCATGCCCATCTTCTCAATTAACCTGGGTATTGGGAAAAACTTCTTGTGCAAGGGAGACGATACGAACTCATTTTATCAAATAGTTGTACTAAAGACCAACATTTCAAATAAAATGTTTCTCCACACGGGCTATCAGCTCTATCGTTTTAAAGAGCCGAATAATCTGATGATGGGACTTGGTTATCGATTTAATGCCAAATAAACGAGAGAACAATGCGCTACTTACATCCGTAAACTGGCATTAAAAACTTCCAATTTCCATTGGATTATTCATACGAGGATCTTTATGACTGGCTAGATTCTAAGAAATGGACTTCAATCGCGGAATAATCATCTTCTTGATCCTTTATTCCCATGATAACCTGCTCCACGGTATGGGTTTTAACGTGCTCTGGACGGGTGTTGTTATAGAATCCGTCGGAACATAGAATATACCGATCCCCTGGAGTAATTTTAGTTTGAATAAACGGAATCTCATCAATGATGTCGCTCCCCTTTACGCAACGGGTCAATACGTGATTGTATCTTTGCTGTTCTATTGTAGTATCGTTCCCTGTAGTCTGAATGGTATGATCTGTAGTGAGCAGCGAAATGTTTTCATTTTGAACCAGGTAAACCCGCACATCTCCAAGCCAAGAAATATAAGCAAACTCCTTGTGAAACAGGAGGACAGTGACGGCCGCACCCATTTTGCAAAATAATCTCCTCCTTTCTTGAAGAATGCGTTCATTCGCGGTTTCCATGGATGCGGATAATAGTGACTTGATGTTTCCTATCTCGTAACGTATCTCCCTTGACAGGTATTTGTGTATTTCTTTCACGACTAATCGAGCGGCCTCGGCAGCATGGTTCAGTCCGCCTATCCCGTCGGCGATCATGCAAAGAAGCGTATCATTCCAAATATTTTCCACCAAGGAACAATCTTCATAATGACCTCGATTTCCTTCAGCAAAGTATTCTCTAACCATGTATCTCATTTGGTTTCCTCCTTCGCATAGGCCGTAAACACATCTCTCATGCTCGTGATTGCCTTTTGGAAAATTTCATATTTCAAACTACGGTTTTGAATCGTCATATGTTCAAATAAACGACTCTCTTCGGCAGAGGCAAGCACTCGTGTCAGTTCCTCAGCTAACTCGTTCGCCCTCTTTTTATCTAAAAGCAGGAGTAAATCGTATGCTAACCAGGTTGCACCAGCAGAGAAAATATCGAAATCCTCTTCCTCAAAAACTTCATCATGATATCCTTTTACAGCGTATTCTTTAGCGTGGATGTTAAAGTATTCCTGCAGAATAAGGCACATATCCTCCGCGTCTTTTGTTTTGGTATTATTCCTGTCCAGCCAAGCGTACCATTTTAAAAGGAACAGCCCCTTCAAGGATGTTATGTAGATATCAAACTCCTCGTCAACGTTTACACGAACCATATCGTCAAGTATCTCGTTGAAGCCCTTCACAGACATCATGAACGTTTCATCTGGTGGCCAGTATATGTTATCCTTGTCCTTGGCTACTTCTCCGAACGGTACAATATCAAGTTCATAATCTCCAAAATAAAATTTCTGGGTTTCCATCCTCGATTTTTCAAACCCTATTGACATCAATCCCTCACTAATTTCGTCGTATACGCCCCAATCCGGAATAGATATAGCGATGTCAAGATCAGTTGTCATCCTCGTTGGTTTGCAATTTAAGATTTGACGCATCATTATATCCCTTGCCGCCGCGCCTATGACATAAAACTTCAGTCCCTTCGAGTTGAAAAAATCAGTGAGCTTCACCAGCAGGGTCTTCAAGAGTGGATTGGAAAAGTCCTTGCTGGATACGTTATAGACCATCTTTTGCTAATTTTTGTGCTGCTTCAATATTACGATTATAGCCACTGCCCATTAAATCCGCGTAAACGAGTAATCTTGGTACAAGGATATTGGAATTGTTTGATTTCCAGAATTTATTGTACACGAAAACATTTCCGCTTTCATCCGGCCGCAAACCGCTTCGCACAAGTTGGCCTATTTTCTCTCTCGTGTATATCATGAAATCTTCTGGAAGCAAAAAACCGTTTAATAAATAGGACGCCGGTTCTCCTCCCCAGTAAGTGTCTCCAGCAAGCTGAACACTCTGCCATGGGATATTATCATTGAAAGACATTCTCGTTAAAAACAATTTTGGTTTTAATGCTTCGTTATATGCAATCACCCAGCGGTCTATAATTTCTTTCCTTCTACTCAATACTCGCTTGTTTCCATTTTTTATTAGAAAACCGTTCTCCTCTATGTCTTCCATGCTGTTTGTTATGGAACCCAGCGATACATCGACAATCTCTTGCATCTCTCTGTACGTGTAGTTGATCATGTCGGGATTGGTCAGTATTCCAAATAAGAACTTTAGACCGGCATCCTTGAATAACCGTCCGGGTGTAGCAAGCGTTGCTTGCTGGCGTATACTTTTCTCTCCCTTGATTACGATTCTTAACGTATCATGGATGATTGAAGTATTTCCCGACACGTCGAGCGTATTTATGTTGTTCGCTTGCAATTCATCCATTAAGTTTGGAGATATGAGTTTGGTTATTAATAATACTGGTAGATTTTCTTTTCTGGTAATTTCTTGTAACTGGCTCAATACGAATCCGAAATTATTTTTAGTCACGCTATTCTTTACCATGCAAGCAAAGCCGTGCCCGTCAATGGTTACATTAAAGTCATATGAATCTGTTTTGGATGTTATAACTTCAATGTCATTCAAGTACCCGATTTTTTTTAAATTGGCGGTAGCCTGATCTACCACATCTCTTTCTATGTTTGTTATTGTTCCCACTGTGTTCATTTTTTGTTCTTGTTCAAATTTCGTGAACATGCAAATATAATGAACAAAATTCAACTGCCAAGGATTTTACTTGAAATAATCCATTTTCTCTTTCAACACCGGGAACGAAGGGCTTTACTGGCTTAAACGGATCTTGGAGCATGATGCCAACCACTCGGTGATCATGGTTACCGCGTACGGTGACGTGGAGCTGGCGGTTCGTGCCGTGAAAGAGGGGGCGGTGGATTTCGTGTTGAAGCCATGGCAGAACAGCAAGCTGGTGGCGACCATCAACACCGCTATTCAATTGCAGAATTCCCGCAAAGAGGTGAAGTCGCTCAAGGAAAAGGAGCAGAACTTGAAAGCCGCGATGAAAAAGGAGCCGGCCGTCATCATCGGGGAGTCGCCGCGGTTTATGAGGGTGCTTGAGATTGTGGCAAAAGTGGCAAAAACGGATGCCAACGTGCTTATTACCGGGGAAAATGGGACCGGAAAAGAGGTGATTGCCCGGGAGCTGCATCGGCAATCGTCGCGGGCGAACGAGGTGATGGTGAGCGTGGACATGGGTTCGCTGTCGGAGACACTCTTCGAGAGCGAGCTGTTCGGCCACGTGAAGGGTGCGTTCACCGATGCCAAGGAGGATCGTGCCGGTAAGTTTGAGATAGCGAAGGGAAGCACGCTGTTCTTGGACGAGATCGCCAATCTCTCGTTGCCCCTTCAGGCGAAATTACTGGCCGCGTTGCAAAACAGGGAGATCGTGAAAGTGGGTTCGAACAAGAAGGTTCCCATCGATATCCGCCTGGTGTGTGCTACCAACAGCGACCTAAATTCGTTGGTGCGGAAAGGGGAGTTCCGGGAGGATTTGTTGTACCGCATCAACACGATACAGATAGAGATTCCGCCGTTACGGGAACGAGTGGCGGATATCCCGTTGCTGGCCGACTTTTTCCTGGGTATTTATAGCACGAAGTACAATAATCCGAAGCTCAAATTCGACGACGAAGTGATGGGGAAGATGAAGCAGTACGCTTGGCCGGGCAACGTGCGGGAGTTACAGCACGCGGTGGAGAAGGCGGTCATTCTTAGTGAGGGGGATATCCTCACACGGCATAACTTTATCTTTCCCGAGAATACGCGGGTGGAGGCCTCGGCGTGTACGTTGGAAGAGATGGAACGACAGATGATTGAAGCAAGCATCGGTCAACACGAAGGAAATTTAAGCGCTGTCGCCACTCAACTGGGTATCACCCGACAAACGCTGTATAACAAAATAAAAAAATACGAGTTGTAATTCCAGAATTCCAAGATTCCCAAACCCCTTACAGTTCACGGCTTATTGTCCATTCTTCATTTTTCATTCTTAATTGCCCATTGCCTATGTTTCACCATTATACCTACTTTCGATTAGCGTTGTATCTCGTTTTTCTTATTGCTTTTTCGGGCGTACTATTCCTATTGATACACGCTTCGTCGTGGTACGCGATCCTGCCCGGTTTGGGTATCATTACAAGCCACTATGTTTGTGAACCAAGGAAACACGCTTCGGGTTATCTCTATCCATGATATTAGCAACGAGTTGGATGCCAAAGAACTGGAGTCGTGGCAGAAGTTGATTCGTGTGCTCACTCACGAGATCATGAACTCTATCACGCCGATCACTTCATTGAGCGAGACGTTGTTGAAGTATTATGTCCCGAGCGGGAAAAGAGTGGGGGAGTCGTCCGATGATAAAGCGACAGATAATAAAGCGACGGGATCGAAGCCGGTGGACGAGACGACGATCGCAAACACCGTGAAGGGCCTCGAGGTGATCAAAGAGCGCGGGGTGGGGTTGGTCCGGTTCGTGGAGTCTTATCGTAAACTTACCCGCTTGTCGAAACCGGTACTCAAGCCCGTCGTTCTAAAGGATCTGTTCACCCATTTGCTGTTGTTGCTGGAGAACGAGCCTGATTTCCATCGTATACGATTTAATCTCGATATAGAACCGCCCGATATGGGGATTGAGGCCGACGAGGCGCAACTCTCGCAACTGTTTATCAACCTTATTAAGAACGCTATGCAGGCGGTGGAAAGCTATGAGAAATCACGGGGGAAGCATCGAAGCGGCCTCTTCCCCCGGCAATACACGGTTCACCCTCAAGTTTATTCAGTAAGCACTCCATGTTGGTGTCTATGAATACGACACACCCACGAAAGGTTCAAAATTTGAGCGACTAATAACAGATGTCGTATGGTCGGGATAAGCGGAACGAAAAGAATCCGGAAATCTTACTTTTTCTTCTTTCCATTTTATCTCAAAGGCATGGATAACTCCATCTTCGTCTTCAATATAATCGATTTCAGATTTATTGTGGGTTCGCCAAAAATAGATATTCCTGTTTCTTTTGCGGTAATGGTTGTTTTTTATTCGCTCAGAAATCAGGAAATTTTCCCATAATGCCCCTTTGTCGGTGCGCATATCAGGTATTGAAAAGTTGTTCATCAATACGTTACGGATGCCGTTATCATAAAAATAATATTTTTTCCCTTTCTTGATCTCATTTCGTAGATTACGACTAAACGCCGGAAGTTTAAATACCACAAAAGCCTTCTCTAACAGGTCCAAGTATTTTTCAACCGTAGCTGTATCAATGTTTCCCACGATGCGTGACAATTCATTGTAACTAACTTCTGACCCCACCTGAAAAGCCAATGCTCGCAACAGTTTATCTATATGGACGGGCTTTCGTACGTTTTCTAATCTCAGAATATCCTTATAAAGATAGCTGTTGGCTATCTCGAGGAGAATTTCTTTTTCTTGTCCCGGATTATTAACAACCTCTGGATAGAGGCCATAGACAAGACGTGTGTCAAGCATTCTTCTTGCTTCCATCTTTGAGCTATTTTCGACTGTCTCCTTATAGCTAATCGGGAATAGATGGAGCGTTTTTTTTCGACCTGTAAGGGGTTCACTCATTCGGTCTTGTAATTCGAAGGATGAAGATCCAGTGGCTATCACTTGTATATGCGGGTAAGTATCATATATTAATTTAAGTTTTTTGCCAATATCTGGAATTTGCTGGGCTTCATCAATGACTACTAATTTCTTGTTCACACCAATTAATTGTAGGAGCTGTGTGCTTGTACCGGCTGTACTAAACGCCTCTAAAATATCGGATTCGTCGGCATTTAGCCAAACGGAAGGTTCTTCGATTTCCTTAAGTACCTCTTTCAGTAGTGTTGTTTTACCGACTTGCCTTGCTCCCAGCAATAGAATTATTTTCCCTGTGAAACAGGAAGAAACAATCGTGTTTTTTAAATCCCTCTTTATCATCAATACCCTCTTTTACCACAAATATACTGAATATTTAGATCGTAATCGAAAAATTAGGCCTAAATTTTCGATTACGATCTAAAAATTGATTGGTTAAGGCAGTGCACTCATAGCAATCGTTTGTTGCTTTCAATAGCTATAAACTCTGGCAAATAGTCAGGAGTACAGCCTTTTGAAACTTTCTTTCCTTTGTACAGGCCCGTTTTTTCTCCAAGTGCAATACACCGATTCCGGTATTTTTTTTCGTATATGCCAATCCAACCCGCGGTAAAATTCATTGCCCATTGCACATAAGGCTCTTCGTTTTCAATTTGTCTTTCGATTACGGATAATAGCTCTTCACTATTTGGTTGTATTTTTCCAACCCAACGCAAACGACCCTGATAATACCAGTATACTCGTCTTTTAAGTGGAGATGGGCTGTCTCCCCAACCTTCTATTAGTGCAACTGTCTTTTTGTCCTTGGTTAGTTGGTTTGCCATTAGCCAATCAATGAGTTGAAGTTTCTCGTTTTCGTCATGTTGGTTAATGTCAGCAACTAATTTGTCAATCACTTCTTCGGTTAGAAGCTTTTTGTCCATAATCAAGATTGCCAATTGTCGGGCAAAAAAATGTTTTGATGACCAAAGCTGCATCGCTAATTCGTGGTCTATTTTTATTTCTTTAGCGATATTTCGTAAGTCGCCAAGCTTGGTTGTTTTATCGCTAACCTGGCTAATAATATTTTTTGCTTTCGATGATAATTCCATAGTTCACTCCAGTTTATTTACTTGATTTCATTGCTTTTACTTTCTTGATTTTCGTGTCAGCCAAAAAGTTTTGATACTCTTCAGTCTCCATTCCATAAAGTGCAACCTTCCCATTACTGTCGCCGTGTATCCCGAAACCGTATGTTTTCGTCAATGGCGAAGTGCGCAAACAAGGCTGTCCTTTTGAAAAAAAATGTTCCCTTGCTTGTTTGTATTCAGCTTTTGGCAAATCGTTTCTGTCTGCAAACACTTGAAATAATAAATCGTCAGAAGTGAATTTATATCGATCTTTATTCCCCTTCCATTCCATTTACTGTCATCAAAAGAAAATCAAGACTTTTTCTATAGTCCAAAACTTCATATTCCAGCCCCAATTTCCTGATATTTGCATAATAATCTTCAAGATGCTTATAATAATTTTTCTCTAATTGAACGGCTGTTGCCTTTTGCCCAATTTTTTCCATTAGAAACCATTTTTCAAGCAATCTTGCTGTACGTCCGTTACCGTCTTGAAATGGATGAATTTTCACGAATACGAGATGGAACATTGAAGCATAATAAAAGACCTCAAAAGGATTTAAATCTGTATTTATAAGTAATTTAATATCGTCAAGAAGCTTGTTTAACTCCGTCTTTACGATTTCAGGACTGGCTGCTATATACTCGATCCGGTCATCACTATTGATTACAAACATCGGATTTGTTCGAATTAGGCCTTGCTGGCTTTTTGGCAGAAGACTGGAACTTAAGATTGAATGCGCTTTCTGTACGTTTTTTAATGTTAGCTTCTGGTTTTCTATGAAATCATATGCAGCATATAAATCATCCGCTTTTTTCGTGTAATCAGTTCTAAACTTTACTTTTAGAAACTTGTGTTTGAAAAAGCTATCGAAATCGATGTCTTCGCCTTCAATCTTAGAGGAGTAAACTGAAGATACTGATTTATAAAACTGAAAATAATCGACTGGAATATCAACCTTCTTCATATTATTCAATTTTTCTAATGGAGATTCATTCACCACTGATGTAAATTGGTTCAGCAATTCAGATGTCATTATTTTAAGTTCCATAATTCTTTTTTTCAAAGATAGTTTTTTTAGGCTTAATACGAATACACCTTAATACTAAATATTATCTTCTCGAAGTTAAGGGTTTCCTGCTTTTTGCATTACCTAATGGTTTGGGGCTTTGCGAAGTGGAGGACTATTTATACTAACTTTCAATCGAAGCTGTTTCCCCGCCATTTTAAAAAACACTTGTTGACGGTAGTTTTTTATCTTATTTTGTGTAGGATCTCTTTCAGTTTTGGTTCAATATTTAGTTCGTCAAATAGTTTTTCTGATAAATTTAATGAGTTTTCGAAAGCCAAAACTATGTTTTTAGGATTTAAATCCGATGTTACTGTTTTATACGCTGAATACCAAATCATATCAATGTCTTTTTCAAGACCTTTTGTCGGACTTTCCCAATGTTGCGTTTTGTTTGTTCTTACCCTTATAAGCCAAAGTAAGTATTTCTGGACATTTGACAAACTTTGATGAGCGTGAGCAAATTCTTCTCGTTTAATCAAGTTGCTTGTTGTCAGTATAATATTCAGTAATGATTGGCTTAACCACAAGATATTTTCATTTGTTATTCTGTCAGGAGATTTTGTTTTGATTTGATTAAGCGTTTTCGTTAAAAGTCCGTCTTTGTCGATTAGATTCATCTGGTCAAAATCGCTAAATGCAACAATTCCATCCCACGATTTGATAATTTCAATTTCCTCCATTTTTAAAAAATGGAATTCTCCTCTGACCATATTCTCGAAAATAGCAACTTCGCTTCCGTATTCGTTTGTAAAATATAAAGCCACAGGATAAATTTTATTTACCCATTTTTCAGCCGAGAAATTTTCTTTGTTTTTCAAGAAGATGTAAAATTCGATATCAGAATATTTGTCGCCTTCATTTTTGGTGAATGAACCATACATAAAAACAGCGGAAACATTTTCGTCTTGTTGAGCTATAGATTTTGTTTTGTCAATCATTTGTAACTGTGTCATTTTCTATTTTTTAAAAGTTTTTGTGTGAATCTGGTTTTACGGTTTCCTGTAATGGATTGCAGCTACAGGCAGACTGGAATTTTTACCACTGAATTTCTACGAAGTACTGAATTTCAAATATACTACTTTTCTGTTTAACGAAGCACGCCCCCCTGCTTGTGTGTAATTACTGATAGCTGCATGTGCCGTTATCCGTACAAAGCAATGTCTGCCCATTAGTTGAATGGGTCCAAAGTTAATTCATATCCTTTCTCTTTGTCAAATTGAATATAGTGATAACTTATTTCGTCAGGAACAACTTCATTCAATAATTCTAATATTTTTTTGTCAACCAACGGATGAAGTGCCGGAGATAAAAAATATGCTTTTATCTTTTTTGTCGCTGCTATTTTTAAAAGATGTTTGTTTTTATCAAGACAATTTTTGTGTGTGAATACTTGTGTCCGCACCATCTGTAAAACGCACACATAGAAATACAACTCTGAAATTATTCCAACCTTTTCATTCCTGTCTGCTTTCAACTCAAACACTAATAACTCGTTTTCTTTATTAAATCCCCAAATGTCAATTGCACTTTTGCCACCTGTAAATATTAATGCATCTTTTGAAACTCTGTTTTCAAAAACTCCAACCGGTAGCTGTCTGTAAAGAGAAGTGGCATTTGAAATATTCATTAAAGGTTCTCGCAAATCCTTGTTTACAAAACGGTCTTCTAATTCTGCCTCTGGATTTGGTGAAACCTTGTCGTCTCGTTTGCTCGGAATGTTTAACAAATATTTTTTCGTTTCCTTTATTTTTAAATCGTTAAGAAATATTTGGCAATCCCTGTCAATAGAAAACCAAGAGTTAAAATCTTGACTGAAATGTTGTAGGCGAAACAAAAAGCGTTGGTAATGTCCATTATCAATAGAATTGGGCTTGTCCCAACTAACAATTACATTTTGATATTTGCCCCATCTTTTAAGAACCAATGCCCAACCTTCAAAAGCCGCATCATCTTTTTGCATATTGGATGATACAGCGTTGCTGGATAATTTCATTATTGCTATATCCCCTGCAATGTTGAAAGTTATTCCCTTTGGAATTTTTATATTTCGTCTATTGTTAGAAAGCAAAAACTCTTTTTTTATTTTTTCTTGTATCTCTAAATTGGAATTGCTCATCGCTATAAATTTCAGATTAAATATTTTTTACCGTCCTCACAAAGTGTAATATTGTTGAAACCTTCTTTTTCAAATTCCGTTTTAAATTTTTCGGGAAATGCCGTGTGTATGGGAATTATTTTATTTGAATTTATTGCTTTGGCAAACTTTATTAAGTCCGACATAGTAGCGTGTCCGCTTGTATGAATAGTTTTAAAAAAAATATCATTCTCGTTCTTTAGTGTGTTAATGTGGTCGGTACAAAAATTTTTGTGTTCTTCTTTTAAGTATCCTTCCCATTGTGAGTATATAATATTTATTATCCCTTTGCCGAGTAATTTATTTACAAGTTTCTTATTTGGGCAGCGGACAAAATAAACGAAGTCAGAAGGGGTTCTAAAAACTGTGTTTCCTATTCTTTGCTTTATTACTCTTTTACGGAAGTCATCAAATTCTTTGTCCTTAATTTTTTCTAATTGGTTTGGGTGGTCAAAGACTTTAATTTCTTGCCATTCAATTGTAGGAATGTTTTTAGATTGTTTTCTTGCCATTTCTAAAATCCAAGCTGAATAGACATCAATTACAAGATACTTTCCAGTCCTTTTACAAGCCCTAAAAACAGAAATTAGTCTGTCAATGTTTTGTGCTGAACTTATAACAAAAGATAAATTTGTCTGTGATTTGATTATATTGTAAATTGCCTCCTCTACGCTATCCTCTGTTAAATAAAGGTGATTTGTTCGCTTAACCATTGTCCCCTCAATGAGAAGTAAGTCAATATCTTTAGGTGGGTTTTCGATTTGTTTTTTGAAAACAATGTTTTTTCTTCCCGTTGCTCTAAAGTCTCCGCTGTAAAAAACTCGTTTATTATCTGCTTCAATTAAAAACGCAAATGCTTCTGGTGTTGAATGGTCAGTCAGGAAAGGGGTAACTATAAATGTGTCAGCAATTGTAAATTTCACCCAAGGTTTGATTGTCTTAAAGTTGCCCGATAAAAGTGGGATGTCCCTAAATATTTTTGTTGCATTTATTAAGTCCAAAGACAATTCGCCGATGAAAATGGGAACGTCAATCCCCACATTTTCCATTAGTCCGAAATGGTCTTGATGTGGATGCGATATTAATAATGCGTCAACTTTATTGTTAACATAGTCAATGTTTGGTCTTTTATCGTCAAGTGGCGTACCAAGATCAACCCAAAGAATTTTTCCGTTGTCTGCTGTTAACTCTACGCAAGTCCCTCCGATCTCTTTCGTCCCTCTATAAATTTTGACTTTCATCTTGTCTGTGTTTCTGTTCGCTTCATGCTCCGAACTTTCAAGTTAACGCTGACCCCATACATTGCAACCAGCATCTTGTACACGCGAGTTGTTAATTATTAGAATGTAATGCAATGGCTCCGTTCCCAAAGATAAGTCATTTCTCGTAATGAACTCACTGAAAAGGAGAAAGTTTTCAGGGAAATTACGGTTAGTAATCGTACGAGTGGTAATCGTACGGGTAGTGCCTCGTTTG
>Ga0209075_1003479_pt1 | contig 13075 bp, 9 predicted proteins | sample Stecom2011_FD_187523 | JGI IMG/M metagenome (GOLD analysis project Ga0209075, IMG submission 187523) | Agricultural soil microbial communities from Utah to study Nitrogen management - Steer compost 2011 (SPAdes) (version 2) | ecosystem: Environmental > Terrestrial > Soil > Agricultural land... | reverse complement strand
GTGATCCAAAAACACAAGGTGAACCAGTTTTACACGGCGCCGACGGCCATTCGTTCGTTGGCCAAAGAGAAGGTAGAGTTCGTTCAGGATCATATTATGGATTCGCTCAAGGTAATTGGTTCGGTGGGTGAACCCATCAACGAAGAGGCGTGGCACTGGTACAACGTGCACGTCGGCAACAAGCGTTGTCCCTTGGTGGATACATGGTGGCAGACGGAAACGGGTGGCATCGTGATATCGGCGATCCCCTTTGTGACACCGACTAAGCCGACCTACGCGTCGCTGCCTTTTCCCGGCATCCAGCCGGTGTTGATGGACGACCTGCGCAACGAGATCGAACAGAACCAGAAGTCGGGCAACCTCTGCATCGCCTATCCGTGGCCCGGGATGGCACGAACCATCTGGGGCGATCACCAGCGGTTTATCGACACCTATTTCACGAAGTTCCCCGGCAAGTATTTCTCGGGAGACGGTGCCCTACGCGACGAGGTGGGGTATTACCGCATCACCGGAAGAGTCGACGACGTGGTCATCGTCTCGGGGCATAATATGGGTACCGCACCCATCGAAGACGTGATCAACCAGCACCAGACCGTGGCCGAGAGTGCCGTCGTGGGGTTCCCACACGAGATAAAGGGAAATGCCCTCTATGGATTCGTGGTATTGAAGGAGACGGGATTATGGCGCGATCGCAACAACCTGGTGAAAGAGATCAACCAACTGGTTTCCGATCAAATTGGACCCATCGCCAAGTTGGATAAGATTCAGTTCGTGACCGGGCTCCCCAAGACCCGCTCCGGCAAGATCATGCGGCGCATCCTCCGCAGGATTGCCGAAGGAGAATCCGATTTCGGGGACATCACCACGCTGGTAAATCCTGAGATCGTGGAGGAGATCCTTCACGAACGGTTGTGAAAAAGATCACAGCTTATTGCAACGCGTGAAGAAGTCGATCGCTTCCAATTCGCTCTTTATTAAAGCCTCTTCGGAATCGCTGATATTCTGGAATGGGGTGCGGTTGATGCCGAGGTCCAGCCCAAGTAGCTTCATGATCCGTTTCCCGGCCACGATATTGCCCCGGTAACGCGCGATCACGTTGATCACTTCTTGCGCGAAGTTTTGGTGATCCACCGCCTTTTCCAGGTTGCCTTGGTTGTATTCGTCGATAACCCCCACCAATGCGTTTCCGATATAGCTTCCGGTGCCGCTGATGCCCCCTTGCGCGCCACCCATCACGAGGGCCGAAAGGATCGTTTCGTCCTGCCCGTGCAGCATATCGAACTTGCCGTTCTCATACAGCATGCACTGGTTGTACTCGTACAGGCTTTCTAAGGTGTACTTGATTCCAGCCAAGTTGGGGATTCGACCATCCGCTGCCTTCAAGAAGGGCAGCATGGGGAGGAATACACCGTTCAATGCCGGAATATGATAGAAGTAAAAGGGAAGGTCGGGCGCGCCGCACGCGATTTCCTCGCAGTATTTCACGAGCTCTTCCACGCGTCCCGCTTTCGGGAAGGGCGACGCCATCGCCCCGGTGCCGGACGCGCCGATCTCTTGAGCGTGTCGTGCCATCCGGAAACTGTCCTTGATGCAGGTGGCACCCACGTGCACGATCACCTTGAACCCTTCCGGGGCGACCGATATCCATTTTTCGGCCAGCTTCAGCCGCTCGTCCACCGTGAGCATGTACCCTTCGCCCGATGATCCGTTAATGAAGACGCCGATTAGTCCATTCTTCTGCAATATAGCCGCGTAATCCGCTATCGGACCCATATCTACTTCGCCTTTTTTGTCGAACGGGGTGAAAGGCGCGACGATTAACCCCTTGATCTTATCAAATTGTTTCATATTGTAGAGAATTTAAACGCGCACACCGTGTATTAAACAGGTTTGATAGCACGGAGCTATGCGTGTGATTTGTTTATGTTTGTTTTGCAATTTACGCCTTCTTAATCTCCTCTTCAGGATAGGTCAGTTCATGCTTTGGTTTCACGAAAGCCAACATCAGAATCACTGCCGCCAATACTACGATGGAGAGTTTGCTGAAGTCGGCCCCTAAGTTGCCCGCATCGGTGGAGCTGCCGAGCATCAGGGTGACCGCGTATCCCGCGAAGACCCCCATCATGTTCATGATGCCGTAGGCGGTCGCCCGGTAACGCTGCGGGATTATCTGGCAAAGTATTGGCATGTTATTGGTATCGAACATGCCAAAGCCAATCCCGAAGAGCATGGCCGCACCGATCAGTCCCACGTACGTGTGGCCGACCCCTAAAAGGATAAGGGAGGGGATGGTGAGGCTCAGTCCGATCACACTGGTGTATATTCTTCCTCGGATGTTCTTCTGCACCCATCGGTCGGACAGCGGTCCCCCTATCAGCACGCCGATAAACGATGCGATCGCGATGGAGATAGTCGCCATAGGCCCCGCCTTCGCCATCTCGATGCCCAAATTCTCGGCAAAGAGGGTGGGAAGCCAGTTTTTAGTGGCCCATCCCGGGAAGCTGGGCGCCATAAAGTAGAAGAGCAAGATCCAGAAAGAGAGCGTACCCAGGATCACCCCGAAGGAACTGAAGAGGGATTCTTTCTTGATCCCCACGTCCTGAGGTTTAGGTTGCAGTTTTGCTGTTTTGGTTCCGGCATGCCCCTCCTTGTCGTGCAATACAAAAACAAGTATGAAGGCATAGATGATGCCGACAATCCCAAACCAGTGGAAAACGGTGTGCCAAGTGAAATTAGCCGCGATGGTCGCCCCGAACCCCCCGAGGGCTTGTCCCGCGTAGAGGCCCGACATATGGATGCCGATCGCGAGGGAGCGGGTCTTCGAGGTGTGAAAATCGGCGATCATGGCCAATCCGGTCGGCAGGTAAAGTGCCTCGCTCACCCCCATGAGCGCACGCAACCAGTAGACCTGTTGGAAGGTCTGCGCGTGGCCCATGCCGTAGGTGACGGCGGACCAGACGAAGAGACTTCCCACGATCAACCATTTCCGGTTTACCCTATCGGCAATAATGCCCGCGACGGGGCTCATCAACCCGTAGATAAGCAGGAAAATGCCCATCACACGTCCGAAGTTCTCGGCGATGGCCAGCTCCTTGATGTCCAGCTGCATGGACGACTGCATGGTGGAGAGCATCTGCCGGTCGAGGTAGTTGAGCAGGGCGACGAACCAGAGCAGTCCGACGACAATCCAGGGATAATACTTGCTATTTCTCATACGATCTGTTTTATAATTGGTTTCCTTCTGTTTATTCTATTTCTTCGGTCTCTCTTCGATTCGAAACTATTGAACGATTATCTCGCCTTTCCACGTTTCCGGCGACCGCACTCCCGGTTTCAGTTCGCCTTGTACCGCGTAGAATGTGTATCCTTTCCATACCAGCGTGGTCCCGGCTCGTGCCGCATTGTGCGTTCGGTCGATGGTGCTCCACTCCCCAGTCTTCGTATCGAACACGCGGCATTCCGTGTTGAAGCGATAGTAGTCGATGGGTTGGGTCATGTAATGCGATGAAAACTCGTGGTTCCGCTCTCTTTTCTCTTCTTCCGTTAGAGAGGTGTCGCGTGCGATCTTGTACTGTGTGGTGATCGCGTCCAGGAAGATGTCGTGATTTACGCCGCCCAAGCAGAGGATATACCGATTATCGACCGGCATTGTCGTCGCTCCTCCCAGTGAGAATGCTTCTCCCGTGTCGGGGTCGACCTGTTCGCCCATCTTCTCCCAAGATCGTACATCGGGATCGTAGCGCAGCACATCGATCGCCATGCCTGGCTCCCTTTCGGTATCTCCCCCAAAAAAGCCACCCAGCAGGTAGAGGTATGTTTTTCCCTTTTCCTCCACAGCCGCCATCACCGGTTGCACCCTTGGCAATCCAGGGAACGGGGGAAGCTCGGTCCAGGTTGAATCGTTCTCTAAGTTGATGCTGTGCAACGTGTTCGAAGGAATACCGTTCACGTTCCCGCCGGCCACGTAGACCGTCGCTCCTATAGCGCAACCGGAAAAATTATCCATGGTTGCCGGAAGCGAGGGAAAAGGGGCCCATTCAACCCCGGGAGTTAATTCTTTATCGTTTTGTGATCCAATGCTATTTTCCTGTAGCGACACCTTGTAGCAAGAGGCGAGCGACTCCGTGGCCGTGTTGCCTCCTATCCAAAGTGCGCCACCGGGAATGGGCACCGATACACCGTAGGCCGATGGTTGTGGCAACTTCCCGATGACCTTCCAGAAGCCATTCGCGGGGTCATACGAAAGAATTTCGTCGTAGAAGGCTTTTGCTCCACCCTCGAATCCCAGTTTTCCGGGGAAATTGGCACCCCCGGCCACGATCAATTGCCCTTCTAGTAACGCGGCATAAGCGGCTGAAACGCCCTTCGTAAGGTCGCCTTGCAACCCTTCGCTTCCTATTTTATCCCATTCTATTTTCATCGGTTCTTCGTTTGGTTGCTTATTGCACGAGAAAAGCAGGACGGCAGCGATCCACACGAAAACAGTTCTTTTTATGGTTCTACCCTTTATTCTCATGATTCTCACCTGTTTTCTTTCTCGTTGTTTGTTATTTTATCCGGATTATACACCAGATCGGGTATCCGTTCCCTCCCGTCCGGGGTGACAAACACAAAGGTAAACATCCATTTTTGTAATCGTACCTCCGGAGTCGAAAATCTTCCAATGGGAAGCTTGAGTAACACCTTGTTCCATCCTTTTTCGAGCTGTACGGGGAGTGGGGGACGAGCCGTGAAGTTCTCGTTTTTCAGCGTGATCTCGTGGCTTCGAACCGTGTTACTGTTTTCCCAAACGGGCGGATCCAGTGGTTTATCATTGATAATAATACGACTCTCCCGGTAATCCCACTTGCCCGGTGGAGGAGGCAAGTCGCTTTCGGAGCGACTATAGTCTTGCGTGGATACCCAGAGTCCCGCTTCTTGTTGCTTGGGCGACCAGACCCACGTATACGCGTAGGCGGTATGGTTCTCCCGCGGATCCTCGTAAAAGCCGGGCACGATATCCCACACGTGGCGAAGGTAAACTGCTGCCCCCCCCGCCACGTACGCTCGGCGAAAGCCAGCATATTGGGATAAAAATGGTTCTGCATCAAAATTTGTTCTTCGTCGGGCAACAGGCGATCGTTCCACACTGCCAGAATGGCTCCCGCCAGGTCGTCGCTTCCCTGATCGGCGTTGTAGATACGGCTGTTGTACAACGCCACGATGTCCCCGAACGCGTCGAAGTGTTTGATGTAATGAAAACGCGAATCGATGGCAGGAATACCCGGTTGCGCCTTGCCGCGGTAACTCCAGAGCTGGGTGGCGTCGATCTCCCCCAACGCGTACTTCCACCCGGGGTTCCACGAGATCACCTTTTTGCCGAACGAGCGGATATGGGCGACCATCTCCGGTACGAAATCGGGACGGGTAAATTGCACCTCATCGGTTCCTATGTGAATGTAGGGTAGGTCAGGAAACACTTCGGTGGCAATCTCTTCCATCAGCCCTTTCAATATCTCCATCCCTCGAGGGGATTGCATATCTACCCCTGTTGCGCGGACAAAAGCGGCGCTGTGCCCCGGCATATCTATCTCCGGGATTAGAAGGACATGATGTTGTCGGCACCAGTCGGCGATCTCTCTTGCCTCCTCGATGGTGTAATATTGTCCCGGCAGTCGTTCAAAGTGAACGCTGTCGTTCAGTTCCGGGAAGCGCTTGCTTTCGAGTCGCCATCCTTGGTTCTCGGTCAAGTGCCAGTGGAACACGTTGATCTTGTATCGGGAGAGAAGCGCGATCTGTTCCTTCAACTCCTCTACCGAGATGTAACTCCTTCCCACGTCGTGCATAAATCCCCGTACCCGGAAAGCCGGCCAGTCGGTAATATCGACCAAAGGAAGGTACGCCTTCCCGTTAGCATCCTCCGCCACCAGCTGTTCCAGTGTTTGGCGTGCCCAGTAGCCTCCCTTTTCGGTTGTCGCCTCAATCAGGATACTGTCCGTTATGATCTTCAGCCGATAGGCCTCTTCTTGGTTGATACCCGCTTCAGGAATTGCCGTTACGAAGCGCGTGGTAATGGCTGATTCGTCGACCTTCCCCGAGGCGAGCAGGTGTTTTCCCGACTCATGGATGGTCGCCTCTTGCGGCATGGGAAGCAGGTTTAACGATTCGCCGCCTTTCTCTGTTGTACAAGAAAGGATGAGCAGTGAAAGGAGGATGAAAATATATCGACAATATCTTGACATGCTGTTTTTGTTTTTATCGGGGTTTCGGGGTAATAGCTGGCGCTCGTTTAAACTCCGTGCTAAACGTCGAAGCGGGGAGTCCCTCCTCGTTTATCAAGTTCCCGGTTGAGAAGGAGGACCATCCGTATCGGACGAACCGTGGATTTTTCACTTTCGTCGAGTAAACACGGATCCTCTCGCCCGTAATTTCGGCCGTCGCGGGGTAGAAGAGTCCCGGGTATTCGGCCAGTTCGAATCCCCGAAGCGGCCCCCTATCGGATGGGCTTAATCCCTCGGCATGATCAAACGAGACGAATGTTGTATCCTCTTTAAAAGATGCTCCCCTGAAGAGGGGACCCGAAGGTACGATCGACTTCATACCATAGGTGTGATGCAGTGCCAACCGCGCGAGTCGCTCGCCGACCTGTTTTTTTTCTCTGGGGTGCACGTCGGTGCTATCGCCCAAGTCGGACGAAACCGCCATGCCGCTGTTCGGTACCATTGATAACAAGCGTCGCTGGCTATCTCTAAAGTGCCCCCACGTCTCCCGGCCCACCGCCATGCTCGAGAGCTGCACGTAGTAGAATGGTAGGTCGATTTTCCACGCCTCTCTCCAGCTTTCAACGAGGGTGTTTCATTACTTCCATCGATTCGATGTCGTTGGGGTTGATATCGCTCAAGCTGGGACGAACCATGCCATCAACAATAATCAGGGGCGATCCGGAACCGTCGAAGTTAGTTCCACCACGCAGGATTATTCGAGGTGTGGCTCCCGGGTCCCCGCTCGATTGGATAACTCGTAGCCCGGAAACGGCACCAGAGAGAGCTTGCGCGGGGTTCGCGAAAATTCCTTTCGATAATGTTTCGTTGGTTACCTTTGAAATGGAGTTGGTTGATTTACTCCGCAATTGAGTACCCCCATAACCGGTGACCACTATCTCATCCAATAGTTCAGAATCTTCTTGCAGCACAATATTAAATGTTGTTTGTCCTGCAACAGAAATATCTTGTGTGGCATAACCTACGTAAGATATAACGAGTGTCGCGTTCGATGGAACATCGGTCAGCGTGAAGTTCCCGTCGAAGTCAGTAACCGTTCCGTGCGTGGCATCGCCTTGCACTACAATTGTTGCACCAATAACCGGTTCTTTGAACGCGGCATCGGTTACAGTTCCCCTAACAGTGATGTTTTGGGCAACCAACGGATAAGACACAAGCCATATAAATATGAACAAAATGCCTTTGAGCATGTGATTTAATTGACTTTTCATCATTCTCTCTAATTTGGTTTGTTGATGTTTTTGATAATCCTGAAAACCTATTCTTCCCAATATGTTTAATTATTTGATGTAGAATTCATTTTCTGCCATAACTTTTTCTCGATTAATCTCTTCCAATGTTTTCCAGCACTGGTAGAGTCCTCTTGGCACGTGGAAGCACCCTTTCCATTTGCCTCCCTTCAAATCAAGGAGCACCTCTCCTTGACGGTTCAAGTAACCCCACCACTCGGGGTGTTCTTGATCTTTAAAATGGTTCCAAGTGTAGTCGTGTACTTTTTGAAACCATTGTAAACATTCGTTTGACCCGGTGAGTTGATATCCCTTTAATAATGAGATCAATGTTTCCACGTGTACCCACCAGAGTTTTTGGTCCCACTCTAACTGTTGGGGCGGGTGTCCTTTCCTGTCCATGAAATAGAAGATGCCACCATGTTTTTTGTCCCATCCATACTCGATGGTCTTCAGTGTGGTTTCTACCGCTTGATTAATCAATTCAGGCCGTTTAAGTCTTACAGCCAGATCCATGATGAACCACATAGCCTCAATCCCGTGCCCTGGATTTACTAGGCGGCCGTCGAAGGTGTCCGAGAGAGTACCGTCTTGATTCAGGTGTTCCACGACAATTCCTCCCAATTCTGGACGGAGAAATACCTCCATCACCTCGTGAATACACTCCTCCATAGTCTTAATCACGGTTTCATTATCCAGTAGATGTTCGATCTCTAGGGTGAGGTTGCTAAGGATCATGGGCAATGAAAACGATGTCAAGTTGCGTGTGCCCGGGTAAGCCTTGTTCCATTTTCCTTTTGGGTTGCCTTGCTTCGCGAGGATAATTTCAAATGTACGTTTAGCAATCTCTGCATACTCCTGGTTGCCGGTAGCCAGGCTGAGTTGGCCGAATCCCATGGCTGCAAAGGTGTAAGAAAATATGTTATAAGGCTCCACTAGCGGTTTTCCCTCGCGGGTCAACGAGAAATACCAGTTGAAGTTGCCATCGTGGCCATGCTTTTTCAAGAACTCAGCACCTTGAATAGCGCAATCGAGCCAATCTCGTCGTTTCTCCACCTTGTTATATAGCATGGAAAATAGCCATACTTGTCTCCCCTGGAGCCAAATAAACTTGTCGGTGTCAAACACGTTTCCCTGCCTATCTAAGCAAGTGAAGTAACCACCAAACTCGGTGTCCTGTGACTTGGATAACCAAAAAGGAACTACATTGTCCAGTAATTCCGTTTTATATAATATCTGTAATTTATTAAAATCTGTCATTGTTCTGCCTGTTTGGTCTAGATGAAGAGCGCATTATCTGCTCGCTAAATCTTTATATGCAACATCTATTGCAAAATAAATCATTAAATTTAATATATACAAGATATAAATGAAAATAATTTATTAAATAGGGTATAGTTGATGATGTTTAACTGTTTATTGTTAAAAACAGCTTATGTGTAGTAAGTGAAGATATCTTATAGTTCGGATACCTTTACCCAATCGACCCACATTTCGCCCGGCAGGTCTTCGTCGTGTATTTCACCGGGCCAAGTAGGGTTTCCGTTCAGAAGGCCTCCCAGCGAAAAGTTCAAAATGACATCAAAGGTATACTTGCTGAACGGGTATTGTAGTCGTGTTTCTTCATCGTTTAGGTACATGTTAGCATAACGCCAAGTCTCTTCTCCGTCCACGTAGAATATCAGTTCCTTTTCCGTTCGGTCTACCGAGTACACGTGGTCTTTTGTTACATCAAAGTTCAGAGGATCAAGAAACTTCACGGATGTAAGTTGCGCCGTGCAAAATACAATTACAATTGCTATAACAATAGCAATAAGCCATCCTGTTTTTTTCATCTCATCTCATTCTACTTTAGTGTATCATATTTTTCCTGTTTTCCACAATGGGATACCCAGGAGTTTATGGAAGAGTTTATAGTTGTTCCTTACCCGATAAATCCGAGGCTATTTTATTGAAATATTCGATCGACTCTTTAATATTCGGTACATTGTTTTCCCAATCCGCCTCGTATTCGATCGTGAAATAGCCTTTGAAGTTCTGTCTCTTTAATTCTTCCATCATCTTTTCCACGTTGAGAATGCCTTCACCCCATATCACATCTTCCAATGTTTCTTCTTCCCCTTTGGGTGCAATGTCTTTAAAATGGAGTGAGATGATTTTCCCCTCTAGCCGTTTCAAGGAAGGTACAGGTTCCAATCCCATTCGTTTGTAATGGCCCACGTCAACACAAGCACCCAATAGAGAGCTTCTCCCTTCGATGCTGTTGAGCAATATCTCCGGTTTCCAATAAGAGTTTTCGCTGGGATGATTATGAACAGCCACTTTTACTTGATATTTTTCAGCCAGCTGTTCCACTAAGTCCCAATCTTCACGTGCGGGTTCAGCACTTATAAATTCCATCTCCATATATTTTGCAAACGAAAAGATCGCCTCCCACTCTTCTTTTTGAGCGGTCCATACTCCCGAGGAAATTATCTTAACGTCGCGTGCTTGAGCTTCTTTTTTAAGAGTTTCCCGTTGCTCCTCGTTCAGTTGATAGCCAAATACAGCATCATTAAACCCTTCGCCCATTCGTTGTCCTGGGTATATTTCAATGAACTTGACCCCCAGTTCTGCTGTTTTGTCTAAAGCTTCTATGGCCGTGAATAGGTGGAAGGTGTAGGATTGTACCGAAAGTTGCCATCCTTGCTGTTCGGCTTTCGTTTTCGTACCACTTGACGTACAGCTTGTACTGATCCATAGGCAAAGTAGCAAACCGGTTATTATTTTTAATGTTTTCATATTATTATTCTTATTATCATTATTGAATGTTATCTTACTCTGGCATACTCAAGTATAAATTCATTTTTGATAGGCTTATTTATTTAGGCATTTCAGGTAACGCAAACCCGTTTTCGTAGGTATGCTCTATCCACTCGTTTGCCATCTCTAAAGCGTTAAATTCGGTGAATCTACGGTCGAATTTAGGGTCTCCATCTATTACCGAGTACTCGTCGTGTGCAACGATTTGTATTTTCTCTGTTGGGGATATATTGGTGAATTGCATTTTCTCCCCATCCCATTGAAGTTCCCGATGAAGTCCTTGTAAACCAGAAAGCCGCACTGCTAATACACCCATTACTACCATTTCATTAAAAGGTCCTGAAAACCCGAAATGTGATGAAGCTTCGGTTCTGTTTCCCGGGGACTCTTTGCAAGCCCTTATCCAATCTTGCTCGTGAGCGTTCGTATCCCATATATTGCCGTTACCCCCTTTTACACGGGGAATGGACGGTTCCGGTTGTTTAAAATCGGCCATTCGGGAGGTGGGCAAAAGGGTCGGATTCATCCCGTAACAACCGGTCATGATTTTTCCTTTTGTCCCTACCAGAATAATTCCTCCATTCGAGTCACCCATCATTTCTCCATCTTCCAATTCCACCAGTCTGTCGGGGAGTAATCCGCCATCGTACCAATGGACGGTAACCTCGGGCATATTAATATTCCCTTTTGCCGGCCTATTGGGGAATTTATAGGTCACCTTTTGTGCTTGGGGTGGGGAGTAGAGATTTGACAGCGTTGAGCTTGCAGAGACACTTATGGGATACTTCAGGTCCAATGCCCAATAAAGAGGATCCATTATATGGCATGCCATATCACCCAATGCACCCGTGCCGAAATCCCAGAACCCTCTCCAATTCCACGGTGTGTAGGCTGGGTCATACGGTCGTTTTTTTGCCGGCCCAATAAATAGGTCCCAGTCCAATGTTGCCGGAACAGATACTCCTCCCTTAGGTTCTCCTAGTCCCTGCGGCCAGATGGGTCGATCTGTCCAACAGTGTGCTTCATACACTTCGCCGATCACCCCTGATTGCACCCATTCGGCCATCTGGCGGCACCAATCGAAAGAGTTGCCTTGGTTTCCCATTTGCGTTGCCACACGATATTTTTTCGCCAAGTTGGTGAGCAATCTTGATTCATACACTGAATGGGTCAACGGTTTTTGCACGTAAGCGTGTTTACCTAACGTGATAGCATGAGCTGCTACCCCCGCGTGAGTATGATCCGGGGTTGCCACCATGATGGCGTCAATGGATTTCCCCATTTGGTCGAGCATAACTCTCCAATCCTTATACTGTTTAGCTTTTGGATAATCGTTGAAGGTCTTGGCCGCGTATTTCGAGTCAATATCGCATAGTGCTACAATATTTTCAGTGTTCATGTTCGCCAAATTGCGGCGGCCCATACCCCCCACCCCTATTCCGGCAATGTTCAATTTATCGCTCGGCGAAGTATATCCTTTCGCTTTACCCAATACTGTGTTGGGAACAACGGTGAGTCCCGCGGCTCCGACCGCGGCTGTTTTTAAAAATTGTCTTCTTGAATAAGTTGTCATGATATATTTTTTTTATTTATCCGGGCCATGATGTTTCCACGCCCTGTTTATGCAACATTTGTTGAAAAGTGGATAGTAATTCACGCTGTTCTCTCACCGCACGGAAAGGCACGTCCGATTTGCTCGCGAAAGCGATTAGTTGACCCACGGCTTCTCCAATACTCCATTCAACCGGATGTAAACGATAACAGCCGTTGGTGATGTGGGTTGTGCCAATATTCTTGTTTGCCGGCAACAGGTTGTTCATTCGTTGCGGGAGAAGTGCTCCAAGAGGAATCTGGAAAGGTAATGATGGGAAATCGATGTAATTATCTCCTCTCGAACTTGGATGTAGGTCGATATGATAATATCCTATGCCCACGCTATCGAAGAATTCCGCTGACTTGTTTCCCTCTTTCTTGCCGGCTACCATTATTCTATTTTCCGCGCCCACGTGTTCCTCTAGTACCGTGAATACTGCTTTAATTCTCCTTGCCTCTCGGATATAGGGATATTTTGCCATTCCGTCATCCGTTCCCATGATATCGCCTCGTAGTCTCAATCCGTGCCAACCCGTACCACCGTCCGGTCGCGGGGCTTCGGTTTGCAGCCAATAAAATAGCGAATGGCTGAGTTGTTTTGCTTTATCAACTGTGCGTTTGAATTCTTCTTCCGAAACATCAATTAAGTTCCCCGGAATAAAATCGTTCTGTGGCCAGTTCACAATGGTTATATCGCCGTCGTAGGTTCCCCCTAGGAAGTTCTTTTGGTTAATAATTCGTCGATAGTTCCATAAATTCAGCACACCATCCGACGATAACCCCTCGGGGTGAAATGCCAGTTTTCTGGGTTCTAGCGTGGAAGGGTTAGAGTAGGTGAGATCAAGCAATCTTCCCGGCCAAGGAGGGGTCATTTCGGGAGTATAGTTTTTCCAGAAATCGTACCCTTCCGGTGGATTTTGCCTGTTGTCTTTACCCGGTTGATAATCCATCGCGAAGCAAACAGTAAAAGCTTGATTGTTTTCCGGATTGGCTTGTTCCGCCGCGTGCAATTCGCCCGTGTCATGCTTCGATTCTGCTCCCGTGATGTACTCCGTTCCTGTCAACGGCAGCATATCGCCGCACTCGGTCGCATCTACGAAAGTGCACCCGGTGAGCGCTGTTCGTTCGCCGCTATGAACATGTTCCACTTCCACATCAAGTACTCGATCGTTCGCGTTATTCGCTTGCCGA
>Ga0209075_1003478_pt1 | contig 13081 bp, 9 predicted proteins | sample Stecom2011_FD_187523 | JGI IMG/M metagenome (GOLD analysis project Ga0209075, IMG submission 187523) | Agricultural soil microbial communities from Utah to study Nitrogen management - Steer compost 2011 (SPAdes) (version 2) | ecosystem: Environmental > Terrestrial > Soil > Agricultural land... | reverse complement strand
ACTTTTAATATTGGGCATGCTATGAATCCCTTCAGAATTGATATATTTTATAGCGTAAAAGTATTGGTTGTTAATAGAAATTTCAATATCGAAGAAGGAGTTTACGGAAGGGTCTTCAATGGTTTTTATTAACTTTGAAGAAAGAATTGAACCTAAAAAATAAATGGGTGAATTTCAGCTTAAACACAAAATTTTGGAAAGTCTCTTCACGGAATAGGGTTTAAGTTGACAATAGATAATTCTTAGGAAGCTTCAGAACTTTCCTTGTCTTTTAGATTCTCTTTTTTAATGTAAGTAATAAAAACGGAAGGAGTAATTCCTGTAACTTTCTTAAAGTTAATTGTAAATCTACTATGTGAGGAAAAACCACATATTTCAGCTAAATAACTAATTTTATATTTTAAATACTTTGGGTCTTCTTTCATACAATTTACAATGTAATTAATTCTTAACTCATTTACGTATGAGGTGAAATCTGTGTGTTTATGTTTTTTGATAACGTAGGTGAGATACCTTTGATTTACACCTACTAATCCAGATAATATGCTGAGAGATATGTTCTTGTCTAGATAGAACTTTGTCTTTTCAAGTTTGTTTAATTCATCTAAGATATATTGTTCTGTTTCCTTAGAAATATAACTGCTTTCCTTTGAGTTTTCAGGAACTAACTTAGCTTTTTGGTGAACATTCGCATTCAGATTATTTATATATAATTGAAACTTTTTTTCTCTTTTTCTTTTTTGATAAATATACCAGCCTAATAAGGAGAGTAAAATAATGGAGATGACAATGAGTATGTTTATAGTTAGTGATTTTACATAGGATTCATTTTTTGACTCTCTTAACTCCTTATATATTACCTTTAATAATAAGTCAGCAACTTTATCATTCGATTCTTGATTCTGAGCTATTAACCCTTGATATAGATCGGCGTATTCATAAGCTTTAGTTTCTAGATTATTATCTTTGTAAAAACTATTTAGAGTGCTATATATCTCTTTTAAGAGTTTGAAATTTCTGCTTTTTTCTGCAATTTCTTGAGCGATAAGAAAATTCTCTTCTGCTTTTTTACTTTCGTTTTTCGCCAGGTATATTTTCGCTAATGAATTAAAGTAATTACTCCTTAATCGATTCTCATCTGAGTATACTTTATCTGAATATTCTTTTGCCACCTCTAAATAATATAGAGAGGAGTCTAACTTGTTTAAACGAAGATAAACATCAGACATCATTCCATAACTGTTATATAAATGATGAAAAACTCCAACATTCTCATTAATATATTCAGATTTGAAATGTTTGATAGAATTCCGAATGTGTTTCAACGAAAGATCATAATTTTCTCTATCTACTTCAATACTCGCTATTTCATGTTCTATATTTCCTTTGTATCTAGTTTGTATGGATTTGTCTTTAATTTTTTGACTTGATTCTTCAGCTCTTTTAAGATATTCACGACTGGAAGAGATTAAATCAGACTCTCTGTGGATTGAAGCAATGTAGCCATAGACTCTTGTTAGTGCATCATAATCCTTTTCTCGAATAGCAAGCTTTTCTGATGCTAAGAAAGCATTTAACGCTTCATTCTTAATTCCAAAATACAACAAGAATCCACCCTTTAGATTTAAACTTCTTAATCTTTCAGCATCATTCTTAGAAATCTTGTATAGATATTGAATGTTCTTTAATGCTTTCTCAGGATCAGTGTTAATAAGTTCATTTTTAGTAATACTAATAATACTGTCATACTCACTTTCTTGTGCATGAGTAAATGTATTAAAAGCACAAAATGATAAAATAATTAGCAAGAAGTTTTTCATCATTTTAAAACTGTTTTCGGGTCTGATTAGTTCATATAATTGAGTTGTAAAGATAGAAACGCAGATCCGTAGACCTAGTTTATAAGGTTTTGATATATACAGCTTAATCATGGGTGTAAATTAATTAGCTAAGCTAAGTTTCTCTTTCTTCTCATTCTCATCTGTAACGTAAGTAATAAATACAGAAGGAGTTGTACCTGTGGTTTTTTTGAAATTAATAGTGAATCTACTATGTGAAGAAAACCCACATAATTCAGCTAGATAGCTGATTTTATATTTTAAGTATTTAGGATCTTCTTTTATGCAATTTACAATGTAATTTATTCTAAGATCATTTACATAAGTTGCGAAATCAGCGTTTTTGTGCTTTTTAATAACATAGGTAAGGTATCTTTGATTTACACCAACTAACCCTGTTAATATACTGAGCGATATATTTTTGTCTAAATAGAATTTTGTTTTTTCAATCTTTTTTAGTGTTTTTAATATACTTTCTTCTCTATCTTTAGAAATATAATCCTTCTCGGTTTGAGGCTTTGATTTCGTTGTAGTTAAAGGTTTTTTGAGTTTATATTTCTCTTCAAGGAACGCTTGAAATTTCTTTTGATTCTTTTTTCTCACATAAATGAACCAACTCAATAAAGCAACCACGTTTACCAAGACAGAAATGAGAATATAAATCACTGATTTTTTTTGTTCATTAGCTGACTCAGAATATTCATCTTTTAAATAAAGCGAATTGATTAGTTTATCGGCGACTACTTTTTGTGTTCTTTCTTGGTTGGCAATAAGCTGAATATACTTTTCGTTAAAGGTGATGTATAAATCTGATCTTTCAACATCTTTATAGAATCTACTTATAGATCGATAAACGATTTTTTTAAGTTCGAAAAAGTTTGATGAATCTGCTATTGATTTTGCTTCTAAAAAGTATTCTTCTGCTTTTTCATATTCTTCTTTTGCAAAGTAAACTTCTGCCAATCCTTTAAAAACAAATCCTTTCATAGGACTGTTAATGGATTGCGATTGAGAGAGTTTAAGTTTTGAATTCTTTAAATAGTGAAAAGCTGAATCTAATTTGTTAAGAGATAAGAAACTTTCTCCTATAATCATATTATTTAAAGCAAGTTGATAAGGGAGGTCAATAAGAGAAGCTATCTCCAAAATGTAGTTATTGCCTTTTCTAATTTCTTCAATTGCTTTGCGATGGTTGTTCTTATCCATCTCAAGATAAGCGCTTTCTTGCGCTAAATTTCCTTGGAATCTCAGTTTGCTGTTTTTATCTTGAATTTTCTCACTTGCTTCTTTGGCTCGTTGTATATGTTTATCTCCAGAAGCTTGCAAGTTTGATTCTCGATAAATAGTTGCAAGTAGTCCATTTGTTTTTGTTTGAGAAACATAATCGTTTTCTAGGATTGCGATACTATCAGCTTTTAAAAGAATATTTATTGCTTCATTTTTTACACCATATCTTCTCAATAACTCTGCTTTAATTAAAAGAGATTTTAGTTTTTTATTGTTGTCTTCTGAGATTGAATAGAGAAGATTTACATTAGAAAGTGCTTTTTCCGGATTAGAAGCAATATGAATTAAAGCTGTTTCTCTATAAATACTGTCGTAATATGATTCTTGTGCTAAACATTGTAAAGTCAAGAAAAAAATGAAAACCGCTTTAATCACTAACTTCATGGTAGGGTCAAAATTGAAAATATAAAAGGACAAAGATAGTATTTTTTACCAAGTCGAACAATGTTTCAATTAGAGATCTATGTCTTAATCTCTAAAGATGATTAGTTCAACCGGCTAAAACATATTTTCGTAGCAATTATTGCTTCTTGAAGTTTAAAAGTCACCGTCCATAAAATATCCTTTTTCATTTTCATTTCCATCTACCATTCCTTTAAAGTCTCCTGCTTTGTTTCTTTGTTCTTTATGTATTTCTTCATAATCTTTAATGTAATCGCTATCAGGAACGACATTGGTGTCAAATACTAACTCTATTTTTTCAGCTTCTTCAATGTTTCCGTAAATATCAATATGGTGTTCTACAAACCCGATGTTCTTAGCGCTATTGTAGGTGAGAATTAGCTTGCCTTCTTTCCCAGCAGAAATTGTGCGAATAGAAGATTTTTTTGGAACGATACATCCACAGGTTATCAATAAATCTGTAAGAATAAATGGGTTATTGCCTGTGTTTTTTATTGTAAATACTACTTCTAGTTCTTGACCACGTAAAACAGGATAATAATGTCTATGATTATCAATTATCTCTAATGTTGTTTTTTTCTCTGATAAATCACCACAACTTGTTAATGAAACAATCAAAAAAGCAGAGAAATATATATATATCAAGTTTTTCATCATCTTTAATTTAGAATTCGTATCTCATCGCATGCAATTTTACTTTTCTTGATCGGTTTACGTATGAATTTCAATTTCATATTCTCAACAGCTGTATAATCAGCAGCCATATGAATCTCAATTGCATTTAAATTTTGGTCGTATTCACTTAAATATTTACTAATTACAAGTTTGTTATCTAACCATAATTCAATTTTCTCAGGTGGATAAAAACTATGTCTTTTATTATTTAAAAAACGAAGGTTTACTTTTTTTATTCCAGTTAGATCTTTAACTGAAAACTCAAGCTCTAAATCCGCACTACTGATGTGCCAGCCTTGGTGGTAATCTGTCTCAAAACCAGGTAGTCCGTCATTTAAGTAAATCACATCCTCAAACCCTTCATCGATATTAGATAAGATATGAATTGTTTTATCAATAATCAAATTTTCAAAGCGTTCATTTTTAATAATACGTTCCCAGATATTCACGTATTCATTAAGACTTCCCTCTGCTTCTTTGTATTTTGTTAAGTCATTATAATTACTAAAATGCTTTAATTGTTTTAATTTTTTTTTAATTTCTGGATTAATAATCAAGGAGGTTTTACTTTCTTCTGCACATCCAGCTGGTCCTGTTCTTTTATTGTATGCAATTTGAAGTTTAGTATAAGATAAAGCTGTATATAGTTTCAAAAGATTTTCTTTTTCATCTCCTTTGGTTTTAGAAATTACATTTCCTAATTCTTTGTAAAATTGTATAAATGAATCTACATCGATATAGGAGGAAATAACTTCATCTATTCCTCCATAAATGTTATAAGGCTTGTTTTTTTCTTCAAATTCTCTTTCCAGGGAAAGGTAGTAACTGGTTAATAACTCATGATTTTGTGGATAATATTTTTTAAAATAGGATTGGCATAATTCATCTACGTTCTCTTCAGTATTTTTCATTAATGCACTTGCAACAAATGATTTTAAATCATCAAATGTTGAATAATCGTATCCACTAGCATTTAAGAATATTCCTTTAATTCCATGCTTTTTATAGAACTGAAGTTGTTTTTGTAGACTGTATAATACTGGAATAGGAGTGAGGTAATCATCGAAATTAGCAGAATAATCCCAGATATAAATATTGGGAGTTATGGTTTTCCATTTGTCTAGTTCTTTAATGAATTGAGCAGTTTTAGTTTGATTTTCATTGAGTTCAATTCCTTTCTCAAGATCGATTGTACTTAAGAAAACTCCAGTATTTTCGTTGAGTTTATTTTTGGGAACTTGCTGTGTAGTATTGTAACTTGACGTAAAGAATTTATGTTTAGGAAAACGTTCTGAAATTTTCTGAATAAAAAATGTAACCGCTGGAGTAGCGTTGTTTTTTGTGTTTCCTACTTCCAAACAAGATGAACAAATACAAACTAAATCATTGTCCTGAGGCATTATCATAAAGTGATAAGCTTTCTCATCCCCTTCTCCAAATTCGTTTAGAATATGATTTGTAACGTGTTCTAGTAATTCAGAAGAAGTAAAAGAAAACTGTTTACTATTTCTAACTCCATCAACTAGAGCATAAATATTTGTGTCTTCTATTTCTTTCAACACTTTCGTTAAATTATGTCCCCAAATTCCCCAATCAAGGTCAACATTGTTATTGCCAAATATTTGAGAATTACCAGGGATAAGATTACTCTGATAGTGTGGATCGCGATAGGAAAAATCAAAATTGATAGGAGATGTTTTAAATTGAACTGTTGATGGTGGGAAAGAAGATACATCAAAACGATTGTCTTCTTGTCCTAATGCTTCCAAGAGCTGATTAAGCATCCATTCTTTGATTTGTTTATCACGAATTGAAATATGAAGTGTGTCAATGCTATGACTTATGTAATAATCACTTTCTAGTTTCGAATTTACCTCGAAATAAAACACTTTATAATTTCCAGGAACACCATTATTAGAAAGTTCAATAATACTTTTGTTTTCTGTATGTTTTTGTAGTTTTTCAAAAGCATATTCAGCCCAATCTTTACTGTCCTGAGATTGCGCAGAGCTTAATGCATATCCTTCAGCCTTTAAAGAAATACCTCCTTTCGCTGAACAACTCAAGGAACTTATCATGAGTAGAACGATTAAACTGCAATATGTATTAAAACGCAACATTGAGGTTTAAGAATATATTATGAATATTTCTATAATCAGTATTATTTGCTTTGTAGTTATACCATGTGCCCAAAACTCCAAACGTTACATTTTTTGTAAATAAATACGAAAACCCTGCTCCAACCATTGTGTTAATCGCAGAAAACCCATTATAAACCTGATAATCAATTAATTCAATGTCGGGTGAAGAACCGAAGCCTGCCATTGCAGTAATATAATGTTTTGTTGACCATAAGTTATAGTTCGCTTTTGAAGTTATGTTATACAACCATTTGCCATCTAAAATAAAACTATTAAATCGTGTATTAATTGTAAACTTCTCCATTGTTTTTGTTGCTCCCAAAACAAAGTTAAACATGTTCTTATTACTTATAATTGTATTTGAGCTAATGGTATCCAGCATTCTATAACCTACACCTAATTCAATGTTAAATTCTTTCAACTTTTCAATTTCTCTATAGATAGAAGCATTAATTGTAATTTTTGGAAAGAAACGATTTGCCCAAGCAGCGTCAATTCTTGATGCTGTCTTTATATTCCATTCCCTTTCCCACACTCCTTGAATTTGAAATCCTTTTCCAGGAATTCTACCTGCATAATTAACTATTCCAGAATAGGTGTTTCTGTTTGATATATGACTATAGCTTAAACTTGATATAGCGCTAATAATATCAATTTGACCTGGTCTGCTGCGTAAATGCTGTAGTCCGATTTGATTGTTTAAACTCCTGAAATTAAGATAATTTAAATGATGCGTAAACCCTAGTTGTTCTTGGATAGAAGGTTCATAAAACGATTGATAATAATAAGCAGAATCATATTGTTTCAATTGTTCAAATGCTAATCCTTTGATAAATTTGAGAGAGTTATTATCAGGAGAATAATCCAAGGCAATATTTAACTTTTCGAGTGCATCTATGGCGTGTTTGTTTTTTATAAGATGCAAACTATAAGTTTCAGTAATTTGAGCATGAGCATCAATTATATCGCGATGATACGGATTTGCATATACATCTTCAAGTAGAGAGTTATAAACTTCTTCATAGTTTTCAACATCGTTAGATCTGATTTCAGCAAGCTTAATCTTAAAGAATAAATCATCAGGATAGGTATTATGTCCATGCTGTGCGTATAAAAGAACTTTGTTTAGATCATTTGTTTGATGTGATAGGTTTATTGCATAACGCAACGCTAACTTATTGTCTGGATCTTGTTCTAACCATCTCTCTGTGTATTTAAGTGCTTCATTATATCTAAAGCTTTCAATAATGCTTTTTATAATTTGCGTTGACATTTCAGAATAACTCATTAGATGTCTAGTTTTCTGATTGTTATCAGGTTGTTCTAAAATGGTCTCATAGGCAGCAAGTGCCATGTGATAATTCTTTTGTTTAAAATAGATATCTGCTCGCTTTAAATATAGTTCTTTATTGTCAGGATTGTTTAAGATGAGGTCATTGAGTACATTCAAGGCATTAAAGTACTCACCTAATTCTACATATGCATTAAATATAGAGTTTTGCGCTACATGAGTTAGATCTTCATCGCCATATTGAATTATGATATGCCAATCTTCGATAGCATCTGCATATTGTTTCTCAATCATCTTATTTTTGGCATCTTCTAGTATCACTTTAACATAAGCATTTTGAATATCAGTATCGTTTGGATAACGTTCAAACAATCTTTTTGTTAATGCAATTGTTTTTGCTTGATTGTTCATTAAACCATAAACCATTGCTTCTTTAATATAAAGGTCTTTCGATTCTCCTTTCGATTTACGTTGTCTTTTAATTAAATGTAATGCTTCGTCATATTGCTGTGATGCAACTGAATGATTGAAAATATTTACAAAAGCCTCTTCGTTTCCAGGGTTTTGTTCAAAAACTTTTCCGTAAAGTATATGGGTTTCTTGGTTTTTTGCATGTCTAGCAGCTTCCATTAAGTAGTAACTGTATTGTTGAGTATATCCTTTTCTTTGTAAAAAAGGAAGAAGCTGATCATATTTTTTTTGTTCGGCTAAAATGCCGGCTTTTTTATTGATTAACAGGCTGTTATCGGGAAAGCGTCTCAATCCTTGTTCTATATAATCTAATGCGACATTCAGGTTGCCTGTTTTTAAGTAGTCGTTAGAAACTGAAAGGTAGTTTTCAACTTTATCAGGGTTCTCCTTGAGAATTTTCTGCCCTATCTTAATTGCTTCATCAACATTGCCTTCATTTCTTTTAGAAATTGCTTCCATCTCTAAAGTATAGATATAATCAGTTCTTAGGTCTTTATCATCCGGATATATTTGGCTAATTCTTTCTTGTAAACGATTAGCTTCAACTGTATTTCCTTGTAATCTATAAAGTTGGATTTTCTTTCGCCAAAGACCTCTCCAATATGGATTTACCTCGAGTAATTCATTGACATAGCAAATTGCACTAGAGTAACGCTCTGTTTCAGTTTCAACATTAACTAAAATATGTTTAGCATCAACGTTATTGGGATTAATCTGCAATGCTTTCACCAAATCATAACGTGCCTTCTCATGTTGATGTTTATGGTGGTGGTATTTTCCAGAAAGCATTTTAAGGTCTGAATCTTTTGGATACTTTTTTAATCCATCATCAACAGTAGCCTTTCCTGCTTCCCAATCGTTTTCTTCGAATAGCTGCATGGCTTTCTCGATGTATTTGTCTCTTCCATCAAGTTTTATTTCTGTCTGCGCATATGATACTTGGCAAGTAAATATCACTAAGGCAAATAAAATTGTTTTAAAGTAAATTAGATGTTTTTTCATTTATAATATGAATTTCAAATCAAGCTTATCCATTAATTGGAAGTGGTTTAGTATCTCCTTCTTCTTTAGAAAACCCTTGTCTAGTCATGTCTCCCCAACTAAAGTTTTTTCGAGTTAAAAACTGCCAATATCCGCCTAAGCTAAATAGCACAATCAAAGGATGATAAAGAAAGGCTTCTAGAGACGAAAAAAGCACGAGTCTTAGATATTCAGCATACGTTTTATAGACTTTTTTAGTCATGATGTCATAAGAAATTGCAATAAGTGATATTGTCACTCCAATCATATAAACAAAAAGCAACATTAGCCAAAAAGTAGAATAATTAATTTGATTGGTTAAAAGAAGAAAGACTAAGAGCAATGCACCTGTAAACTCGATAATTGGTGCTAAAAACTCAAAGAATAGAGCATAGGGTAATACCCAGAATCCGAGACGTCCATACTTTCGATTAAATAAAACTCTTCTATGAACAACAAAAATCTGAAGCAAGCCACGACCCCAACGGGAACGTTGCTTTTGAAGTACCTTAACGTTTGGTGGACCCTCTGTCCAGCATAAGGTATCAGGAATTTGAACTATTTTATACTTTCTATTATTGTCCATCATATGGGTGACTATTCTGATTGTCATGTCCATATCTTCTGCGTGAGACAATGGGTCAAATCCACCACATTCAATTACTACAGGTTTATAAAACAATCCAAATCCCCCTGAAACGTTTGGAATTACATTAAACATAGACCATCCCATTTTTGCTAAAAGATATGATCGTATATATTCGGTTTCTTGAAAGAGTGGAATTATACGCTTAGGAGGTCTTACTCTAGTAATTACCCCATTTTTAACATCACAGCTGTTTACCATACGCATAGTTGCTCCAACCGCAATAACTTGTTTCTTGGAATCTAAAACTGGAAGAATAACCTTGGAAAGTGTGTCATGTGATAAAAGACAGTCTACATCTGTATTGATAAAGTAATCATACTGTGCAATATTTACTCCCGCATTCATTGCGTCAGCTTTTGTTCCTCCGTTCTCTTTATCAACAATAGTTAAACGTCTAAACTCTTTATTTATAGATCTATAAATGCCTTTTACGGGCTGACAGGCAACTTTTTGGATATAGGGATATGGAATTTCTTGTAAATCAAATTCATCAATTAATAACTTTAGCGTATTGTCTTTGCTTCCGTCGTTCACAATAACTACTTCAAAGTTTGGATAATCTAGATTTAAGAGTGATCTAACATTATCAATGATAATTACTTCCTCGTTATATGCAGGGGCAACCACAGATATCCCTGGTGCTATCTCAGGCAGTAACTTAAGATCCTCTTCTTCTTTTGAAGTGTATTTCGACTTAGTTCTTACTATACTAATGTATCCCAATACAGCCAAACTTATATAAGTTATTGTTATTAGAAAAGAATAGAAAAAAATAAGATATTGATATAGGTAAGAAACTTCCTTCATTTGCTTTGCACCAAAAAATGTGATTATAGACTATCTTATTGCGTGACCTTGCTCAATATAGTCGAAAATAGACTTTTCAAAACTAGTGGTATTATTGTTTTTGAGTTTTGTAAATACCATCCGAGTCTTGTCTATTTGATAGATGTTTTGAATTATGTTAATTAACGTTTCCTTATTGTGGGTTTGATGATATATTTTTTCAAGAAAATCTAAAGCATCGTAACCCCCGAATTTTCCCATTGCATAGATTACAGCATCTTGAACTTCTTGTTTGTTATAATCAAAATTATTGACAAGAATAGGAATTGCTTTTTTGTAATCAAGCATGCCCAATGTCATTGCTGTTTGAGCTTTTATCATGTTGCTATCACTTTCTTTATAAATAGTAATTAATTGTTCTGCACTCTCAATTTGTTTGAAAAGCCCAATTTCTCGAATAAGAAATGTTTTAAAGTAGTCATTCTTAGCTGTATTTACCCAACGTATCAGCTGAGGTAAAGGCATAATCTTAGACTTCTCTTTTAATGCATCATGTATCCTTACTTCATCTAATGAATTAAAGTCTTGATCAAAATCATCCTCCAAGAACTTAAAAGCATCATTAGAATCAAACTTCATAAAGATACTTTTAGCATGTTTTCTCAAATGATTATTGTGAGAGCCTGCCTTATTAGAAATAGCAATACTTGAAGCGTCATCACTCATTTCATCTAATATCCTTAGTGCTAGACCTTTGTCTTTCACTTTTGTGTTAAGCAATTGTTCTTCCCAAAAGCTGGGTAAGTTAAAGGCTTTTAGCGTTTCTCTGTAATTATTCTTATTTAGCTTCATCTTTTTGGTTTAATAGGTCGATCAACAATTTCGATATATAGGTTTTCTCCCATTCTTTTAAGAACTCCTCTTTAATATCTAAATCCTGGGTTATTTCTTTGTTAGAAAGATTTCTTTCTGAGTATAATATCTCTTTAAACTTGCTCTCATATTGTTGTCTAACATGCTCTTTTTGTTTATCTAATTTTTTCCTTTTTCGGGCCATTATAAAAATCCTAATTGCAGATATGATATAAACAATCATCAATAACATTGTTAAAAAAACTGTTACTCTAATCACTAGAGGGTAGCCAATAAATTTGGACTGTAAATAATAAAAATAATAGATTAATGAATTCATGAATGGTTTTTTGGTTATCAATGCTTAGTGCAAAAATTTCGCCCCTAATATTTTAATTTATGCTTATGTATCTTCTGTGGACTTTAATGACATGTAAAATTTAAAATATATTTTTCTTTTATTTTCCCGCAAATATATGCATTTGTCTGTGAATGAGTGGGGTTCGAGTGTCTTCGTTTTCCGCAATATAGCTTCTTGATTGTCGATTTTCCGTAATTTGTAAAGTATCCACCCGAGCAACTACACCTCCAAATTTTCAGGGAACAAGTCTTGTAATTTATTGCACGGATAGTCGGCGATTATTTCGAGCACTTTATTGAGCCATTTTTCAGGATTCACACCATTGAGCTTGCAGTTGGCGAAGAAGCTATAAAACATTGCGGAACGTTTAGCTCCACTATGAGAACCTGCAAAAAGATAGTTTTTACGTCCTAAAGCTACTGGTCGAATAGCGTTTTCAATAAGATTGTTATCTATGTTTAAATTTCCATTGTGGAGGTAGTTTTGCAAGCTATCCCAAAGTGCTGACGTATAGGCGATGGCTTTTCCAATCGGAGAACTAGGTAGCGTTTGTTGACGTTCATTATGAAGCCATTTTCCAAGTTCATTAATAATAGGTAAAGCTTTTTCTAACCTTATTTTTTTCCGTTCTTCTGCAGAAAACTCTTTTGATTCTCTTTCAATAGCATACAGTTTTTGTATTTCTACCAAAACATATTCAGCTCGCTTTTTGTCATTCGATAAAGCTTCATCAAATTTACGCCTAGCATGTGCCCAACAGGCAAGATGTGTTATTTCATTGCTGGCATAATATTGTTTGTAAACAGCTCGGGTGGATACATAAAAGATATGAAAAGAGAAAGCCGATGTAATCCAATTACATCGGCTTTTATATTTGTTTTATTTTTCCACGTTATTGATACTACCGCGAGAAGGGTGGCTGAGGTGCTCGAAGGCACCGATAAAACTATAACCTCTCAATAACTCCTGCTGCTCCTTGACCTGTACCAACACACATCGTCACAACACCGTATCTTTCGTTACGTTTTTTCAACTCATTCATGATTTGAACCGTTAATTTTGCTCCAGTACATCCCAGTGGGTGACCCATAGAAATTGCACCACCGTTTACGTTTACGATGTCTGGATTCAATCCAGCTTCGCGAATGACCGCCAATGATTGAGATGCAAATGCTTCGTTTAATTCAAATAAGTTAATGTCATTTAATTTTAATCCTGCAGATTGAATTGCCGCTGGAATAGCATCAACTGGTCCAATCCCCATAATTCTAGGCTCAACCCCTACAACATTGTAAGAAGCTAATCTTG
>Ga0209075_1003477_pt1 | contig 13084 bp, 13 predicted proteins | sample Stecom2011_FD_187523 | JGI IMG/M metagenome (GOLD analysis project Ga0209075, IMG submission 187523) | Agricultural soil microbial communities from Utah to study Nitrogen management - Steer compost 2011 (SPAdes) (version 2) | ecosystem: Environmental > Terrestrial > Soil > Agricultural land... | reverse complement strand
GGGTACACCGCCGCCGGGACCACGGTGGGGTTATCTTCCTGGATCTGCGAGATCGGGATGGCATGTCCCAGGTGGTTGTCGATCCTGACACCCCTGAGAGCTTTGCCCTGGCGGAGAAGGTTCGCAGCGAGTTTGTGGTTAAAGTCACAGGCCGCGTGCGTCGTCGTCCTGCCGGTACCGAAAACAACAACATGCCGACCGGCCAGGTGGAGCTGCTGGGTAAGGAAGTCGTTATCCTGAACGCCGCCGCCACGCCTCCGTTCCCGCTGGACGAGCACGTAGATGTGGGTGAAGACGTTCGTCTGCGCTATCGCTTTATCGACCTGCGTCGTCCCGAGATGATCAATCGCCTGCGTTTCCGTTCGCGGGTGACCAGCTACATCCGTAACTTCCTGGACAGCCGCGGTTTCATGGATGTGGAAACCCCCATCCTGACCCGTGCCACGCCGGAAGGTGCCCGCGACTACCTGGTACCGAGCCGTACCCACGAAGGTTCTTTCTTCGCGCTGCCCCAGTCTCCGCAGCTGTTCAAGCAGATGCTGATGGTGTCTGGCGTTGACCGTTACTACCAGATTGCCAAGTGCTTCCGCGACGAAGACCTGCGGGCCGATCGTCAGCCGGAATTCACCCAGGTGGATATCGAGGCCTCTTTCATTGATGAAGAGACCCTGATGCAGCTGAACGAAGACATGATCCGTTCCCTGTTCAAAGACGTGCTGGACGTGGATCTGCCGGAATTCCCGCGCATGCCGTACTCCGAGGCTATGCAGCGCTACGGCAGCGACAAGCCGGACCTGCGTATTCCGCTGGAACTGCTGGATGTGGGCGACCTGGTAGAAAGCGTAGACTTCAAAGTGTTTGCCGGCCCCGCCAAAGATCCCAAGGGCCGTGTTGCCGCCCTGCGTGTGCCCAAAGGTGCCGAGCTGACCCGTAAGCAGATCGACGACTACACCAAGTTTGTGGGTATCTATGGCGCGAAAGGCCTGGCCTACATCAAGGTCAACGAACTGGCCAAGGGTGCCGAAGGCCTGCAGTCTCCGATCGTGAAATTCCTGGGGGATGACGTTGCCCTTGCGATCATGGAGCGTGTGGCTGCAGAAGACGGCGATATCGTATTCTTCGGTGCCGACAAGGCTACCGTGGTGAACGAAGCCCTGGGCGCACTGCGCATCAAGGTTGGCCACGACCTGAACATGCTCACTTGCCAGTGGGCGCCAATGTGGGTTGTCGACTTCCCGATGTTTGAAGAGCTGCCGGACGGCGGCATGACGGCCATCCACCATCCGTTCACCGCACCCTCCTGCAGCCCGGAAGAGCTGGCGGCAGACCCGGCCAAGGCCCTGTCCCGCGCCTACGACATGGTGCTGAACGGTACCGAGCTGGGCGGTGGTTCCATCCGTATCCATGATGGCGGCATGCAGCAAACGGTGTTCCGCATTCTGGGCATTGGTGAAGAAGAAGCCCGCGCCAAATTCGGTTTCCTGCTGGACGCCCTGAAGTTCGGTTGCCCGCCCCACGGTGGCCTGGCATTCGGCCTGGACCGTCTGGTGATGCTGATGACCGGCTCGTCGTCTATCCGCGACGTTATTGCCTTCCCGAAAACCCAGAGCGCCACCTGTCTGATGACCCAGGCGCCGGGCGAGGTTGATGAAAAACAGCTGAAAGAACTGCACATCCGCCTGCGCCGCTCTGCCAAGGCCGTTGAAGGCAACAAGGCAGAAGACCAGGAGTAAGGCCCGGTGCCGGAGGTGGCGTACCACCTCCGGCCTGGCCTGACTCTCCCGCTTCGGAGGGCAGGTGGATGGCAATCATCCTTGGGGTAGACCCCGGTTCCCGAATTACCGGTTATGGCATCATCCGCGTGGAAGGCCGCACCATCGAGTATATCGACAGCGGTTGTATCCGGGTGGGTGAAAAGCCCATGGCCGAACGCCTTCAAACCATCTTCCAAAGCCTTGCCCTGCTGATTGGCGAGTACCGGCCTGAAGAATTTGCTATCGAGCAGGTGTTCATGGCCCGCAACCCGGATTCAGCCCTGAAGCTGGGGCAGGCCAGGGGGGCGGCTATTGTCAGCGCTGCTAACAGTGGCCTGGCGGTACACGAGTATTCAGCCAGGCAGGTCAAGCAGGCGGTGGTAGGTACCGGTGGTGCGGATAAGTCCCAGGTGCAGCATATGGTGCAGGCGCTGCTGGGTTTGTCCCGCAAGCCCCAGGCGGATGCCGCCGACGCCCTGGCGATCGCTCTGTGCCACGCGCATATGAATCAGAGTGTCATGAAGCTGGCACGGTCTGGTGGCAAGGTACGCGGTGGACGTGTGCGGCAACAATAAACGGCTGATGACAGCCCCAGGAGTCCTGCGTTGATTGGTCGTATTCGAGGTTTATTGCTGGAGAAAGCGCCCGGGCACTTGCTGGTTGAGTGTTCAGGGCTGGGTTACGAAGTCGATATTCCCTACACAACCTTCTTCCACTTGCCTGACACCGGTCAGGAAGTCACCTTGCATACGCACTTTGCTGTGCGGGAAGACGCCCAGAGCCTGTACGGCTTCGCGTCCAGGCTCGACCGGGACCTGTTCCGCTTGCTGATCAAAGTGAACGGTGTGGGGCCCAAAGTGGCGGTGGGGATTCTCTCCGGGCTGGATGCTGAGCAGTTCATTCGCTGTGTGGAGCTCAAGGATGTCAACGCGCTGGTGAAGTTGCCGGGCGTGGGCAAGAAAACCGCGGAGCGGCTGTTGATTGAAATGGCAGACCGGATTGGCCAGCTTGAAGGGCAGTTTGAATTGTCTGTATCCGGTGCAGCCCCGGCATCGGGCGTGCCGGACGGTGCTGGCGCCCGCGGGCCGGACCCAAGAGATGAAGCCGAAGCGGCCTTGATTGCTCTGGGCTACAAGCCCCAGGAAGCCGCAAAGGCCATCAGTAAGGTAGCAGAGCCGGAAATGACCCGCGAGATGCTCATCCGGCTCGCCCTGAGAAACATGATTCCAGCCGGGTGATGCCCGGCTTTTTTGTGTCGCTCCATGACACTATTGTGTAGAGAGCGTAACGTGACTCGAACCAAGCCCTTTGTACAATTGGTGCAGCCTGAATTCACGGGCAAGCAATGGGCAGGTTGTTTATTCCCAGCAAGCGGATAATGCCATGATTGAATCGGACCGACTGATATCGGCGACAGCCGGAGACTACGAGGAAGTACAGGACCGGGCCATCCGGCCTACGCTGCTATCCGAGTATGTTGGCCAGCCCAGCGTCCGTGAGCAGATGGAAATCTTTATCTCCGCGGCTCGTGCCCGCCAGGAGGCCCTGGACCACGTGTTGATTTTCGGCCCACCGGGGCTGGGTAAGACCACGCTGGCCAATATCATTGCCAACGAGATGGGTGTTTCCATCAAGACCACCTCTGGCCCGGTACTCGAGAAAGCTGGCGACCTGGCGGCCATGCTCACCAACCTGGAAGAAGGCGACGTCCTGTTCATCGACGAGATTCATCGCCTGAGCGCTGCGGTCGAAGAGGTACTGTATCCGGCCATGGAAGACTACCAGCTTGATATCATGATCGGAGAAGGGCCAGCGGCCCGCTCCATCAAGCTGGATTTGCCACCGTTCACGCTGGTTGGAGCTACAACCCGCGCCGGCCTGCTGACCTCGCCGCTGCGGGATCGCTTTGGCATCGTGCAGCGGTTGGAGTTCTATAACACTCAGGACCTTACCCACATCATCATCCGTTCGGCCCGTCTGTCGTCGGTGAAAATTGACGAGTCCGGTGCCTTCGAGATTGCCCGCCGTTCCCGGGGCACACCGCGTATAGCCAACCGGCTGTTGCGACGGGTGCGGGACTTCGCGGAAGTGCGCTCAGACGGCCACATTACCTCTGATATAGCCGACCAGGCCCTGAATATGCTGAAAGTGGACAGCCAGGGCTTTGATCACATGGACCGCCGGCTGCTGTTGGCGATGATCGAGAAGTTCGACGGCGGCCCGGTTGGGGTAGAAAGCCTGGCCGCCGCGATCAGCGAGGAGCGGGGCACCATCGAGGATGTGCTCGAGCCGTTCCTGATCCAGCAAGGCTATATGGTGCGCACGCCCAGGGGGCGTATGGTTACCTCCAACGCCTATCAGCATTTTGGCGTGGTTCCCCCGAAATCCGGTAAAGAGCAGGGTGGTTCTTTTGACTGACAACAGCCCCAAGCTCTTCGAGCTACCCATCAGGGTGTATATAGAAGACACCGACGCCGGTGGTATCGTTTTCCACGCAAAATACCTGCACTACATGGAGCGGGCGAGAACCGAATGGGTTCGCAGCCACGGGGTAGGCTTGAGGGCCGGGCTGAACGACAACATCAGTTACGTGGTGCAGAAGATGAATATCCATTACCGGGCTCCGGCGAGGTTGGATGACCAGTTGCTGGTGCAGGTCGAAGCCACCGGGTTTTCCCGGGTGTGGATGGGGTTTAACGAGAAGGTGCTGAAAGCCGACACCCGGGAGTTGCTGTGTGAAGCGGACGTCCGTGTTGCATGCGTAGCCCTTGATACCGGCAAGCCGAGACGGTTGCCGGAAGATATGATGGAAATTCTTCAAAACACTCAGTAATAAATTGTTTAATAGAACTATTTCGGGAGTAAATAGTGGAAGCTGAACTTTCAGTCTGGTATCTGATTGCGAACGCCGGGGTACTGGTGCAACTGGTAATGTTGCTGTTGGTTGCAGCCTCAGTTGTGTCCTGGGCCCTGATCTTCCAGCGTGTGCAGGTATTTCGTAAGGCCAGGCAGGCGCAGCTGGCGTTTGAAGAACGGTTCTGGTCCGGTATGGATCTGGGGCAGCTGTACAAAGAAGTGAATGCAGAGCCGACGCCGTATTCCGGCATGGAAGCTGTATTCCGTGCCGGCTTCAAGGAATTCTCCCGTCTGCGCCAGCAAAGTCGCGACGCGGATGCGGTGATGGAAGGTGCCCAGCGTGCCATGCGGGTGGCCTTCTCCCGGGAGCAGGAGCGGCTGGAAGCACATCTGCCGTTCCTGGCAACGGTGGGTTCTACCAGTCCCTATGTAGGCCTGTTCGGCACCGTGTGGGGCATTATGAACTCGTTCCGGGGCCTGGCCCAGGTTCAGCAGGCAACGCTGGCAACAGTGGCGCCGGGCATTTCGGAGGCACTGATTGCAACCGCCATGGGCCTGTTTGCGGCGATTCCGGCGGTTATCGCCTACAACCGGTTCTCGGCCATGTCTGATGCGCTTTTGAAGAACTACGAAACCTTTGCGGAAGAGTTCTCGAGCATTCTGCATCGCCGTGTTCACAACAACGATCAGGCAGCCGGCTGATGGCTGGCACCAGGCAGGGGAGGCAGGCGGTATGAAAGGCATGGGAATGATGCCCCAGCAGCGGCGCAGGCCGATGTCGGAAATCAACGTGGTGCCCTACATCGATGTGATGCTGGTGTTGCTGGTGATCTTTATGGTGACGGCGCCAATGCTCACCCAGGGGGTGAAGGTGGATCTTCCGGAAACCACATCAGACCCGATCCAGCAGGACAAAGACGTTGAGTCAATCACGGTGTCGGTAGATGCCAACGGTGCTTATTACCTGGAAGTGGGTGATCGTGGTGGTGACCCGATGTCGCTGGCTGAGCTGACGGACCAGGTGGCAAAGATTCTTTCTCAGCGGGCTAACAGTGAAATTATGGTGCGCGGGGACGAATTTGTGGATTACGGCGTAGTGGTTCGCCTGATGGCGGCCTTGCAGGCCGCTGGCGCCAGTGGCGTAGGCCTGGTCACCGACGTACCCAATAACCCGTAATAAGGTGGCGAACGAGCTGTGACAGGTCACGAACGGGAAACTATAAGTACCGATATGCCGCCGTGGAAATCGCCGGTTGTCTTGTCGGTAGCCTTGCACCTGCTGATAGTGGTGGTTGCACTGGCTGGCTGGTCCTGGACGAGTCCGGTTCAGGAGCCTGAGCCGCGAACCATTTCGGCGCGGTTAATAAGCCCTGAGCCGAAACCCAGCCCGGTGATTGATGAGCAGGATCAGCGCGACAAAGAACAGGAAAGGCGTCAGCAGGAAGAGAAAGAGCAGCAGCAGGCCGAAGCCGAGCGAAAGCGGCAGCAGGAAGAAGCCAGAAAGAAAGAGGCTGAAGCTCAGGCCCGCAAGCGCGAGGAAGAGCGCAAGCAACAGGAGGCCAAGGCTCGCGAGTTAGCGGAGCAGCAGGCCCGGGAAAAAGAAGCTGCCCGCCAGAAAGCGGAAGCAGAAGCGAAGGAAAGGGCAAGGCAAAAGGCTGAGCAAGAGCAGCGCGCCCGGGAAGAGGCTAAGCGCAAGGCTGACGAAGAGCAACGCCGGCGCGAGCAAGCCGAGCGCGAGCGGCAGGAGCAGCAAGCCCGGGAAGAAGCTGATCGCAAGCGTAAAGAGGCCGAGCGCCGCCTGCAGGAGCGACAACTGGAAGCGCTGGCTGAGCAGTCGCGTCAGGAGCGCGAAGCAGAAGCGCGGCGCCAGCAAGAGGCGGCGGCTGCCCAAGCCAGAGAGGCCCAGATGCTGACGGACAGTGAAAAGTATCAGGCTCTGATTCGTGAGCGCCTGAGCCAGGCCTGGTATCCGCCGTCATCGGCAACAGAGAATATGACGGCCAGATTACAGATCACTTTGCTGCCGACCGGGGAACTCGCCAATGTGCGTCTGGTCAGCAGTAGCGGAAATACCGCGTTTGATAATTCTGCCCTGGGAGCGGTGCGTTCCCTGAACCGTTATCCGGTGCCGGGCAACAGGGATACATTCGAGCGGTATTTCCGCCAGTTTACGATTGAATTCAACCCGCAACGCCTGCGGTGAGGCCGGTGAACGTTATGACACACAAACCAGGTTGCCAGAAAACGACTGTGAAAATGCTCCTGACCGGGTGGCTGGCCGTGCTGATGCTGGCCTCAGGCAGTGCCAGCGCGGAATTATTGATTCGGATAACCGAGGGGGCAGGTTCGGCTGTACCGGTGGCAGTAGTGCCATTTGCGGAAACCGGCGCCATGCCGCCGGGCGACAAAGTCAGCAGTATTGTGCAGGCAGATCTCACCATGAGCGGTGAGTTCCGTACGCTGGAGCCGTCGAAGATGCTCAGCCTGCCGTCCAAAGGGTCCGATGTTTATTTCAGGGACTGGCGCATGCTCGGCCAGCGGTACGTGGTAGTGGGCGAGTTGACCCGCAGTGGCGACAGGGTGCAGGCACGATACGAATTGTTCGATGTAAACCAGGAACGGCGGCTTCTGGGTGAAACGGCTGCCGCTGGCGTTGGCAGTATCCGTACCCTTGCCCACCACATCAGCGACAGGATATACGAGGCGATTACCGGTGCGCCCGGTGTGTTCTCCACTAAGTTGGCGTACATCACCGTAAGCGGGGAGGGGGATCAGGCCCGCTACCGGTTGCAGGTGAGTGATGTAGACGGAAAGCGGGCACAGGTGCGCCTGGAGAGTCGGGAACCGATTCTTTCTCCGGCCTGGTCACCGGATGGCAAGAAGCTGGCCTATGTCTCTTTTGAAACCGGCAAGCCCGCCATCTATGTGCATGAACTGGCAACCGGGCAGCGGGACAAGGTTGCAGATTTTTCCGGGCTGAATTCGGCCCCGGCGTGGTCCGGGGATGGCAAGTCGCTTCTGATGACGCTGTCCCGTGACGGTAACGCGGAAATCTACCAGATGGACCTGGCCAGTCGGAAAACCACCAAGCTGACCGATCACTGGGCCATCGACACAGAGGCGGCCTGGGACCATGCTGACAAGGGTATTTACTTTACCTCTGACCGTTCCGGCGGCCCCCAGATCTATTACATGGAACGCCCCGGTGCCGAGCCACGTCGTATTACCTTCGGCAGCCGCTACAACGCCCGACCCCGGCCGGATAGCAAGGGCGAGTATGTGTATTACGTACACCAGAGAGACCGGGCGTTCCACATAGCCCGGACCAACCTGAAAACCGGTGACGAGACCGTTATTACCCGCACGGAATCGGACGAATCACCGAGCGTTTCACCCAACGGCCGGTTGCTGATATACGCCACCGGGCAAAATGGGGCCAGTGTGTTGACTGTGGTTTCTGCCGATGGCGGTGCGGCGTACAGTCTGCCGGCATCAGATGGCGACGTGAGGGAGCCGGCCTGGGGGCCGATCACTCGCTGACGTACCCTGAAGCGGCCAGAAAAGTTGTTACACATAAACTTAAGCAAAGGAAAGGAAAAGGAAGCATGAAACTGACATTTTCAACGAAAGTATTTGCGATGGTGCTCACCGCCGGACTGGTGGCAGGCTGTAGTTCAACCGGCGACACCATGGACGGCGAAGAGTTCGGTTCTGACGTTCGCGCGATTGGCGCAGACGAAGGTTCCACGGTATACGGTGGTGCGGATGGCGAAGGTATCTCCTCAGGCATGTTGAGTGACGAAGAGCGCCAGACAGCCCGTGAGCGTGCAGAGCAGCAGGCACTGCGTGATATCACGACTTTCTACTTTGATTTCGACACATCTGAAATCAAGCAGGAAGTTCGGGATGTGCTGGTAGCCCATGCTCGCTACCTGGCCAACAACCCGCGCCAGCAGGTTCGCCTGGAAGGCCATGCTGATGACCGCGGCACCAAGGAATACAACCTTGCTCTGGGTGAGCGTCGTGCCAACGCTATCCAACGTTTCCTGGTAGTTAACGGGGCTTCCCGTGGCCAGATCGAAACCGTAAGCTACGGGGAAGAGAAGCCTGCCGTGCGTGGTTCTTCCGAAAGTGCCTGGGCACAGAACCGCCGCGTAGAGCTGATTTTCCAGTAAAATATCTGATAACCGGACGGGCCCATGAGAAAGTACCTCGTGGCGACCGTGCTGATCCCGCTGGGCCTCGGCCTGGCGGGTGTCTCGCAGGCACAGTCGTCGAATGTATCCTCCCAGAGCAGTGCCGAGCTGTTCTACATGATCCAGCAGCTGCAGGGTGATGTTCGCCGCCTGCAGGGCAGGGTTGAGGAGCAGCAGCACGAAATCAGCCGGCTGCAGCAGCAGGGCCGCGATCGGTATGTCGATCTTGACCAGCGCATTCTGGATTTGTCGAAATCGATTGAAGAGCGGCCGGCGGCAGCGGCTACGGGAGCGCCCGCGGAAGCTTCAGGCGGCGGCCAGGAAGTTGTCCAGCCCCTGAAAGCCTATCGCTCCCCGGATGCCGAAGAAAAAAAGGCTTATGACGAAATCATTGAGCTGATCCGGAACCAGAAAGATTACGACACCGCGATATCCCGGCTGTACGAGTTTGTCGACAAGTATCCGGAAGGCGATCTTACGGTCAATGCCTATTACTGGCTGGGTGAGGTGTACCTCGCCAAACCTCAGCCGGAGCAGGCAAAGCAGGCTTTCACCATTGTCGCCACCCGCTACGCCGACCATCGAAAGGCCCCGGATGCGTTTTACAAACTTGGGGTAGCATTGGACCGGCTCGGTGATAAAGAAGAAGCGGTTCGTCGTATGCAAAGTGTGGTTGACCGGTACCCGCAGTCATCGGCAGCGGGGTTGGCGAAAAAATACCTGGACAGCTCCGGAAGTTGATCGCGCCTTGAGCGATCTGGTTGTCGCGTGACCAGCAAGGTAAAAAATATAAAGATTCCCGAAAAAAGGGGTTGAACACCAAAAAAAATTCAGTAATATGTGCGCCTCGCTTGGGTCGTTAGCTCAGTTGGTAGAGCAGTTGGCTTTTAACCAATTGGTCGAAGGTTCGAATCCTTCACGACCCACCAAATTAAGAATATCCGGACCAACACGGGTATTCGCCGGATGGAAAGCCGGCAAACAGTTATGGGTCGTTAGCTCAGTTGGTAGAGCAGTTGGCTTTTAACCAATTGGTCGAAGGTTCGAATCCTTCACGACCCACCAACAATCAGGATTGCCCGGTTGGCAGTTCTACCAAAAAAGAGCCTGCGGGCTCTTTTTTTTTGGCTGTTCAGCCACCACATTTAACTCAGGCCCGAAGGTCTCTACGGGCTTTATCACGGGTATATTGCATGCCGATGAAATGTGGCGGGGAAGTGATATACTCTGGCAGTTAATGCATTTCAGAGATCCAGTAATGACACGAGCGCAAGACCGTATCCTTGTTCAGGAACACCTGGCCCACCTGGCCGAGCCCAAGCCTTTGAGCGCCAGCGAAAAGGCAGATCTTGAGGCGCGTATCAAAGCGGCCCTCAAGGCGAAGGATGCCGTGCTGGTTGCGCATTACTACACCGACCCGGACATCCAGCGCCTGGCTGAAGAGACCGGCGGCTGTGTTGCAGACTCCCTGGAGATGGCACGCTTCGGCAACCAGCACCCGGCCTCGACCGTGGTGGTGGCGGGTGTGCGCTTTATGGGCGAGACCGCCAAGATCCTTAACCCGGAAAAGCGGGTGCTCATGCCCACTCTGGAAGCCACCTGCTCCCTGGATGTTGGTTGCCCGGCCGACGAGTTTGCCGCGTTCTGCGACCAGCACCCGGACCGCACTGTGGTGGTCTACGCCAACACCTCCGCAGCGGTTAAGGCGAGGGCAGACTGGGTGGTTACTTCCAGTTGTGCTCAGGCAATCGTGGAGCACCTGGATGCCCGGGGCGAGAAAATCCTGTGGGCGCCAGACAAACACCTTGGCCATTACGTACAGAAGACCACAGGCGCCGATGTGCTGTTGTGGGATGGCTCCTGCATTGTGCATGAAGAGTTCAAGTACCGTGGCCTGGAAGACCTGAAAGCCCTGTACCCGGATGCTGCGGTGCTGGTGCACCCTGAATCTCCGGATGCGGTGGTGCAGCTGGCAGACGTTGTTGGCTCTACTTCCCAGCTGATCCACGCGGTGCAGACCCTGCCCAACGAAGAGTTCATTGTGGCCACCGATAACGGCATCTTCTACAAGATGCAGCAGCTGGCTCCGAACAAAACGCTGATCGAAGCGCCTACCGCCGGAAACGGTGCCACCTGCCGCAGTTGTGCCCATTGCCCCTGGATGGCGATGAATGGCCTTGAGAACCTGCTGCACGTGCTGGAAACCGGCGATCAGGAAGTGCTGGTAGATGATGCGCTGCGCGAGGATGCCCTGCGCCCGTTGCGCCGGATGCTGGACTTTACTGCCAATATGAACCTGAAGGCTGCAGGCAACGCCTGACAGCTTGCGTCACTTGTTACTGGCGGCGGGCTTCCTGCTGGCGGTCCGCGATGTCTCCCAGCCGCTGATTGATCACTTGCCGCTCGGTTGAGCCGGCAGGCAGTAATTCCTGAGCCTGGCGCAGCTGGCGTTGGGCTGAGCGCCAGTCTCCCATCAGAATTTCATACTCAGCCCGGGCCCGGTGAACGCCCACGATGTTGCGTGCCATGCCTTCTGCTTCCGCCAGTCTCAGCCAGAGGTGTTCGCGGTCCGGGTGTTGCCGGCTCAGGTCTCTCAGGACTGACGCTGCAGCGGCTCCGTTGCCATCTCCGATTTCTGCACTCGCCAGCATTACGCTGATCGGGTAGTTGCGTGGGTTGCGCGACAGGGCGGCCTGCAGGATGCCTCGGGCTTCGTCATAGCGTTCCTGGCTGATCAGGACTTCCGCCAGCGACACCTGAAAGGTGATTCGCCCGGGGTTGGCAGTGAGCAGCTCCCGCAGGATCTTCTCGGCTTTCTGGTATTGCCTTGCTTCGTGGTAGGCCACCGCAAGGCCGTAACGGATGGCATCGTTGCGCTGGGCATCGTTCCTGCCGAGATAGGCCTCGAGCGTCTCCGCCGCAATATCCGGGGATTGGGCGTAATGAACCTGCAGGCGACTGCGAACCAGGTGGTATTCCTGGCCGTCGCGAATCCGTTCGTCGGGATATTGCTCGGCCCGGTTCCGGGTGTCGGCTACCCGGCTTTGGGTGAGCGGGTGGGTGGAAAGGTATTCCGGTAGCCGGTTACCTTGCAACCGGTTCTGGCGCATCATGATCTCGAACATTTCCGGCATGCCTCTGGGGTCCATGCCGGCGCTGGCCAGAATGTCCATGCCTACCCGGTCGGCCTCCTGCTCGTGGGAGCGGCTGTAGGCCAGCATGTTCTGCATCGATATCGCCTGGGTGCCGGCAATGGCGGCAATGCCGATGTCTGACTGTGTAACTGCAGACAGCACGATACCTGCAATCATGCCCGCCAGGGTCAGCGGTGCGCTGGTTTCCTGCTGCTGCATTCTGCGTGCAAAATGGCGCTGACTGAGGTGGGCAAGTTCGTGGGCCAGAACCGAGGCAAACTGTTGTTCGGTGGCGGCGTTCAGGAAAAGGCCGCCGTTCACACCAACAATCCCTCCTGGAACGGCAAAGGCGTTCAGGGCCGGGCTGTCGATCAGTACCAGGCTCAGGTTGCGATCATCCAGCGGGGCAGAGGGTACCAGGCGGTAAGTAATCGAACTCAGGTAATCGTAGACCAGTGGGTCTTGAATCTGGGGTGCCGAGCGGCGGATTGATGTCATCACCTGCTGGCCGATGTCGGATTCCAGTTGGCCGGAAATCAGGCCACCGCTGCCGCCGATGCTGGGCAGTGATGAGGTGTTGGCGTTCAGTGCTGCGGGCATGGCCAGCAGGGCGGTGGCCAGCGTCAGGGCCAGGGTAAAGCGCGATCTGGTGCGACGGATAATGGTGTTCGTCATGGATTCCGATACTGCCCCGGTTTCAGGTGGCTGTTAGACCAGCAGCGCCCTTTGAAGTTCTGGGATGAATTACCAACTCTTGAGGTGCATTAGGGTAACACCACCGGCATAATGCGTGCCTGATTACTGACTGAATGTTAATGGTATCCTTTTCCTATGGCGGACCGAAATCTGGATGCGAGCGGCCTGCGCTGCCCCATGCCTTTGTTGAAAATCAAGCTGGAGCTCAATGGTATGTCGCCAGGAGAGCAGCTTGAGGTTGTTGCCACCGATGCCGGCTCAAGCCGGGACATCCCGGCTTATGTTGCAATGTCCCCCCACCGGCTCGTCAGTCAGTCGGAGAGTAATGGCGTTTATCGTTTCATGATAGAGTGCGGCGGTTAATTTCCGGAGATTTGCATGATCAGAATATTGCGGGGCCTTGCCCATAAATATTTTTCAGATGAAGAAGCGGTCATCCTGTTTCTTC
>Ga0209075_1003476_pt1 | contig 13088 bp, 15 predicted proteins | sample Stecom2011_FD_187523 | JGI IMG/M metagenome (GOLD analysis project Ga0209075, IMG submission 187523) | Agricultural soil microbial communities from Utah to study Nitrogen management - Steer compost 2011 (SPAdes) (version 2) | ecosystem: Environmental > Terrestrial > Soil > Agricultural land... | reverse complement strand
ATTAGGTTCCATAATTTCGTAATTGGGTGAGTTAGTTATTCGGTTATTGGTTATCGGTTACCGCACGATTGGTTACCGATAACTTTACCTCTTCAATAGGTCAACCTTTAACCTCTTCAACTTTTATACTCTCACCCTTTCTTTCCCAACACAAAAAATAGATCCAGCCCTTTATCGGGATGATCCACCAATATATAGTCTTCATGTGAGATTTGTTCCACCGACGAACCCTGCTGCTTGTGAAGCTTGTTCCGGTTCATCCGGTTAAGTATCTCGTAGGGAAGCCGTAAGAGGAAAGCCGGCAGGCGGTATTGAAGGTTAAGAAAATCAAAACGGGTAATTTTGTTGACCGATTTTCTATTGGCTTCATGATAAGCCCATATCTTTTCATTTCCACCGATGCCCATTGCCTCCACCCGGTCAAAAATCCCTTCGCAGAGGCTCTTCAATTGCTCACCCGTGTATTCACGCGTATGCCAGGGGTTTCTGCTCAGCGTCTGACGGATGTTTGGGGTAGAAATAATTGCTTTGCCTCCCGGTTTTAAGACCCGGTAGATTTCCTGCAAAAACAACTTGTCATCCTGGATATGCTCTATGACCTGAAAGCTCACTACTGTATCATAGTGATTGGAAGCAATGCTAGCAAAGGGAGGAATAACCGCCTGCTCAAAGGTGACATTTGGAAATCTGCCCCTCAAATTCGTAATGACCTCCGGTATTTTGTCCAACCCATGATAAGAATCCACCTCACTAAGCAGTACCTCCACTCCCCTGCCTTCTCCACAACCGACTTCCAACAAATCACCACTTACCAAGGGCTTTGCGGCAATGTATGCTTTCAAAAGCCGTTGATGAATTGGGTTGTCACTGATCAACTTATCGGAGGCAATTTCCGTTGTATAGGTAGTCATTTAAAATTTCATTATTTTGGACAAAAATAGCGTTAATTTTTAAAAATCTCCGATGATAAAGATAAAGACATATTCCTTAGGCTTGTATACTGCGTTACTTACCACCTGCTTGGGGATGGCAGCAACAGCCCAAAGTTCACTCCAAGACATCAACCAAAGCCTCAGGTACTCCCGCTATTCCAGACTGGCCCTTAAAGTCATTCCCATCAAGGAATCAGACCGTACTTTTAGGCTGCAAATGGTGGTGGAAAAACTGGAGGAGAACCCTGATTTCGATAATTACCTTTTTTCCTACAGCCTTGTCGGAAACTTTCAGGAAGAGATTACTGAGGAGAAAATCATCGCCCTGGAGGAGACAGCTCTGAAGAAAGACACGGAAAGCCATTATCTTTTTGAAGAAACAGTGGAAATACCCGCCGGTCAGGAGGAGGCTTATGTGGTATTTTGGGCAAAAGATATCCGGCAGGGGGATGAATACGTGTACCATACAGATCTGATCAGCCCTTTTGTTTTTGATCAACCGGATTTTGGTGCCTACTACGGCAACAGTTTACCCTTTGACCAGACTTTTTTAAATGTAAATTCAGCATTGCTTTTTAACAGCACGCAGGGATTAAATTTGTACAGTTATTTCTACCCGCAGGAATTCTCTGTGCCGTTGCCTCCAATGGAGACCAAGCCCGCAGCCATCCCTAAGGAGGTGGATATCGTGGATGACGGCAGTTTTTTAATCAACACACCAAAAACATTTAACAGAGAAGGATATTATTTTATCCAAAGTGACACCACTTCAGCGGCGGGTTTACTCGTCAAAACCGTACCTGAATCCTTTCCAAATGTGCCTTCGTATGAGGAAATGGTAGACATGGTCGCCTACATCTCCACGAGAAAGGAACATGAGTCGCTGTTGGCAGCCGAAAACAAAAAAATTGCCCTGGATCAATACTGGATCAACATGGTCAAAGACGCGGAAAAAGCCAAGGCATTGATCCGAGAATACTTCCGTCAAGTGGAGTTCGCCAATATTCTTTTTACCGACTACAAAGAAGGCTGGATGACCGACCGCGGGATGATCTATATTGTATTGGGATCTCCACAGGAAGTCTATTTCAACGCTGACCGAGAAACATGGATTTACGATGGTTTAAATTCAAATTCAAAAATTACCTTTACCTTTGCCCGCGTCAAAAATATTTTGACCCCAAATTATTATGTACTAAACCGCTCTAGGTCCTATCAAGCGGAATGGTTTAAAAGTATCACATTATGGAGAAGCGCAAGCATGGCTTTCTGATTGACAAGGAAGAAAACGAGAAGGATTTTATTTTTGGTACCAGGGCGGTCATCGAGGCACTGAGGGCACAAAAGGATATCGACAAAATACTGGTCAACAAGGAGTTGAACAACGATTTGATCAAGGAACTTCTCGGGCTGGCGAAGCAAGAAGGGATTCCGGTGGTTCGGGTTCCTGAGGCCAAACTTAACAGAACTACCCGCAAAAACCACCAAGGTGTGGTTGCCCATATTTCCGCAATAGCTTATGCCTCCTTGGACAATGTTATTGAAGAATGTTTTTCTAAGGGAGTAGCACCTTTGATCATGGTGTTGGACAGAATCACCGATGTGAGAAATTTTGGAGCCCTCGCCAGGACAGCCGATGTAGCTGGGGTACATGCTTTGGTAATCCCGGAGAAGGGAAGTGCTCAGATCAGTTCAGATGCAGTCAAAACCTCGGCCGGGGCCTTGAATTTTCTGCCCGTATGCCGGGTAAAAAACCTTTATTATACTGTCAAGGAGTTAAAAAAGATGGGCTTGAATGTGGTGAGCGCCACTGAAAAAACCGATCGGCTGATGTATGATGCGGATTTTTCTATACCGACCGCATTGGTATTAGGTTCAGAAGAAGACGGCATCTCTCCCGAACTGTTGGGTCTTACAGATGAATTCGTTGGCATTCCAATGGCCGGAAACATAGAAAGCTTGAATGTTTCTGTGGCCGGAGCTGTCTTGATCTATGAAGCGATCAGGCAGAGGAGAGGGTAAGTCATGAAAAACCAGCAATATGATCCAAGTTAAAGACAAGCAGTTTGTCCCTTTTATCAAAGAATCTGAGCTCCTTCAGCGGGTGTCCGAATTGGGTAGGCAAATAACGGAAGACTATAAAGGAAGCTCCCCCCTTTTGATTGGAGTGATGAATGGGGCATTTATGTTTTTGTCCGATCTTTCCAAGACCATTGACCTTCCCGTTGAGCTCTCTTTTGTAAAAATATCTTCTTACGAATCCATGTCCTCCACAGGTACCATCAAGCCGCTGATCGGTTTGGAAACATCTTTGGCCCATAGAGACGTGATCATTGTAGAGGATATTGTGGATACGGGGCTCAGCATGTCCTACGTTTTGGAGATGCTGCAGAAAAGCCAACCGCGAAGCTTGGAGATTGTTACTCTACTATTAAAACCTGAAGCCCTTAAAAAAGACATCCATCCGAAATATATCGGATTTGAAATCCCCACCAAATTTGTCGTAGGCTATGGGTTGGATTATGACGGATTTGGAAGGAATTTGAGAGAAATCTACCAATTGGCCTGATTTGTTGGTAAATTGCTGGGGTCATTTAAAACGCTTATAAAAAATCATTTTATGTTAAATATTGTATTGTTTGGCCCTCCCGGCGCAGGTAAGGGAACACAAAGCGAAAAATTAATCGAAAGATACAACCTGAACCATATTGCTACCGGAGACTTGTTCCGAAAACACTTGGGAGAAGGAACGGACCTTGGTCGTTTGGCCCAGAAATATATGGACGAAGGACATTTGGTGCCCGACGAAGTAGTAATAGGCATGGTCGACGACAAGATCAAATCGACGAAGGACACCAACGGGTTTATCTTTGATGGCTTCCCAAGAACCGTTGCCCAGGCTGAAGCATTGGATCAGCTACTTGCAAAAAATTCACTGGAAATATCTGGGATGATTGCTTTGGAAGTTCCTGAAGACATTTTGAAAGAAAGAATCAGGGGAAGAGGAAAAACCTCGGGAAGAACCGATGATCAGGACGAGGAAAAAATCAATACGAGGATTAAGGTTTATCTAGACGAGACCCTTCCTGTAGCGGACTTCTACAAGAAGCAAGGCAAACTTTCGACTATTTACGGCGTAGGAGAGATTGAGGAGATTTTTGGAAAGATTGCTGAAGTGGTCGACGGGTATTGAGAGGTTAGTATGAAGTACTGAATATTGAGATATAAGACACAAGAAGAAGTACAAAGCGTAAAGAATGAAGACGGGTCTGGACATCCGCCATCCCCGCATCCCGCCTTCCTTCTCCCCACTTCCAAACCTCTCATTAAATTCCACTCCGTTACAATTAATGCCAAAAAGCATGTAACTTTGTGAAAATTATTGAATTGGCTGAGCATTCAATGCTTGGCCAATTTTATTTGAGGATATAAACATCAAGGTCTTGGCAGAATCCAATTTTATAGATTATGTGAAATTTTGCTCCAGATCAGGGGCAGGCGGTGCGGGATCCGTCCATTTCCGACGCGAAAAGCACGTTCCCAAAGGGGGGCCTGACGGTGGAGACGGCGGCCGTGGCGGAAACATCATCCTTCGGGGCAATGCGCAGCATTGGACTTTGCTCCATCTTAAATACAAAAAACATGTAATAGCCGAAGCCGGCAAAGGGGGCGAGGGAGGCAGAAGGAAAGGTTCGGACGGAAAAGACGTGATTCTGGAGGTTCCTTTAGGAACGCTTGCAAAGGATGCGGAGACGGGGGAGGTACGCTGTGAAATCACTGAAGACGGGCAGGAAATTATCCTAAGTCCAGGTGGAAGAGGAGGATTAGGCAACGACCATTTCAAAACCGCCACCAACCAGTCTCCCCATTATGCACAACCTGGAGAACCCGGAGTCGAAGAATGGATCATCCTAGAGCTGCGGCTACTTGCGGACGTAGGCTTGGTGGGCTTCCCTAATGCCGGCAAATCTACCCTGCTATCAAGCATTTCTGCTGCCACGCCGGAGATCGGGGATTATCCCTTCACCACTTTAGTTCCTAACTTAGGGGTAGTGGGCTATAGGGATGACAAATCCTTTGTGATGGCCGATATACCCGGTATCATTGAAGGGGCCGCGGAAGGAAAAGGGCTTGGCCTTAGATTTTTGAGACACATAGAACGGAACTCCATCCTTTTGTTTCTTGTTCCTGCTGACGCCAAGGACATTAAAGCAGAATATGAAATTCTTCTTAACGAGCTAGAGAAATACAACCCGGAACTTCTGGATAAAAAAGGGATTTTGGCCATTTCAAAATCTGACATGCTTGACGAGGAACTTATGAGAGAGATGGAAGAACAGCTTCCACAAGGGATCCCAACCCTGTTTATTTCTTCCGTGAGCCAATACAATCTGGAAAAACTTAAAGATATGATTTGGCAGGCCATCCTTGAATAATGTCAGTTTGTCAGCATTATCAGAATGGCAAACTAATTGAATTAGCGATCGGTAACTTTTAAAAAATTTGAATTATGGAGGAGAAAGATAATTTAGAGAAAGAAGATATTATTAATGAAGACACCACTTCAACGGCAGATTCGGAAATCCCGGTGGGAGATTCAGAAGAAAATACCCAAGCAAAAGAGGCGGAACTTTCTATAGAAGAGAAACTTAAAGCGGAAAATCAGGAATTGAAGGATAAGTATCTACGGTTGTATTCCGAGTACGAAAATTACCGCAGAAGAACGGCCAAAGAGCGCCTGGACTTGATCAAGACCGCTTCCGAAGATGTCATTCGGGAATTGATTACAGTGGTGGATGATTTCGAAAGAGCGTTTAAAGTGGAGGAATCCGATGCTAAGTCCTTGATCGAGGGCAACCTGTTGATTTACAATAAGCTGTTCAAGATATTGGAGAACAAAGGCTTGGAGCCAATTGGAGAGCTGGTTGGAAAGGATTTCGACGCAGAAACACAAGAAGCCATCACCATGGTACCTGCTCCTTCCGAAGATCTGAAAGGGAAGGTGATCGATGTCGTGGAGAAGGGATACACCCTCGGCGATAAAGTAATCAGGTACGCTAAAGTGGTCATTGGATCTTAAACTATTATGGCAAAAAGAGATTATTACGAAATATTGGGCATAGCAAAGGATGCTAGCCAGGACGAGATTAAAAAGGCCTATAGAAAAATGGCCATTAAATACCATCCTGACAAGAATCCGGATAATCCCGAGGCAGAAGACAAGTTTAAAGAGGCAGCGGAAGCTTACGAAGTCTTAAGTAATGCCGAAAAACGTCAGCGTTATGACCAGTTCGGGCACCAAGGTGTTAGCGGGAATGGCGGCTTTGGCGGTGGCGGCATGAATATGGAAGATATCTTCTCCCAATTCGGCGACATATTTGGCGGGGGAGGCTTTGATTCCTTCTTCGGCGGAGGCGGCCGAGGGGGAAGAAGAGCCAAAAAAGGCACCAACCTTCGTGTGAAGCTGAAACTTAACCTTGCGGAAATTGCCAACGGCGTTGAGAAGAAAATCAAGGTCAAACGTCACCTGGTCGCCGATGGTGTGACTTTTAAGAACTGTTCTTCCTGTAACGGTAGCGGCCAAATTAAAAAGGTCGTCAATACCATGCTGGGCCAAATGGTTTCAGCAAGTACCTGCCCCACTTGTGGCGGCAGCGGGCAATTGGTCGACAAGAAACCTGCTGAAGCAGATTCGAGAGGATTAATCGTCAAGGAAGAAATCATTCCAATCAATATTCCGGCGGGTGTAAGCGACAGCATGCAGCTTAGTCTTAACGGCAAAGGCAATGAAATCCCAGGAGGAATTGCCGGCGACTTGCTGATTGTCATAGAGGAAGTCGAGCATGATGAGCTGCAAAGGGATGGAAACAATGTAGTCTATGATCTATATGTAAGTTTTATCGACGCAGTATTGGGTGCGCAGATTGAGGTGCCGACCATTGACGGGAAGGTGAAAATAAAACTTGAACCTGGAACACAAAGCGGAAGGATTCTTCGCTTAAAAGGCAAAGGGATACAGGAGCTGAACGGATACGGTAAAGGCGACCAATTGATCCATGTAAATGTTTGGACTCCGAAGCAAGTGACTAAAGAAGAAAGAGAGGCTCTGGAGTTGTTAAGGAATTCTGAGAACTTCTCTCCTGCGCCCGGAAAATCCGAGAAAAGTATCTTTGATAAAATGAAAGAGTTCTTTTAGAAGAATCTATTATCAGAATAGATCAAAATACCGGGCCTCAACCCGGTATTTTGCTTTTAATACAACCTTTTGCTACAGTGCCCGTATTTTTCGTATGTTCAAAAAACTAGGCCTATTGATCTGTGTATTGCTTGGATCCATTGACCAGACAGATGCCCAAATTGCTAAGGAATTTGTAATCCGAGAAAACGAAGGGTTTAATTTGGTGAAATTCGATTTTTCCTCCTATAAAGGAACGTCCACCTTACAACATAAGGCTTCCGGGCATCCTGTCCGGGTACACGCCCACCTGAGCAACGCCAATATCATGCCTTCTTTTAATTATGATATTGCAAGTGGGATGCTAAACACGAAAATTGAGCATCGAAATACGGAATCCGAAAATTTAGGCAGAAGCCTCTCGTACCGATTATTTACTAGTGTAGATGAAACCTATGACCATTCCTGGTTCATTGATCTGGATAGCAATTTTTTATATGATCTTAATTTTAACCTAGGCTTGGGAAAAGTGGCCCTAGACCTCTCGCGTGTACCGGTGTCTAAATGCAAGATTAAAACCGCCAGTGCAGATGTGGCCCTGGATTACTCAAGCAACACCCTCAACTCCGCCAGTATGGACACCATGATGGTTGCTGTTAAAATGGGAACAATTGATGCCCGCTCAATTAACTACTCCAATGCCAGAAACATGCTATTTGACGTGAACTATGGAACCGTAAATCTCTCTTTTGCAGAAGAGGTCCCCGGGGGCAGTACAATTTCTGCGATGGTAGGCGCCGGCTCGGTAAACATTGATCTCCCCTCTGGAAGCCTTCCCTATATCATCAAGGTAAAATCGACAGCCATGTGCAGAACATCCATCCCCAAATATTTGAAAGAAATCGGGAACAAAGTTTATGTCAGCAAAGGATATGATAAGAACGCGGAAGACCTGATGACATTTTTGATTGATATATCTGTGGGCACTGTTTCATTAAAATAAAAATTACTAATATTGATAGCTGTTGCATTCTTTTTCCTTTTTATAATAACCTAAGATTCTCTTTGCTTGAATGTTCTAGAAATTAATTCTTTGGTCAAAACCTACGGAAGCCATACTGCACTTTCAAATATTGACTTACAGGTTCCAAAAGGTTGTATTTTTGGGTTGCTGGGCCCGAATGGTGCAGGAAAAACCACACTGATCAGGATCATTAATCAAATTATTGAGGCTGACTCCGGATCAATCTTCTTTAACGGACAGTCCTTACGACAAGAGCATATCCAACATATCGGCTACCTGCCTGAGGAACGCGGCTTATACAAGAAGATGAAGGTTGGCGAGCAGCTCCTATATTTTGCTCAAATAAAAGGATTGTCAAAAACCGACGCCCAATCAAAAGTCAACCATTGGCTCAACAGGCTTCAAGTTTCCGAGTGGAAAAACAAAAGGATTGAAGACCTCTCCAAAGGAATGGCCCAGAAAATCCAGTTTATCGCCACCGTAATTCACGCCCCAGAGCTGCTTATTCTCGATGAACCTTTCTCGGGCTTTGATCCGATGAACGCGGAAATCATAAAAGATGAAATTTTGGCCTTGAGAGATGCGGGAACTACTGTGATCCTGTCCACTCATAGGATGGAATCAGTAGAGTTATTATGCGATTACATTGCCATGATCAATAAATCGCATAAAGTAATCGATGGCTCAGTAGCGGAGATCCGGAAAAATGCCAAAACCAACCTTTTTTCTGTTAAGTTGATAAAAAATGATGAAATCCCGTTTCCTCAATGGGAAAGCTATCAGGACCATCAGGAATACGTCAGTTTTAGTATCCCCTTGAACGGCGCATCCCCAAACATGATGTTGAAGGAATTGATGCAGTATGGGGAGGTGATAGGTTTTGAGGAAGTCATACCTTCGATAGGAGATATTTTTATCCAAAAAGCAAAAGAAAACGATCATGCATAAGATTCTACTGGTGATCAAAAGGGAGTACCTGGCGAGGGTCAAAAAGAAATCATTTTTGCTGGCCACGCTGATTACGCCTCTAATATTTCCGACGATCATGGGGCTTTTCTTATGGATTGCTTTTGATGACAGTAATGAAGAAGCCTTAAGAATTATTGAAGTCGTGGATGACAGCAATGACTTCTTTATGGGAAGTCAAGACAACTATGCTTTTTCCTATTCAGAGGTAGGGGTGGAAGAAGCCAAAGAACTGGTAAGAAACGGGAGCAGGTTCGGGTTTTTACACATACCGGAAATTAATCTGGAAAAGCCGACTGGAATCACCTATTATTCGAATGAAAATCCCAGTATGACTTTGGTAGGCAATCTGGAAGGAATGCTTAAAAGAAAAATTGATGAGTTAAGACTATATAATTCAGGGATTGACCCTGCAATAATATCGTCTTTGCGAACTGATGTATCCATAAAGGCGATTACCTTGAGCGTTACCGGCCAAGAGACGATATCCAATGCCACGGTCAACTATGCCATTGGATTTATTGCTGGGATACTCATCTATACCTTTATTTTTGTGTACGGCAACCAGATTATGCAGGGCGTGATCGAGGAGAAATCCAGTCGGATAATCGAAATTCTTATTTCATCCTTAAAGCCATTTCAGTTGATGATGGGAAAAATCATCGGAATCGGGGCCGTCGGATTGACCCAATTTTTGATTTGGATCCTATTAATCAGTGCGGTTTCGTCCTTGGTAATGGGCTTTTTTGGCCAGCAGATGCCCCAGCAGCAAGCCATGGAATTGGCCAATCCTGATGCAGCAAATCTCTTTGAAAGTTCAGGAGAGATGGGGCAAATTTTAGAGGTGCTACAAAACATCAACTTTATCCAGCTGATTTTGACCTTTATCTTTTACTTCCTTGGGGGGTACCTGCTATACGGGGCATTTTTTGCGGCCATTGGGGCGGCAGTTGATACCCCTTCAGACGCACAGCAATTTATGTTCCCGGTAACGATTCCCTTGATTATCGCTTATATGGGATTGTTTATCTTTGTTTTGGACGACCCCAATAGCAATATGTCCTTTTGGCTATCGGTGATTCCGTTCACCTCTCCCATTGCGATGATGGGCAGGATCAGTTATGGCGTGCCCTTCTTTGATTTGGCCCTGTCAATGGCTTTGTTGATCGGAGGGTTTTTGTTTACCACCTGGCTTGCCGGCAAAATCTATCGCATCGGCATTTTGGTACACGGTACAAAAGTGGGATACAGAACCTTGTGGCGATGGTTTAAAACCGGATAAATTCCAATCAAAACGGATACGGCGCTTCGAATTCACCCGCTTCTATTAAAGCTAAAGAGTCTAAGCAACTTCGATGTTGCTTAAATGCTCTCTTCCTCTTATCTCTGCGTCTCCCTGCGTGCCTACCACAGGCAGTGGCGGATCCATAAAAGGATGTTTTCAGCTACATATAGGGAACGGAATGTCTCCACAACGCACCGGAAACACAGCACAAAACATGGCAAGCATCAGGTAATCTGCCTTAATCCCCCCAGTCTTTCCCACTCTCTCACACATCGGATTTTTTATTTTTTCATTTATTTCCCTTTGCATTTTGCTACCAAATTCTTCTTTGTTTATTTGGAAAATAATTCCAACTTCGGTTCGTCGGAGTAAGCATTTTTATGTCTGGTATACTGTAGCTATAAAAATGGAGTTATAAAGATGGTCAGTTTAAATTTAGCCAATGAAGAATAAGTTTCAGGATTTAACCACCTTGGACTTTTACCAGAACAAGGGGAAAGTCAAATGGATCGTATTCGGATTTTCCCTGCTTATCGGTTTAGGATCCATTTATTATACCAATACCTTGGTGGAGGAATTGAAGGAAAGGGAAAAAAAGCAAATCGACCTATTTGCCCGCGCGCTGGAATATGCCGCAAACAATTCTGACAACCTGACTTTTATCAATCAGGAAATTATCGTTCAAAACCATGATATCCCCGTGATCATCGCGGATGCTTTTGGCAACCCGACAGGCATTTACCGAAACATCCAATTTAACGATAATGCTACTGAAGAAGAAATAGAGGAAAAGCTGAAATCCGAACTTCAGCTGATGAAGGCAGAGTATGAACCGATCATTCTTTCTGAGCTGGAGCAGTATATTTACTATAAAAACTCCGACCTATTGGTCTCCCTTTTTTTCTACCCCTACGTACAGCTGTCAGTGATCATGGTTTTTGGGATTTTCGCCTACGCACTGTTCAACCAATCCAAAATTGCGGAACAAAACCGCGTGTGGGCAGGACTCACTAAAGAAACCGCCCATCAACTGGGGACTCCCCTGGCCTCCCTCATGGCATGGATAGATTACTTCAAGAATTCCCCGGTATGGGAAGAGAATAAGGAAGTGATCATGGAACTGGAAAAAGATGTGACCAAGCTCAAGATGGTTACCGAAAGGTTCAGCAATATCGGCAGCGTACCTGTTATCAAACCGGAAAATGTGTACCAGGTAATAGAGGACGCCATCACTTACCTCCGTCCGCGCATTTCTACCAAAGTAAAAATAACCCTTAATAGCCATGCCGAGGACATCTACGCCATGATGAACAAATCACTTTTCGAATGGGTGATCGAAAACGTCTGCAAAAATGCGGTTGATGCTATGAGAGGCCAGGGAGAAATCAACATTGTGATCGTCAAGGAAAGCGAGAAATACGTGCAAATCAACATCGCAGACACGGGAAAGGGAATGGACAAATATATGTTCAAAAAGGTATTTAACCCGGGATTTACCACCCGAAAACGTGGTTGGGGCCTTGGTTTGACTTTGGCAAAGAGAATCATTGAAGGCTATCACAAAGGGAAGATTTTTGTAAACACCTCCGAACTTGGCAAAGGCACCTCGTTCAGGATAGTATTGAACGGAGTGAGCGAAGATTAGCTTAGGCGGCCCGGATAGAGGATCCTTTTCTTCTTCGAAGGTTGGAAGATAGAAGCGTAGATTCCTATAAGTTCTTCCTGACCAATTTTATGCTCTTAGCTTTTTCCTTTCCTGCTTTGCCTGCGGTAGGCAAAGCAGGAAAGGTCATGTATTAAAAAATAAAAGTCAGCTACCTAGGTCTTGGCAAAATCTGACATTCCTTTGTCTCAGTCTGTAGTCTTCAAATTTCTTGTTTAAAAAATAGGGCAAGTCAAAAGCCTGCCCTATTGAAATAGATAAGCCACACTTTAAAATTGCTTACTCCCGTCCGGCTGAATGACATACTGGAAGGTATAATGAGCGGAAGGCGTAGTAAGCGCCACTTCGCTCATCGGAGGATTGTCTTTATAATAGCTCAAAATCTCCATCTTTACGTAGTTCCCTGCATTGGTCTTGATGATCAGGATCTTTCCCGGCTGGGGACTTACCGTGTGTGTAGTCATGTTATAATTGTACCAGCCATTTCCCGAACCTGTAGGTATCGCTAGACCTTCTGCAGCGTCAGTCTTCAATTGGACATCCTCAGGTATGGCATTGTATTGTTCAAAAACACCCTGAACAATGGTGGCTTCAGCATTTCCGGCCCCACTCACCCCACTGTTGACGATTATGCTAAGTCCTTTAAATCCCAAATCCCAATTATCCTCCTTAGAAGGCACCAGATCATTTTCCTCAAAACTATAATACTGATAGGAACTTTGTCCGACTATTTCCCCTGTTTCTCGGTCCATTACATCGGCGGGGGCATGAAGATTCTCTACCATCACTGCTTCAAGGTTTTCTTCTGGTTTTGGATCATCAGAATCACTACAGGAGAACATCATGGCCGAACTTGCCAATGCTAAATTCCAAATTATCAACTTTCTCATTTTCGTAAATATAGGTTTAGTTTACTATTTTAATAATTGATGTAAATTCGATTGCATGCCCACAAACAACAGTCGCCCCGCATTGGTAGGATCATGGAAATTGAGGGAGTTCAGCAGGTTCCTGCCGCCAGCTTCCAAACGAATGCCATTGTC
>Ga0209075_1003475_pt1 | contig 13088 bp, 13 predicted proteins | sample Stecom2011_FD_187523 | JGI IMG/M metagenome (GOLD analysis project Ga0209075, IMG submission 187523) | Agricultural soil microbial communities from Utah to study Nitrogen management - Steer compost 2011 (SPAdes) (version 2) | ecosystem: Environmental > Terrestrial > Soil > Agricultural land... | reverse complement strand
GCTGGGCGGCGACCTGCAACTGACCGTCCGGCAGCAGGAGCCGTTGTCCCTGCAGGTCAGCGGTGACGCCACGGTAGTCGACCTGCACAGCCGCGACACCCTGCGCCATCGGGACTTCGTCAAATGGCAGGCGCTGGCCGTCAGGGATCTGGACTATCAGCACGGCCAGCAGCTGCGCATCGCCGGCATCCAACTGGATCAGCCGTACGCCCGGGTGATCATCCACGAGGACATGAGCACCAACATCAGCGAGCTGATCGTCGCGCAGCCGGACACGACGACCGCCACCGCCGACGCAGGCGAACCGCTGGCCATTCATGTGGGCGGCATCAGCATCCGTGACGGATCGGCCAACTTCGCCGATTTCAGCCTCAGGCCCAACTTCGCCACCGCCATCCAGCAGCTCAACGGCAAGGTGGGAACACTGGACAACCGCAGCCGGCAGGCCGCCTCGGTGGATATCACCGGCAAGGTCGATCGCTATGCACCGGTGTCCATCGAGGGCCGGCTGACGCCGTTCGACCCCTTGAACAGCCTGGACATCGCCACCTCCTTCCGGCAGGTGGAACTCACCACCCTGACGCCCTACTCCGGCAAGTTCGCCGGCTACCGCATCCGCCGCGGGCGCCTGAATCTGGATCTGCACTACCGCATCAACGCCGGCAAGCTCGACGCCACCAATCATGTGCTGCTGGAGAACCTGCAGCTGGGCGAGCAGGTGGACAGCCCGGATGCGGTGGACCTGCCCGTGCGGCTGGCGGTGGCCCTGCTCAAGGACACCCGGGGCAACATCGATATCGCCCTGCCGATCCAGGGCGACCTGAACGATCCGCAGTTCAGCGTGATGCCCATCGTCTGGCAGACGCTGCGCAATCTCATCCTCCGCGCCGTGCAGGCGCCCTTCAAGTTCATTGGCGCCCTGGTCGGCGGCAGCGACGTTGACCTGGATCGCATCCCCTTCGCGGCGGGCAGCAGCGAGCTGGGCGACGAGGCCCGCCGGCGCCTGGATACCCTGGCCTCGGCGCTCCATCGTCGCCCCCTGCTGACCCTGGAAGTGGAAGGCGGCACCGCCGTCAGCGCCGACGGCCCGTCGCTGGCCGAGCGCCGCCTGGTCCGCGAGGTCCAGCAGTTGCGCTACAACGAGCTGCAGCGACGCGGCCGTCGCCTGCCGGCCAGCGTGGAGGAAATCGAGGTGGATGAGGACCTTGAGGAGGATCTGCTCCCCGCGCTCTATCAGACCCAACTGGGGGAACCGCCTGCCGAGTGGCGGGAGCTGCGGGGCCGGGAGCGCCTGCAGCGCATGCGTCAGGCCCTGCTCGAGCAGTGGCTGGACAACCCCGTGGCCCACCGCTATCTGGCCCAGGCACGGGCTGCCGCCATCAAGGCCTATCTGGTGGATGTGGGTGGACTGGAGGATCGCCGGGTCTATCTTCTGGATACCAGCACGGTGCCGGCCCTGGATGACGGCACCGTGGAAACCCGACTGCATCTGGGAAGCGAATGATCAGAATCTGGCTTGCCTGCCTGCTTTTGCTGGCCGGCACCACGGCCGAAGCCTCCTCGACACTGCGCTGCGGCAGTGCCCTGATCAGCCTCGGCGATACCGCCTGGGAAGTGCAGAACAAGTGCGGCGAGCCGGTGAACCGCAGCGATCTGGGTTACCGGCTGCAACGGGACGAACACGGCCTGCGTTATGACGTGGGGGTGGAGGAATGGATCTACGGGCCGCGCAATGGCATGTACCACATCCTGCGCTTCGAGGGTGGCCGCCTGCGGGCGATACGCAGCGAACGCAACCTCTGACGCCGGTACGCGGGACGCACCCGGGCGGGCGGTCCCGCGCGGGCATCCGGTCAGTCGACGGCCTCCAGGCCATCGGCCATCACTTCCCGCACACCCTTGACCTCCCGGGCCTTGCTGATGGCCATTTCCCGCTCGGCCTCGCTGGCCACGGTGCCGGACAGCGAAACCACGCCATCCTTGGTCTCCACCTTGATGTCCATGCCCGGGGTGGCGTCATCGACCAGCAGGGCGGACTTCACCTTGGTGGTGATCCAGGTGTCGGAAACGGCGTCGCCCGCCTCGTCCATGGTGGATTCCCCGGCCGCGAGCAGCAGCGGGCTGGTCCGGCTCTCCTCCGCCCATGCGGAGGCCGCACCGAAGCCAAGGGCCAGGGCCAGTGCGGAAGCGGTCAATGTCGGGACGTTCTTCATGCTGTTCACTCCTGTGTAATGAGGACACCACGGTGCATTCCGACCGCAGTATCCGGGTAGACTCGACCGGAGCCGCGGCAGTTCAGCAGGATCGACCCGATGACAGGCCCGGAAACGAAAAAGGCCCCTTGCGGGGCCTCTTCGTGGTTCAGCGCGACGCTCAGACCTGGGAGGCCTTGGCGGCCGCCACGTCCTTGATGGACAGCTTGATGCGGCCGCGGTTGTCCACATCCAGCACCAGCACTTCGACCATCTGGCCTTCCTGCAGCACGTCGGTCACCTTCTCCACGCGCTGATCGCTCAGCATGGAGATGTGCACCAGACCGTCCTTGCCCGGCAGGATGTTGACGAAGGCGCCGAAATCGACGATGCGCTCGACGCGGCCGGTGTAGATCTTGCCGATCTCGGCCTCGGCGGTGATCGCCAGCACGCGCTGCCTGGCAGCCTCGGCGGCTTCCTTGGTTTCGCCGAAGATCTTCACCGAACCGTCGTCCTCGATGTCGATGGAGGCCTTGGTCTCCTCGCAGATGCCGCGGATGACCGCGCCGCCCTTGCCGATCACGTCGCGGATCTTGTCCGGGTCGATCTTCATGGCCAGCATGGTCGGGGCGTTGGCCGACAGCTCGCTGCGGGACTGGGAGATGACCTGGTTCATCTGGCCGAGGATGTGCAGACGCGCTTCCAGGGCCTGGTTCAGCGCGATCTCCATGATCTCTTCAGTGATGCCGTTGATCTTGATGTCCATCTGCAGGGCGGTGACGCCATTGGCGGTACCGGCCACCTTGAAGTCCATGTCGCCCAGGTGGTCTTCGTCACCCAGGATGTCGGTCAGCACGGCGAACTTGTCACCTTCCTTGACCAGACCCATGGCGATACCGGCCACCGGAGCCTTCATGGGCACGCCGGCGTCCATCAGGGCCAGCGAGGCGCCGCACACGGAAGCCATGGAGGAGGAACCGTTGGACTCGGTGATTTCCGACACCACGCGGATGGTGTAGGGGAATTCGTCCGGGCTGGGCAGCATGGCCTGCACGCCACGACGGGCCAGACGGCCATGACCGATCTCGCGACGGCCGGTGGCGCCCATGCGGCCGCACTCGCCCACCGAATAGGGCGGGAAGTTGTAGTGCAGCAGGAAGGAGTCCTTCTTCTCGCCTTCCAGGGTGTCCAGGATCTGTGCGTCACGGGCGGTGCCCAGGGTAGCGACCACCAGGGCCTGGGTTTCGCCACGGGTGAACAGGGCGGAACCGTGGGTCTTGTCCAGCACGCCGACTTCGATCTTCAGCGGGCGCACGGTGCGGGTGTCACGGCCATCAATACGCGGCTTGCCGTTGACGATGTTCTCGCGAACGGTGCGGTACTCGATCAGACCGAAGGCTTCCTTCACCTCGGCAGGGCTGTAGGGCGCGGTCTCGTCGCCGGCCAGGGCAGCCACGGCCTGCTCGCGCAGCTCGCCCAGGCGGTTGTAGCGGTCCTGCTTGACGGTGATGGTGTAGGCCTGGGAAATGGCTTCGCCGAACTGGGCGCGGATGGCGTTCAGCAGCTCGGTGTTTTCCGCGGGCGGGGTCCAGTCCCAGGCGGGCTTGCCGGCTTCGGCGGCAAATTCCTTGATGGCCTGGATGGCGACCTGGAATTCCTGGTGGGCGAACAGCACGGCGCCCAGCATCTGGTCCTCGGTCAGCTCCTTGGCCTCGGATTCCACCATCAGCACGGCATCTTCGGTGCCGGCCACGACCATGTCCAGGCTGGAAGCCTGCAGCTGCTCGTAGGTCGGGTTCAGCAGGTAGCCGGTTTCCGGGTGGAAGGCCACGCGGGCGGCGCCGATCGGGCCCTGGAAGGGAATGCCGGAAATGGCCAGCGCGGCGGAGGTGCCGATCATGGAGGCGATGTCCGGATCGGTCTTCTTGCTGGTGGAGACCACGGTGCAGATGACCTGCACTTCGTTGTGGAAGCCTTCGGGAAACAGCGGACGGATCGGGCGATCGATCAGACGAGAAGTCAGGGTTTCCTTCTCGGACGGGCGCGCCTCGCGCTTGAAGAAGCCTCCCGGGATCTTGCCGGCGGCGTAGGTCTTCTCCTGATAGTGCACGGAAAGCGGGAAGAAGTCCTTGGTCGGGTCAGCCTGCTTGGCGGCGACCACGGTCACCAGGACGGTCACATCGGTGTCGATGCTGACCAGCACGGCGCCATTGGCCTGGCGAGCGATGCGGCCCGTTTCGAGCGTTACGGTCGACTGACCGAACTGGAATTTCTTGATAACCGGATTCACGGTATTTTCCTTCTCTGTGTTGCCCTTTGGGGAAATCAGTCGGAATGTCGGGAGTCGGACCCGAACCTTCCGAAAAGCGGAAAGCTGGAAGCGGGAGGTTGCAAGCGGGACTGCTGACCCACTTTCAACTCCCCACCCCCAGCTTTCCGCGGTCCAGCTCGCGTACGCTTAGCGACGCAGACCCAGACGCGCGATCAGGGCGCTGTAACGAGTGGCGTCCTTACCCTTCAGGTAGTCCAGCAGCTTGCGGCGCTGGTTGACCATGCGGATCAGACCACGACGGGAGTGGTGGTCCTTGCTGTTGGCCTTGAAGTGGTCCTGCAGCTTGTTGATGTTGGCGCTCAGCAGTGCGATCTGCACTTCCGGAGAACCGGTGTCGCCTTCGTGCTGCTTGTACTCGTTAACGATCTGGGCTTTTTCTTCAACGCTCAGTGCCATGATGGGCTCCTTGAGTGAACAGGCCGGGAATCGCTTCCCGTGTTTATGAATGAGGCATGACCGTGCCTGTTGACAGCCACCCTCGGGTGCGCCGCACAAGGCGGCGCGTTACGGTCATTCCGACCGAATCAGTCGACGCGGCGCTACCCGCCCGTCGTCACTCGCCTCACCGATACCGATGAAGCGTCCTTCATGATCCTCTACCCGCATCAGCCCCTGCGCCGGCGCACCGGGCGCGCGGACCGGTTGTCCGTGCAGCCAGTAGTAGGCGCTGTGCTCGGTCAGCTGCACCACCGGCCAGTCCTGCAGGCCGCAATCCACCGGCAGCAGGAAGCGATCCAGCGCCTCGGCACCGCCCTCGGCATGGGCCTTTTCCAGCTCTTCCAGACTCACCGCCTGGGCCAGCGTGAAGGGGCCCGCCTGGGTCCGGCGCAGCTCGGCGACATGGGCGCCGCAGCCGAGCAGGTGGCCGAGATCCTCGACCAGGGTCCGGATATAGGTGCCCTTGCTGCAGCTGACGGACAGTCGCGCCTGGCCGTTCTCGAAGGCCAGCAGTTCCAGCCGCGAGATAGTAACAGAACGCGCCTCGCGCTCCACTACCTCACCGGCACGCGCCAGCTTGTAAAGCGGCTGGCCGTCCTTCTTCAGTGCCGAGTACATGGGCGGCACCTGCTGGATATCGCCGCGGAACCGGGGCAGCAGCGCCTCGATGTCCTCGCGGGTCACTGCGACCTCACGTCGCTCCAGCACCTCGCCCTCGGCATCGCCGGTGCTGGTGGTGACCCCCAGCTGCATCAGGGTCTCGTAACCCTTGTCGGCATCCAGCAGATACTGGGAAAACTTGGTGGCCTCGCCGAAGCACAGCGGCAGCACGCCGGTGGCCAGCGGATCCAGGCTGCCGGTGTGGCCGGCCTTCTCCGCGTTGAGCAGCCAGCGCACCTTCTGCAGCGCGGCGTTGGAGCTGAAGCCCTTGGGCTTGTCGAGAATCAGCACACCGTGCACGGCACGGCGAACACGCTTGACTTGCGCCACGCTCACTCCTTGCCCTGATCGTGCCGACGGTCTTCAGCCACCGCGCGCTCGATGAGCGCCGACAGCTCGGCGCCACGGCGCACGCTGGCGTCGTAGTGGAAATGCAGCTGCGGGATGGTGCGCAGCTTCATGCCCTTGCCGAGCAGCATGCGCAGATAGCCGGCGGCGTCGTTGAGGATTTCCAGGTTCAACGCCAGCTTCTCGTCGTCGAAGTCGCCCATCAGGGTGATGAACACCTTGGCGTGACCAAGGTCGCGGGTGACGTCCACGGCGGTGATGGTAATGAAGCCCAGGCGTGGATCCTTGACCTCGCGGGGAATCATCAGGGCCAGCTCGCGCTGCATCTGGTCACCGATGCGCTGGGTACGGCTGTAGTCTTTGGCCATCATTCTTACTCGCTTAAAAGCCGAAAGCTGGAAGCGGAAGCCGCAAGCCCCCGCGAAGGGGCGTTTCGGATTCCTGACTTCCAGCTTCCGGCGGGGGTCCGCTTACAGGGTACGGGCCACCTGGACCTTCTCGAAGACCTCGATCTTGTCGCCGACCTTGACGTCGTTGTAGCTCTTCACGCCAATGCCGCACTCCATGCCGGCACGCACTTCGGACACGTCGTCCTTGAAGCGGCGCAGCGATTCCAGCTCGCCCTCGAAGATCACCACGTCCTCGCGCAGCACACGGATCGGACGGTTGCGGTGCACCACGCCCTCGACCACCATGCAGCCGGCCACCGCGCCGAACTTCGGCGAGCGGAACACGTCACGCACCTCGGCGATGCCCAGGATGTGCTCGCGCACCTCGCTGCCCAGCATGCCGGTCAGCGCCTTCTTGACGTCCTCGATGATGTCGTAGATGACGTTGTAGTAGCGCAGGTCCAGACCTTCCTGCTCGACGATCTTGCGCGCACCGGCGTCGGCACGCACGTTGAAGCCGAACAGCACGGCGTTGGAGGCCAGCGCCAGGTTGGCGTCGCTCTCGGTGATGCCGCCGACGCCGCCGGCGACCACGCGTACCTGGACCTCTTCGTTGCCCAGCTCGGCCAGGGCGCCCTGCAGCGCCTCCAGGGTGCCGCGCACATCGGTCTTGAGCACGATGTTGAGGGTCTTCTTCTCGTCCTGGCCCATGTTCTGGAACAGGTTCTCCAGCTTGGCGGACTGCTGGCGTGCCAGCTTGACCTCGCGGAACTTGCCCTGACGGAACAGCGCCACTTCGCGCGCCTTCTTCTCGTCACCCACCACGGTGAGCTCGTCGCCCGCCTCGGGAGTGCCGTCCAGGCCGAGAATGGCCACCGGAATCGACGGACCGGCTTCCTTCACGTTCTTGCCGGCCTCGTCGAGCATGGCGCGGATACGGCCGAAGTTCACGCCGCACAGCACCACGTCGCCCACGCGCAGGGTACCGTCCTGGACCAGCACGGTGGCCACCGGACCGCGACCCTTGTCCAGGCGCGATTCGACCACCACACCGCGACCGGGCGCGGACGGCGTGGCCTTGAGCTCCAGCACTTCGGCCTGCAGCAGCACGGCTTCCAGCAGCTCGTCGATGCCGATGCCCATCTTGGCGGACACCTCGATGAACTGGGTGTCGCCGCCCCACTCCTCGGGAATCACATCCAGCGCGGCCAGGCCGTTCTTGATGTTGTCCGGGTTGGCCTCGGGCTTGTCGATCTTGTTGATCGCCACCACGATCGGCACACCGGCAGCCTTCGCGTGCTGCACCGCTTCCTGGGTCTGCGGCATCACGCCGTCGTCGGCCGCCACCACCAGGATGACGATGTCGGTCGCCTGGGCGCCACGGGCACGCATGGCGGTGAACGCGGCGTGACCGGGGGTATCCAGGAAGGTGACCATGCCGCGATCGGTCTGCACATGGTAGGCACCGATGTGCTGGGTGATGCCGCCGGCCTCGCCGACCGCCACCTTGGTGCGGCGGATGTAGTCGAGCAGCGAGGTCTTGCCGTGGTCGACGTGACCCATGACGGTCACCACCGGCGCACGCGGCACGCGCTCGCCCTCGAACTTGAGGGATTCTGCCAGCTGCTCTTCCAGGGCGTTGTCGCTGACCAGCTTGACCTTGTGACCGAATTCCTCGGCCACCAGTTGGGCGGTCTCCTGATCCAGCACCTGGTTGATGGTGACCGGCGAGCCCATCTTGAACATGAACTTGATGACTTCAGCGGCCTTGACGGCCATCTGCTGGGCCAGTTCGGAGACGGTGATGGTCTCGCCGATGGCCACTTCACGCACGATCGGCCCGGTCGGGCTCTGGAAGCCGTGCTGGTTGCGCTTCTTCAGGCGGCTCTTGCCACCGCGGCCACCACGACGGAAGCCTTCGCCCTCGTCATCGATGTTGCGGGTGACGATGCGCGGCGCCGTGCCCTTGTCCTTGAGGGACGGACGTTGGGCGCCCTTGCGATCACGACGCTCGTCGTCGTCGCGGGTACGCTCGGGGCGACGCGGCTCTTCCTTCTTGCGCTCTTCGGTCGCCGGCTTGGCGGCCGCTGCGGGGGCTGCCGGAGTCGACGGCTCGGCGGCCTGGGCAGCCTTGCGCTCGGCTTCCAGGCGCGCCTGGCGGGCGGCCTCTTCTTCAGCCTGGCGACGGGCCTCTTCCTCGGCCTTCTGGCGCGCGGCCTCCTCGGCGGCGCGCTGGGCCTCCAGCTCGCGCTGGCGCTCGGCCTCGATCTCCGCGGCGCTACGCTTCACGTAGGTCTTCTTCTTGCGGACCTCGACGCTGATGGTCTTGCTGCCGGACACCTTCAGGGTCTGGGTGGTCTTGCGCTGCAAGGTGATCTTGCGCGGACCATCGGCCTTGGCGCCGTCCCCCTTGAGGTGGTTCAGCAGAATCTGCTTCTCGTTGTCGGTCACTGCTTGCTCGGCACTCGTATGGGGCAAACCTGCCTCACGCATCTGCTGCAGCAGGCGCTCGACCGGTGTATCGACCACATTGGCCAGTTCTTTCACCGTGACTTGCGTCATGCATCTCTCTCCTCAGGCCGCGACTGCTTACTCGAACCAATGGGCTCGGGCGGCCATGATCAGCTTGCCGGCACGCTCTTCGTCCATGCCGTCGATCTCGAGCAGGTCGTCGATCGACTGCTCGGCCAGGTCTTCGCGGGTTGCCACGCCCCGCACTGCCAACTCCACCGCGAGCTCCTTGGTCATCCCATCGAGCGTCAGCAGATCCTCGGCCGGCTGTACATCCGCGAGCTTCTCCTCGGTGGCGATCGCTCTGGTCAACAGGCGATCCTTGGCACGGGCACGCAGCTCGTTGACGATTTCCTCATCGAATCCATCGATGCTCAGCAGCTCTTCCATGGGTACATAGGCGATCTCTTCCAGGCTGGTGAAACCTTCTTCAACCAGCACCTGGGCCAGCTCCTCATCGACCTCCAGCTCCTCGATGAAGGATTTGAGAATGTCGCCGGTTTCGGCCTGCTGCTTGGCCTGAATGTCCGCCTCGGTCATCACGTTCAGGGTCCAGCCGGTCAGCTGGCTGGCCAGACGCACATTCTGCCCGCCACGACCGATGGCCTGGGCCAGGTTGTCCTCGGCCACGGCGATATCCATGGCATGGACGTCCTCGTCGACAATGATGGCCACCACTTCGGCGGGGGACATGGCATTGATGACGAATTGCGCCGGGTTCTCGTCCCACAGCACGATATCCACACGCTCGCCGCCCAGTTCACCGGACACGGCCTGGACACGGGAACCGCGCATGCCGATGCAGGCGCCCTGCGGATCGATGCGCTTGTCCTTGGAGCGCACGGCGATCTTGGCCCGCGAGCCCGGGTCACGGGACGCGCCCATCACCTCGATGAGCTCCTCGGCGATTTCCGGCACCTCGATGCGGAACAGCTCGATGAGCATCTTCGGATCGGTGCGCGACAGGATCAGTTGCGGACCGCGGTTCTCGCTGCGGATTTCCTTGAGCAGCGCACGCACGCGGCCACCGACCCGGAAGATCTCGCGCGGAATGGTCTCTTCGCGCGGCAGCAGGGCTTCGGCGTTGTTGCCCAGATCCACCACGCAGCTGTCACGGGTGACCTTCTTCACGGTACCGGAGACGATTTCCCCGACCTTGCCGCGGTAGGCGTCCACCACCTGCGCCCGCTCGGCCTCGCGCACCTTCTGCACGATGACCTGCTTGGCGGTCTGCGCGGCGATGCGCCCGAACTCGATGGACTCGATCGGCTCCTCGATGATGTCGCCGACCTGGGCATCCGGCTTGCGCTCGCGGGCCTGCTCGACAGTCAGCTCGGCCGCCGGATTGACCAGATCATCCGCATCGACCACCTTCCAGCAACGGAAGGTTTCGTAGTTGCCGTTCTGGCGGTTGATGGCGACCCGCAGCTCGACTTCTTCCTCATAGCGCTTCTTGGTGGCGGTGGCCAGAGCCAGCTCCAGCGCTTCGAAAATCACACCGGCCGGTACACCCTTCTCGTTGGATACCGACTCAACCACCAGCAGTACTTCTTTACTCATGTACGCCTCGTCTTCGCAATCCATTGGATCCGCGGGATCCGTGCCTTAATCAAAACGGGGAACGATATTGGCCTTGTCGATCGAATCGATCGGCAAGAGGAATTCGTGATCATCCACCAGTACCACCACATCCTGTTCCTCGACCCCGCGCAGGACGCCCTGGAAATTGCGTCGACCTTCAAAGGGCACACGCAACCTGATCTTCACCTGTTCGCCGGAGTGGGCGGCAAACTGCTCCAGCGTGAACAGCGGCCTGTCCATGCCCGGGGAAGACACTTCCAGGGTGTACTCACCACTGATCGGGTCTTCCACATCGAGCACGCCGCTTACCTGACGGCTGACCGTTTCGCAGTCCTCGATGAATATGCCGTTGGCATGATCAATATAGATTCGCAGCAGGGAGTGCTTGCCCTGGGATAGAAATTCGATGCCCCAGAGCCGATAGCCCAGCGCTTCAATTACAGGAGCCACTATCGCCTGCAACTGTTCCAGCTTGCTCGACATCGAGAGCCTCCCTTCTTTTTCTCGTGAAATAAAAAATGGGCGAAACGCCCATCCGTGCATGCCATTCGGCTGAATGGCCCTGAAAGACTGCGCAGCCAACAAAAAGCCCCTGAAAAGGGGCCTGGCTGCTGCGGATTGCGAGACCGGATCCTTCAACCCGGGCAGCAGATCCCGCCCGATTCGATGGCGATCACCCGCTTCAAAGCTGGGCCGGGAGTATACGCAGCCAACCCCAGGCAGGTCAATCGCGCCAGCGGAACGCGAAAGACCCGCACGACGCGGGCCTTCCGGATATGGTACCGAGGAGGGGACTCGAACCCCTACAGCCTATGGCCACTACCACCTCAAGGTAGCGTGTCTACCAATTCCACCACCTCGGCAAAAACCTTTGCCTTACTGCTCCGGAACTTCGGGAACATCCGCCGGAGCAGACTGTCCTTCCAGAACCGGGACATCACCCTCGACAGCCTTCTTCTGAACCTCGAGCACTGCGGGATCGGGCAAGCCGATCTGACCCAGTTGCTCGGCCTTCTGGCTGGCGAAATACGCCAGACCCAGGCTGGTCAGGAAAAAAACCGCGGCGAGTATAGCAGTAACACGACTCAGAAAGGTAGCCGAGCCCTGACTTCCGAATACGGTGGCGGACGCGCCGGCACCGAAGGAAGCCCCTGCTTCCGCACCCTTGCCCTGCTGAATCAGCACCAGACCTACCAGGCCGAGCGCCATCAGCAGATGAACCACAATCACGACAGTCTCAAGCATCTTCAGCTTCCCGCGGCACGACAGATCGCACCAAACTCATCCGCATTCAGAGAGGCCCCACCAATGAGACCACCGTCGATGTCCGGCATGGCGAACAGCTCTGCCGCATTGGCGGCCTTGACGCTGCCGCCGTACAGAATTCTTACGCCCCGCGCCACCTCGGCGCTTTCCGTCCGCAGCTGCGAGCGGATCGAGGCATGCACTTCCTGGGCCTGCTCGGGCGTGGCGGTCAGCCCCGTCCCTATCGCCCAGACCGGCTCGTAAGCCACCACCGCACGACTGAAGGCTCCAACACCCAACTGCTCGATGATGCTGCCCAGCTGGCGCTGCACGACCTCCAGGGTCTTGCCAGCCTCCCGCTGAGCCAGGGTCTCACCGATACACAGGATCGGCACCAACCCGCACGCCTGAGCCGCGGCAAACTTGCGACTCAGCATCGCTTCGCTTTCACCGAGAATCTGGCGGCGTTCGGAATGCCCGACCAGCACATAGGCACAACCCGAGTCGGCCAGCTGACTGGCGGCGATTTCGCCGGTCAGCGCACCCTGCATCGGTTCCACCGCACAGTTCTGCGCACCCACGCCGATCGCCTTGCCTTCCAGCCCCATCACGACCTGCGTGATATACAGCGCGGGCGGAATCACAGCAATCTCGACTCCTACCGGCAAGGCCAGCTGACGAAGACCCCTGATCAGTTCAGCTACGCTGGCGCGGGTACCGTGCATCTTCCAGTTACCGGCTACCAGTGGTCGACGCATGCTTTACCTCGTCGGTCAAAGTGGGCGCAGATCTTACCCAAGAGTTTGAATACAGGCAAGCGAATCAAATAGATAGATTCACCGACGCCGCCATTCCCGTCATGCACAGGCTTGCGCGACCACTCGCGCCAGCGCCTCGGCATGCTGACGAACCTGGGCTTCGTCGTCGCCCTCGACCATGACTCGCACCAATGGCTCGGTGCCGGACTTGCGAAGCAAGACCCGACCACGTCCGGCCATCTTACGGGTAACCTCATTACATGCCTCCTGCACTGAGGGATCTTCGACGGGATCCTTGCCGCCCTTGAACCGCACATTGACCAACACCTGCGGACACTTGCGCAGATCCGCACACGCCTGCTGCAGGGTTTCCCCGCGCCGCTTGAGCGACAGCAGCACCTGCAGGGCCGCAATTATGGCATCACCGGTGGTGGTGTGCCGGACACAGACGACATGTCCGGAATTTTCCCCTCCCAGCTGCCAGCCGCGCGCCTGCAGCTCGGCCATCACATAGCGGTCGCCCACCTTGGCCCGGGCGAAGGGGATCTGCATTTCCGCCAGGGCCAGTTCCAGGCCCAGGTTGCTCATCAGGGTGCCAACCACCCCACCATCACCGAACAGGCCCCGCTCCTTG
>Ga0209075_1003473_pt1 | contig 13093 bp, 11 predicted proteins | sample Stecom2011_FD_187523 | JGI IMG/M metagenome (GOLD analysis project Ga0209075, IMG submission 187523) | Agricultural soil microbial communities from Utah to study Nitrogen management - Steer compost 2011 (SPAdes) (version 2) | ecosystem: Environmental > Terrestrial > Soil > Agricultural land... | reverse complement strand
GAGCAGCAGATCTTCAGTGCGTTGGAACAGGTGAATCAATTTGATATCGGCGACAATGCTAGCACCTTACAGCTGAAAACCAACGATAAGACGGTATTACGCTTTGTAAAAGCCTTTTAATGGGCCACTTAGGTACTCTGATGGCGGCTTAAGCCGCCACGTGAGTATCGTAGTATTCAACTAAGAGTTGCTGCGCATGTTGTAAGGGGGCCGTTGCATAAATGATGTCATCCGCATGGGCTGCCAATAATTCCATCATCACTTCGTTATCTTCACGCCCTTGCCACAATTTTTCATAGGTACCTTGGCGATAACCACGCAACTGGCGAAGATTATTGAGTGCATTTTTACCAATGTATGTTAAATAAACGGTGTTGGCGTCACCGTATGCTTGGATCAATGCTGCCATTAAGGTTGCGAACAACCGCTCGCCGCAACGCAGTGGTTTCTGGGCATCACCATCGTGCGCGAGTGCCACCACAATGTCCTTGCCATCCGCTACCTGAACGTTGGCAGCCGCACCTTGCATGATTAAGCCGGCCACCTCATCAATTGCTTGCTGCTGATTACAACCGTGCTGGCAGGCATTTTCTACTGCGTCAGAAATGGCAAAATGTAGGATATCAATAAGCTCCATATTGGCTTGCGCCCAATCAGCTGACTGCTTTTTCCACCATTTGTATGCGGTGTGTTCGAAATACTCACCCAATTCAACCAAAATGGCTTTCACATCGTCACGTGTCACTTGCGGTTGCTCGGGATAAGCTGGGTCAATGACTTGGTTAAATGCGATTTGCATTTCAACCAATTGTTTTGCTTGCTCTGGTGTCATGGTATTCCTACGTCATTATTGTTATCGCCCAAGAGTACCATTGAACGCCTACACGGGAAAGGGAAAGCAACGAAATGCAATGGGTTCAACAGTTGCGGTAGCGCTGTAACAACACATCATCAGGTTACCTACCCGATAATGGCTGGCACGGGTTGGATAATCCTGTAATGGTGACCTGAGCGTACGGAGCAACAGGCCTTGTTCGGCCTTAGTGACAGCTTCGGCTAACGTCCAACGTTGATAAAACAGCGGCCAATGAGAACCATCAATGCCTGCGAAAAAGCCATCTTGGTAGGCGGTTGCCATAGCGACTAACCGCTTTCGTGGTTGGATGGTTTCAATATCTACGCCAACAACATGCTGTGGGCTTGCAGCCACCAACACCGCTCCTTGAATATGGCTAATGGAGCAATGCCACTGTTGACCACCAACCGAAAGGGCAGGCGCACCATTTTCCTGGCGAGAAATGGCAATGGCACCGCTTGCACAGTGCCACTGGGTTGCCACCAGCCAACGCAGTAAGCTGCGTCCCGCCAAAAACTGTTGTTGTCGATGAAGTTGTCGATACGCCAATGCGGCGTCGCGTTCGGCATCGGTTAACCAGTCACTCAGGGCCGGTAATAAACGCTCAAAATCTATCGCATACGCCGCTACTATCATGCCGCTTAGAACTATTTATCAACTCTGGTATAGCGCAGATAGGGCTTAACAGTTTTGAATCCTTGTGGGAATTTCTTTTCTGCATCTGCTGACGACACACTGGGCGGAATAATCACATCACCGCCCACTTGCCAATCTGCTGGGCACGCAACACCGTACTGATCACCGGTTTGTAAGGCATCGATGACGCGCAGAATTTCAGTAAAGTTACGGCCTACACTCATCGGGTACGTCATGATCAGCCGTACTTTATGGTTCGGGTCGATAATAAACACCGAACGGACTGTAGCGGTCTCACTCTCATTTGGGTGAATCATGTCATATAACTGCGCAATTTTTAACTCTTTGTCCGCCACAATCGGAAATTGGACATTCGTATTTTGTGTTTCGTTGATGTCGTTAATCCAACCCAAATGCTGCTCAACGGTATCGGTCGACAACCCTAAACACTTCACTTTACGGCGTTCAAATTCTTGTGCTAATTGTGCAGTACGACCCATTTCCGTCGTACAAACTGGGGTATAGTCGGCTGGATGACTGAAAAAGAACACCCAAGAGCCAGCTGACCAGCTATGGAAATCGATGTCACCTTGAGTGGTGGCAATCGTAAAATTCGGGGCAATATCGCCAATACGTACACTCATCATAACCTCCGCAATCACTTCTGTGTTGCTGTTAATCCTGCGTCGTTTTAGATTTTGACGCAAGACGATTTTTATCTAACTTATGCCATTAAAATGTTGTCATGGTCAGCAGCCAACTCAGCGTAAAAACACCTATCGCCACCCAAATCGACACCGCTAACACCAAGGGTCTCCAGCCTGCCGCACGTAGCCGTGCCCACGTAATACTAGCACCTACCAAGTATAGGCAAAACACTAGTAGTTGCTTGCTTAGCCCAAAGGCAAGGTGATAAACAGAATCGAGCTGGGGCAACATAGCCGCCACGACCATGGCCAAAACATAGCCAATAATAAAGCCTGGCACCTTGAGCTTACGGGTGGATTCTTGCCGTGTGCGCCATTGATACACCCAACCTGTAACCAATGCTAATGGAATAATCCACAATGCACGCGCCAATTTTAATGTAGTGGCGGTTTGTAGCGCTTCATCACCATAAGCTTGCGCTGCGCCAACCACTGAACTGGTGTCATGAATCGCCATCGCCGCCCATGCGCCGAAGGTTGTTTGTGATAAGTCCAGTACATTGCCAAGCCACGGGAAGATAATAAGAGCTATGGCGTTAAGCGTGAAAATACTACCTAAAGCGAGCGCCATTTGATCATTTCTTGCCTGCATGGCCGGTGCCACAGCAGCAATAGCGCTACCGCCACAAATAGCGGTACCTGAACCAATCAAATGACTGGTCACTCCATCGACTCGCAACAGGCGCCCCAACCCCAGCGCCAGCACCAAGGTAACCACAATGCTGAGTACCATAAGGCTTAGATAATCACTGGTTACTTGCCAGGCCACGTCGAGCTGGACACCAAAACCCAAACCAATAATGGCAATCGCTAACAAGCGTTTTACCCACGCTGCCGGGTTAACATACGCGGGCAACCCTATGCCATTAGCAACAATAGCTCCCAACACCAAAGCCAATGGTGCGTTTACCCACGGCGTAAATGACAACAGGGCAATCCCCCAAAACACCACTGCGGACAATGACTTTGACATAAAAACTCGCTTCTTAAGGCTACGCTTATAATCGATTAATGGGCAGTTTCAAATAAATCTGGCCATCAACATCAGGCGGAGGAAAATGACCTGCTCGAATGTTCACCTGAATCGCAGGCAGAATTAGGCGTGGCATTGGCAAGGTGGCATCACGTGCTTCGCGCATTGCGACAAACTCTGCTGCACTGATCTCGCTTCGCACATGAATGTTCTGTTCGCGTTGCGCAGCAACTGTAGTGCGATATTGATAATCGCGCCCAGCTGGCGGATAGTCATGACAGATATAAATTTCGGTGTTCGGTGGTAATGCCAATATCTGCTGAATCGATTGATATAGCGTGGCAGCATTACCGCCGGGGAAATCACAGCGGGCGGTACCCACATCTGGCATAAACAGCGTATCACCAACAAAAATCATGCGTTCATTGACCACAAAGCACACGTCGGCAGGTGTATGCCCAGGGGTGTGCATCACACGAAACTGCATCCGGCCAACGTGAAACTGCTCACCATCAGTGAACAAGTGATCAAACTGATGTCCGTTAGGTAAGAATTCTTTTTCTAGATTGTAGACATCTTTAAAAATTGCCTGAACGTCGCGGATATGCTCTCCAATACCGAGCTTGCCCCCTACTTCAGCTTGAATGAACGGAGCGGCAGACAGATGGTCGGCATGCGCATGAGTTTCTAACACCCACGCAACGCGCAACTGATGCTCCTTAACAAAATCGACCAGGCGCTGGGCACCAGTGGTATGGGTGCGCCCCGATTTGTAATCAAAATCCAAGACTGGATCAATGATTACCGCGTCTCGCTCGATAGCGTCATACACCACATAGCTAAAGGTTTCGCTATCTGGATCTAGAAAGGCTTGGACGTATACTTCTGTCATATCACACCTAGTTATGATTATTGTTTAATGGGTGAGTGCTTACTGAGTTTACGCTGCAATGTACGCCGATGCATCCCCAACGCTCGTGCAGTCGCTGAAATATTCCCCTGATGCGCCAGCATCACCCGCTGAATATGTTCCCACTCTAACTGCGCGGGCGTAAGGGGTTGGTCACTCACAGGCGGGGGATCGACGACATCTTTCGCTAAGCTTTGTAATAGCACTGCGGTTTGAATTGGCTTAGCTAAATAGTCGGTAGCACCCGCTTTAATAGCAGCGACTGAGGTCGCTATACTGGCATACCCAGTTAAAACCACTAATTTTGACGGGTTAAACCGTGTTTTTAACGGTTTTATTAACTCTAAGCCGTTAAACTCACCAAACTTTAAATCGAGCAGAATATGGTCTACATGCGTGAAACTAAGTTTTTCTACTTCCAGCACAGTTGCCGCAGTGGTCACGTCATAACCTGCTCGCTCCAGCCGTTGTCGCAGAGCAAGAAGTAGCTGAATATCATCGTCAATGATCAACACTGTTTCAGTCATGGATCACCACAGGTAACGTCACTTCGGTGACAATTTCATCGTGTTCCAACCGCCACCGGACTTGCCCACCAAAACGCTCTAAGGTGGCATAACTCAGCAAGGTGCCCGCCCCCACGCCTTGTTGACTGGGCTGCAATTGTTGCCCAAGCTCGCGTAGTTTAGCTGCATTGTTACTTGCCACCTGATTACGGATTAGCAGCACCCATTCACTCCCTGATTGATTGCCGCGGATCGTTGCCACGACCTTTATTTTGCTCTCAAGCGTTGCTGCATCAGCGGCATTATGTAATAAGCTTAATAAGGCTGGCAACAAGGTACGATCAGCGGTGATGACGGCGTTATCTAACACTTCGTGGTGCCAATCGATGCGAATATCTGGACGAGCAATCAACATAGCATCACGAAGCTGGTGCACGAGTTCGGTCACCGGCAACTCCAGCACTCGATGCATACGCACATCTTCAGCAACTTCGCGCCAATCCATTAATAAGTTATGGATGCGTCGGATTTGCTGCTCCACCCGCTGTAAATCCTCATCGTTCGGGTATCGTTGACGGGCATCTTCCAACATAAACTGCATGGTTTGAATGGGGGTAGCCACTTCATGACTAAACTGCGCCGCAGCGGTACCAATAGTCACCAACTGTTCGTTCCGATGCTGACGCTGATGCATAGCGCGTAACGCGGCTTGTTGCTTCAACAAACGCCAACGCAGCCAGTGCAGGGTTACGCCTAACAATAAAGCCGCAAACACTTGGCCGTACACCATAGCGCGATAGTGGGTATCCATCGAATGCATTGTGGGTAACGGTGCTTGCAGCTGCAACAATTGCCCCACGACGCCAGCTACCATCACACACCAGGCTAAATGAAATGGCAGCAACAGCATGGCGGCTGCCATCAATACCAATACCAGTACGGCGTATGGGTTGCTGGCTGCACCATGAAACCAAATAACGCCATGCGCCGCCACCGTCAATGTAAGTAACAACACTGTTGTCAAAATATCCCGCAAGGTCACTGTACCTCACTCCTTGATAGATAGCGGCCGATACTTCTTAAGTATGCATCAGTTATGACAGATTTCCAGCTGCGACATTTTGCCACATCCCATTTGAATTCAATCGGTTGATAATAGAATTATTACTGTCGTCATAAGGAAATTTGTCATGTTATCTGCCCTACCCTTAGTCCTAACATTAGCTCCTCAAGCCGCAACTGTTGAACCTCTTGAGCGTATTGTTGTAACTGGTGCCCGCCCACTAACCACGATTGAATTAGTGAAAGATCCCAAAGCACCCCAGCAGCCCTTACCCGCTCATGACGGTGGCGATTATCTCAAATCCATTCCAGGGTTTTCACTGATCCGCAAAGGTGGCACTAGTGGTGACCCCGTTTTTCGTGGTGCTGCTGGTTCACGGCTGACCATTGCCAGCGATGATCAGTTGGTGTTAGGTGGCTGCAGTAATCGTATGGATCCGCCAACTGCCTACATCAATCCCCAAAACTACGATCAAATTCGTATTATTAAAGGCCCACAAACCGTCGTCTACGGTCCCACCGCCGGCACGGTATTGTTTGAACGCACCAATTATCAATTTGATGCTGAACAAAGTCCTGGCCAAGTAAGCCTCGTGGCTGGCTCTTGGGGACGGCGCGAAGGCAATGCTGACATAACTACCGGTGGCGATAAAGGGTTCTGGCGGTTAACCGGTAGCTTAAGTGACGCAGATCACTACGAAGATGGTGATGGTCAAAAAGTCCATAGTGCTTATCACCGCTGGGCGGTCGATACGCAGATTGGTTGGCTGCCTGACACCGACACTGTTGTGTTGCTGACTTTAGGTACCAGTGGTGCCGAAGCTGCGTATGCCGACCGGGGTATGGATGGCTCATTATTTGACCGTGACAGCGCCAGTGTGCGTTGGAAGGAAAGCTACCTGACGCCTTGGTTAGCTGAACTCGACACGCAAGTTTATTACGGCTATGTCGATCATGTGATGGATAACTACAGCCTACGTGAATTTGTGCCTAGCCCAATGATGCCCAACCCCAGCGCCAGTAATCCTGACCGTTATACTCGGGGTGGGCGCATGGTTGCAACGCTCGAGCACAACTGGTTCAGTCAACTTAAAATCGGTGTTGACCATCAGTACCAACAACATCGTGACCGCAGTAGCATGAATCAATCGGTAATGCCCTACGAGCAACAACAGCGACGGGCGACCGCTACGGTGAAACAGTATGGTGTTTTCGTCGAGGGTAGTTATGTGCTCACCACCAACTATCAGCTGCTTGGCGGGCTACGTTGGGATAATTGGCGCGCTACCGATGAGCGCGAGTTTTTAGGGATGCCGGCCATGCCGCAACCCAACCCAACAGCGCTGCAGCAACGTGATGATGATCTCTACAGTGCATTCGTGCGATTAGAATACCAGTACGACGGCCAACAATGGTATGTAGGTATTGGCCGCGCTGAGCGCTTCCCAGATTTCTGGGAATTGATCGGTAACCAGAACCACAGCCCTGATTTAGCCAGTTCTTTTCACACAGCGCCTGAACTGACTCACCAGCTCGATATGGGCTATCATCACCGCGCGGAACGACTCGAATGGTTGGTTCATGGCTTCTACAACCGGGTCGATGATTTTATTCTCATTGAAAACGGCCAGCACCGTATGCCCGATATAGTACGGTCAGTAGCGACCGAAAGTTGGGGTACTGAAGCCATGGTAACCTATCGTTTAACACCGCAGTGGTTGGTCGATGCCACCTTGGCATACACCCACGGTAGTAACCTCACTGATGGTCGTCCACTCGCCCAGCAGCCGCCACTGGAACTGAAGTTTGGTGGTGAATACCGGCATCACGACTGGACATTTGCAGGGTTGTGGCGAATCGTTGCCAGCCAAGATCGCGTTGCGATTGGGCAAGGTAATATTATCGGTAATGACTTTAAAGAAACCGCTGGATTTGGCACCTTAGCCATCAACGCACATTGGCAAATTGCGCCACAGTGGCAGATCAGCTTCGGTATTGATAACCTATTAGACCACACGTACGCCGAACATTTAAGCACTGCTGGAGCTATGGTGGCAGGCTTTGAACAGACAGCACAAGTGCACGAACCTGGACGTACCTTCTGGTTTAAGCTGGATTATCAGTTGTAACTGGGTATAAAATTGCCACCTTTCTGACAACCTGACAAGATTGGGAATAACTATGGGTCGCGCGTATCAAAACCGAAAAGAATCCATCGCCAAAACGGCTGCCGCTAAAAGTAAAGTGTACAGCAAATATGGCCGTCAAATTTATGTTGTTGCGAAGCAAGGTGGCGTAGATCCCAATGCTAATCTGCAATTACGTAGCCTGATTGAGAACGCCAAGAAAGACCAAGTACCTGCGCACGTTATCGACAAAGCCATTGATAAAGCAAAAGGTGGTGCAGGTGAAGACTACGCACCAGCCCTCTATGAAGGCTTTGGTCCGGGCAATTGTATGGTGTTAGTCGATGCCTTAACTGACAACCCAAACCGTACTATCGGCGAGGTGCGTAACTGCTTCACCAAAACCAAGTGCAAATTAGGTGCTCCTGGCAGTGTTTCACACATGTTTGATCACTGTGTTATTTTGAAGTTTGCTGGTGATGATGAAGACGCTATTTTAGAAACCCTCATGATGGCTGACGTCGATGTGACCGACATTGAATCAGAAGACGGCTTCATCACTGTATTTGCCCCACACACTGAGTCGCACAAGGCCAAAGTAGCCCTTCAACAGGCCTATCCAGATATCGACTTTGAGGTGGATGAAGTACAGTACTTACCGCAACTGATGACTGACTTAAGCGGTGACGATATTGCACAGATGGAGAAACTGCTGGATATGCTGAACGATTGTGACGACGTCCAAAACGTGTATCACAATGCGCAGTGGTAACCTTAAGTAAGCAATAAAAAAGGCGCGGAATTATCCTCGCCTTTTTTAGTTCAACATTCGGTGATTATTGGGCTGGTGCCAATAAATCCAAAATGAAGGCATACTCCTCTGCCACTTCTTTTAAGCGTGAGAAACGGCCACTGCTACCGCCGTGACCTGCCGCCATGTTGGTCTTAAACATCAACGGATTCGCGTCAGTTTTATGCGTCCGCAACTTAGCAACCCACTTCGCTGGCTCAAAATACTGCACTTGCGAATCATGCAAGCCAGTCGTGACCAACAACGCTGGATAATCTTGCGCAGTGATTTGGTCATACGGTGAATACGACAGCATGTAATCATAATAAGGCTGTAATTTTGGATTGCCCCATTCATCAAACTCGTTGGTCGTTAACGGAATACTTTCATCGAGCATGGTGGTCACTATATCCACAAATGGCACATGAGCGACTAGCCCTCGATACAGCTCCGGTGCCATATTCGCGACCGCTCCCATTAATAAACCACCAGCGCTGCCCCCCATACCAAATACTTTATCTGGATGTGCGTAGCCGTTAGTAACCAAATGCTTGGTCACGTCGATATAATCAGTAAACGTATTGATTTTCTTCAGCAGCTTACCGTCTTCATACCAATGCCGCCCCATTTCTTGCCCACCGCGAATGTGCGCGATAGCGTACACAAAGCCACGATCAACGAGGCTAAATATGTTCGAGCGGAAGCTAGGTTCACTACTGCTACCGTAAGAGCCATACGCGTATTGATACAAAGGTGCGCTACCGTCCTTGCGTAAGCCTTTTTTGTACAACAACGAAACGGGAATTTTGGTGCCGTCTGCAGCCGTTGCCCAGGTACGTTCGGTGGTGTACAGGCTAGCATCATAGTTAGGCACGGGTTGTTGTTTGAGAATCTTACGCTCACCCGTTGCCATGTTGTAGGCATACACAGTCGAAGGCGTAATTAACGAGCTATAGGTATACCGCAAAATCGGCGTATCCTGTTGGACGTTACGCTCGAAATAGGTCACATAAACGTGCTCATCCGAAGCAATGACCTGGGCCTGTTCTGGGTTTGCCCATGGCATGATGCGAATACGGCGTAAGCCGTCCACGCGCTCATTGATTGCCAAGTAATCCTTGAAGACTACAAAGTCTTGGATAAAGACATCGTCACGATGCGCGATTAATGGCTGCCATTTATTTTTATCACCGATATCGGCATGCGCAACCGTCATGATTTGGTAGTTCGGTGCATTGAGGTCTGTACGAATAATCCAGCGCCCAGCTAAGTGATCCGCCTCATACTGAAAATCACGTTCCCGTGGTGCTAGCACTTGAAAATCACCATCTGGAGTATCGGCATCCAACACCCGTACCTCGGTAGAGACCGTCTGATCCAAATGGATTTGAATGTACTCACCATCTGTTGTGTTGTTCACCCACATGTAGAAGGTGTTATCAGTTTCTTCATAAACCAGTTCAGCACTGGTTGCCGGGCTGCCAATGCGATATTTCAACACCCGTGTCGATAACAACGTTTGCGGGTCGTTTTCGATCACAAACAACGTCTGGTTATCTTTCGCCCATGCAATCGCTGGCGACAAGCCTGTTAAGGTTTCCGCGAAATCTTCGCCGGTGGTTAAATCACGGATCCGCAATTCATACTGACGCCGACCAGTATTATCCACCATGTAGGCTAACAATTGCTGGTTGGGGCTCACCGCTAAATTGGCAACGTTCATGTATGCTTGTCCGGTGGCCAACGCATTCACGTCGAGCATGACCTGTTCATTCCCTTGAGCGTCGGTTCGCACGTGGATCGGATACTCTTTGCCCGCTTCGTACTTCATCGCATACAAATAATCACCGCGCTGATAAGGTACGGAAGTATCATCTTGTTGAATACGACCGATAATCTCCGCCTCAAGGGTCTCGGTTAAGTCTGCGTAACGCGCACGATAAGCATCGTAATACTCATTTTCAGCGTTCAAATACGCAATAACATCGGGATCAGCACGGTCGTCATCACGTAACCAGTAATATGGATCGACACGATTCCCGTGGGGCGATTCCACCACATAATGCCGTTGCTCGGCCACGGGTGCACTAACAGATTGTTCGGTGGTCGGTACACCACCATTACATCCCACCAGCAGCAACGCCGGTAGGATGAAGCCACTTAATATTAAACGGTTTTGATAGGCCATCTTATTGTTCCCATAACAGTGAGTTCTCACACTATACGACGCAAATCAAAATGCGCAATAACTCCATGAATATTGTTAGTTAATGTACTACTATACTGACCAAATATGCGTCAACGTTGGCAACGATATTTGTGATGTGTTGGGGGATTGGATGCCTAGAACTTTATTATCCTTATTTTTATTAGTTTTTTGTGGATTTGGCTCGACCATCGCCGCGGCTAACTCATCACAATTGCTCACTGATCCGGTCATTGAAGCGCAACTCGATAACGTCCTTACACGTGCAAACACCCCCGAAGCACTAAGTGAACTACAAACACTGCACCACAACCTCAACACGAACACCCCGCTGTTGACGCGCGTGCGAGCATGGAACTATTTAGCCATTGAATATGCGCGCTTGCGGCAATTTGATGCTGCCTGGGAAGAGCTTAAAGCGGTTCGGCAACTAGCAGAACAAAGTGAGAGCGCTGATGCTATCGCAGAAACTGAGGCGAGTGCGCTATTGCTCTATATACTGCAAGGGAAAACCTCTGCTGCGCTAGCTCATATCAATACCGCGTTACTGTATATCGACCAAGTTCAGTTACCACGGATACGTTATTTTGTGCATAGTATGGTCGCATTTTTGTACCAGCACCGGAGCCAATTTGACCAAGCTTTAGAGCACTATATTCACGCCGCCGATGCGATATCAGCTACGCAAGATTCACGCACTTTGCTGCGCTTGTTATCCACCAAAATACAAATTGCGAGCTTGTATGGGCAACAGAAGCATCATGAGCTAGCCCTTGAACAACTCGATGATGCTGAGCGGATTGCCCTTGAGCATGACCTCATGGATACCTTTGGGGCTAACTTATACCTCGAACGCGCCTATGTAGAAGTCGCTCGTCAAAACTATGATGTCGCATTAACCCTTTACCAAAAATTACGCGAACAGCTACACGACCAACCACATCATATAGGGTTATATCTCACGGTGCTCAATAATATGGGCGACGTATATATTCGTACTGGCAGCTATGACGAAGCGCGCAAGGTACTTACCGAGGTGTACGAACTGGCGCAGCTTAACCCGGAGCAATTTAATCCCGAAGTGATTCTGTTTAATCTGAGCTACGTGGATATCTTTTTAGGCAATGTGGAGCAAGGGTTAGCGACCATGCAACAGATTGTTGCCGAGTCGGAAGACAAACTCCCCACAGTGCAGTATGAGAGTTTGCTCGGTGAATACGCCGATGCATTGATTCATCTTGAACACTATCCTGAAGCCATCGCTGTGCTATTAAAGCAACGCGACCTCCGCGAGCAGGTGTACCGCAGTGAGCAGCAAAAGAACATGGCTGAGCTACAAAATCTATACGACAGCAAAGATAAAGCGCTGCAAATTGAGTTGCTTCAACAAAAAAATGAGTTGAACCTGCAACTCATTGAGAACGAAGCACAAAAGCGCACTATATTGAAGCTAATGATTGCTCTAGCATCGTTTGCGGTAGTATTGGTGATTGTGTTGTATCGTTCCGTGCGACGCAGCAATCAAAAGCTAAAAATAATGAACTCGCGACTAGCCGAACAATCGGAGCGCGATCCACTCACTGGCTTGCTTAATCGCCGTGCGCTGCAGCATTATTTACGCCAGCCAGCGCCGCAACGCCAAGATGCAATGCTGCTACTAGACGTTGACCACTTTAAGCGCATTAATGACACTCTCGGTCACGTGGCAGGTGATCACGTATTGATAGAAGTAGCACGGCGGCTACTTCACGCTTCCCGAGATACCGATTTAGTGGTTCGCTGGGGAGGGGAGGAGTTTTTAATTTACTTGGTCAACAGCGATCCAAGTAAACTGCCCGTTATGGCACAACGAATTTTAGATACCATTGCGGCGACCCCCATCACGGTTGGTAACCAGCATATTCATGTCACTGCCACCATTGGCTTCATCAACTACCCGCTGGCGACAGTTGATGACCAAGCTCTCAATTGGGAACAAACGCTACAGCTCGCCGATGTGGTGCTGTACGCTGCTAAAGTTCACGGACGCAACCAAGCGTGGGGGGTTATGGCATTGAATCAACCCTTCGCTGATATCCAACAGCTGCTAGAAACTGACCTGCCGCAAGCGATTGAACAAGATGCCCTGACTGTGACCGTCTTGCACGGTCCGCCGCAACTAACGCACGGCGAAAAAAGAGAATAGTAAAAAAGGGTGACTGCTCCCCGCCCTAAGCGCTAAAGCGCCACGGGCGAGGCTTCCAACTTCTCAGGCAGCAACTGGTACGTGACCAGATTGACGCTTGCCTCCATTGGCAGAAACCGACAGTCCTGCGGCCTTT
>Ga0209075_1003472_pt1 | contig 13096 bp, 10 predicted proteins | sample Stecom2011_FD_187523 | JGI IMG/M metagenome (GOLD analysis project Ga0209075, IMG submission 187523) | Agricultural soil microbial communities from Utah to study Nitrogen management - Steer compost 2011 (SPAdes) (version 2) | ecosystem: Environmental > Terrestrial > Soil > Agricultural land... | reverse complement strand
GAGGAAGAAGACTCAATTGGTTCTGGCTGTTGGTCTTCCAAACAGGGCTTGCTTTCATAGCATGAAGATACGAAATCTTAGCCAATTTACCATGAAAAAAGGCTGCCCTTTTTAGACAGCCTCTTTTAATTAAATACATTTAGTGATTATTTTTTGTGCATAAAGGCCTGTTTTGCCAACAGTTCCTCCTCAGTTTCTACATGATCTTCATCAGGCACACAGCAGTCCACTGGACATACTGCGGCACATTGCGGCTCATCGTGAAAACCTTTGCACTCGGTACATTTATCTGCTACTATATAATAGATTTCATCACTAATAGGTTCTTGAACCTCGTCGGCATCCACGGCTTTCCCATCTGGAAGAACTACCTTACCCTCCAAATCGGTCCCATCGGAATATCGCCAGTCATCAGCTCCTTCATAAATCGCGTTGTTTGGACACTCAGGTTCGCAAGCACCGCAATTTATACATTCATCTGTAATAATAATTGCCATGGTTTACTCTTTTTTTAACTTTGCACAAATTTACTGCCTATTAAGGGCATCACCAAATGAAGATACAACTAAAACAAAGAATTAACGCTTTCGCACAACTGGGAGAGTTTTTAAATCGTATTGCGCTAGAAGACAGCGTAAATCAAATAGAAATTAATCGTGACAAAAAAACCAACAATAGATTTTTAGATCGAATAGAGACAGTTTTAAATACTTCAGAGACACAAAACGGTTGGTTTACCAAAAAAAACATCAAAACTGCCCTGAAAAGTTGGGCCGAAGCGCTCTCTGAAGAAAATCTCCTTCAATGGACCTCCAACTATGCTATTGAAAATACAGAACCAAAAACTATTGGAATAGTGATGGCGGGAAATATTCCGCTCGTTGGGTTCCATGATTTCTTGTCAGTGCTAATTACTGGTAATAAGGTTTTAGGCAAGCTTTCTTCAAATGACAAGGTTTTAATACCATTTCTATCGGAATATTTAATTTCAATAGAACCTGAATTTCAAGATATGATTGAATTCACTGAAGGTCGCCTTGAGAATTTTGACGCTGTAATTGCTACCGGCAGTGACAACACCTCCCGTTATTTTGATTATTACTTTGGAAAATATCCTAACATTATCAGAAAAAATAGAAATTCGGTTGCCGTACTCACTGGAGACGAAAGTTCAGGAGATTTTGAAAGACTTGCGGACGATATCTTTCAGTTTTTTGGTTTGGGTTGCCGTAATGTTTCAAAATTATATGTGCCGGAAAATTATGACTTTACAAAATTCTTTGAAGGTATTTACGCATGGAATGAAATAATCCACAACAATAAATACATCAACAATTACGACTACAATAAGACGGTTTATTTGATGGATAGCCTGTCCTTGTTGGATAATGGTTTCTTAATACTTAAAGAAGACCAAGGTTTTTCATCGCCTATTTCAGTTGTATTTTATGAAAAATACACTTCTCTTCGGGCACTAGAAAAAGAACTTGAGAAACAATCGGAAAACATTCAATGCGTTGTTTCAAAAACGGCCCTCAATGACCAAGTCGCATTTGGACAAACCCAAAGCCCCCAATTATGGGAATATGCGGATGGAGTTGATACCGTAGATTTTTTGTTGAAACTTCATTGATAAAAAATCTATAATTCCCATAATTTTATAGGCATTATTCACAATCTTTGCACTATACATTTCATATTATGAAAAAACATAATTTCAGTGCAGGCCCGAGTATTTTGCCACAACCTGTACTGCAGAAATCTGCTGAAGCCCTCCTAAACTTCAATAATTCAGATCTTTCTTTAATCGAAATATCACATCGAAGCAAGGATTTTGTAGAAGTAATGGACAAAGCCCGCAACTTGGCATTAGAACATCTTGGACTTGAAAACAAAGGATACCAAGCCCTCTTCCTGCAAGGTGGCGCAAGCATGCAGTTTTTGATGGCAGCTTACAATCTCTTGGAAAATAAAGCTGCTTATTTAAATACCGGAACCTGGAGCGATAAAGCTATTAAAGAAGCAAAAATAATTGGAGATGTTGTGGAAGTAGCAACATCTAGGGGTGATAACTTCAATTTTGTTCCAAAAAATTATCGCATTCCAGATGATGTCGATTATTTCCATTGCACGAGTAACAATACCATATATGGCACCCAATTACAAGACTTCCCAAACACTTCGGTGCCAATAGTCTGCGATATGAGCAGTGATGTTTTCTCACGCCAACTGGATTTTTCAAAATTTGGACTCATATATGCCGGTGCACAAAAAAACATGGGCCCTGCTGGGACTACTCTAGTGGTTATAAAGGAAGATATCTTGGGGAAAGTTTCACGAAGCATTCCTTCAATGTTGAGTTATAAAGATCATATTGAAAAAGAAAGCATGTACAACACTCCTCCCGTTTTTTCAGTTTATGTTTCAATGCTTACCCTACAATGGTTAAAAGATATGGGAGGAATTCCAGCGATCGAAAAATTAAATAACCAGAAATCGGAAGTGCTTTATAAGGAAATCGATAGAAATCCGCTTTTTGAAGGTTTTGTAGCCAAAAAAGAAGACAGATCCAAAATGAATGCAACTTTTAATCTCAAAAACGAGCAACTAAAAGAAACTTTCGATTCACATTTAAAACAAGCGGGCATTAATGGGTTGAATGGACACAGAAGTGTAGGTGGATATCGGGCTTCTATGTATAACGCCCTTCCTTTGGAAAGCGTTCATCTTTTAGTAGAGGTAATGCAAGAAGTGGAAAAGGGAGCTTAGATTGACAAACGCTCATTGTTAATGAACTATTCCAAATCGAAACAAGTTTTACTATAGTAATATCCAATAGAAATTAAATAATATTAAGAAAACATTTTAAATGAAAGTATTAGCAAACGACGGAATCTCAACTAATGGAATAGAGACCTTAAAGAAAGCGGGGTTTGAAGTTCTTAACGTCCATGTGGCACAGGAACAACTTCAGAATTATATCAATGAACATAAAGTTGAAGTGCTCTTGGTTCGCAGCGCCACAAAGGTGCGAAGAAACATTATTGATGCGTGTCCCAGCTTGCGTATAATAGGTCGTGGCGGCGTGGGAATGGACAATATTGACGTAGACTATGCACTTCAAAAGGGATTGGAAGTCATAAATACTCCGGAGGCCTCTTCGGCCTCAGTGGCGGAACTCGTCTTTGCCCATTTATTTGGTGGCGTTAGATTTTTACCAGATTCCAACAGAAATATGCCACTAGAAGGCGATACAAGATTTAACGACCTAAAGAAAGCCTACGGCGCCGGGAGAGAACTAAGAGGAAAAACACTAGGGATTATTGGTTTTGGAAAGATTGGTAGGCAAGTTGCAAAACTGGCCCTCGGCTGCGGTATGAAGGTAATTGCTAGTGACCGAGAAGTTGGAGAAGCGAATATTAACCTAGAATTTTTCGACGAGCAAAAGATTACTTTGCGAATAAAGACTGCTCCGGTAGAACAATTAATTACCAAAAGCGATTTTATCACCTTACACGTTCCAGCCCAATCTGGCTATTTAATTGGCGCTGAAGAAATTGCCAAAATGAAGGATGGAGTAGGCGTCATCAATGCGTCTCGCGGAGGAGTATTGAATGAGGAAGCTTTGTTGGAAGGTCTTGAAAGCGGAAAAGTATCGTTCGCGGCACTAGATGTCTTTGAAGGCGAACCAACCCCATCTATTAAGGTTCTGATGCACGATAAGATTTCCCTTAGTCCGCATATAGGATCCGCAACCTTGGAAGCACAGGAAAGAATCGGTACAGAACTCGCCGAACAAATTATCAGTTTATTGACCAATTCTTAACCATTTTGACTAATTTTAGTCATAACAATTAAAAATCAAAAAAACATGGCTTCAATTCTCGATCTCCTCAACACTGATATCGGAAAACAACTGGTAAGCGCAGCAAGTGCTCACACTGGACAACCCGAAGATAAAACTGCAACTGTTCTAAGTATGGCCATGCCTGTTATTTTAGGCGCTATGCAGAGAAACGCCTCTACCCCGGAAGGCGAGATAAGTTTGAATAAGGCTTTGGAAGATAAGCGTCACGATGGCTCTATTTTGAGTCAATTAAGTGGCCTATTAGGCGATGAGAGTGCAGAATCTGGTCTCCTTGGTGATGGGGCGGGAATTCTAAAACACGTTTTGGGTGGCAACCAACAAAGAGTGGAGCAAAACATAAGCAAAACCAGTGGAATGGATGCCGATTCCGTTGCCAAAATCATTAAAATGGCCGCTCCTATCTTGATGAGCGTTCTTGGAAGCCAAAAACGAAAAGATAATGTCGAGCAAGGTGGCCTGGGCGGTTTGCTCGGGTCGGTTCTCGGGAAAAACTCAACCCACGACCGCTCCTTAATTGAAACTCTATTGGACTCTAATGGCGATGGTAGCATTCTCGACGATGTGGCCGGAATGGTGTTGGGTGGCAATAAGAAAAAGGGCGGATTAGGAGGACTTCTTGGAGGCTTATTTGGAAAATAGTCTTTTTCGTAATTTCCTTTAAAATAGAATCCGATTATAGCACGTAATACTTTAAATGAAAGTTAAAGTATGGCGGCTTAAATCCCTTTTGTTAACTTTGCAGAAAGTCAGTGTAATGAGAACATTCTTATTTTTAATAACAATATCAATCTCCGTTTTTTTTAGCTGTGGTCCTACCCAATCAACAATAGGATCGGACACAAAGGATTTAGGGGTAGAAAGCGACACCATCCATATTGCCAATGAAGATCTGGAATACGATATAATGATTGTAGAGCCAGGTTTTAATTCTTGGCTAATTTCACAACCTCCACGTGGTTTTTATGGGCAATCATTGCTAGAATCCAAAAACCGTCTCTTTGTATCTGAATACAATAATCGTGTATTGCAACCAGCCAAGTATGGCATGAATCTTTATAACGAACAGATAAACTACGACCCAAATGTAGATTATGGTTATGAGGTTAATTATTTGCTCTATAATTATTTTGTGTATTTTCAAGAGAAGTACAATCAACACTTTATAGGCGGAAGAAATTGAAAAAGCTTAAAACCCGTTGGAATATAGAAACCAACGGACAACTTTTTGTCATCTTTTTGGTTTTTGCCATCACTGGGAGTTCTGCCGCTAAACTGGCCGCTCCTGTGACCGATTTTTTCGAAATCACAAAAGAAATGGGTTGGTATATTTATTGGCCATTCCGCATTTTGATAATTTTCCCCATTTATCAACTTCTATTGGTGTTTTTTGGATGGGTATTTGGTCAGTATGAGTTCTTTTGGAACTTTGAAAAAAAGATGTTACGCAGCCTAGGCTTAGGATTTTTAGTCAAGAAATAATGGTCAGCAATAAAGAAATTCTTAAAATCCTTTCAGCATTAATATTCTCTTTGGCGATCATAATGCCAATGGGAGTAAAAACCATTCACCTTTTTGCAAATCACGACCACAAGGTATGTGTCGATGGTTCTACCCATTTTCATAAGAAGCAATTGGAATGTAACATCTACGACTTCCATTTTTCTTCTTTTTATTTTTCTCCCCACCCGAACTTTCAGATTGAAAGTTTCGAACCTATACAGATTGGCCAAACTTCCTATTCATGGCCAGAAATATCTTCTGAATCTCGAAATTATCTTTTAAGAGGCCCCCCTTCCATTACTTGATTTTCCGGAAACCTTATTTCTAATTTATTCCCAAAATTTCAAGAAGCATGAAGAACTATCTTTATCTGCTGTCGGTTGTTTTTATATTTACTTCCGCTGGCGCACAAAATATACTTACTGGCAACATAACATCTAATAATAATGAATCTCTCCCCGCAACTGTCTATCTTCCTCAGTTGGAAAAAGGAACGGCCGCCGATTTTGATGGGAATTATTCAATAATCAATATTCCCAATGGGACGTATACCGTTATTTACTCTTATCTCGGCTACGCGACCATTTCAAAAAAAATAAATTTTTCCAACAATAAAGAAATAACCAAAAACATACAATTAACAGAAAGTGCTGTTGAGATGGAGGAGGTTATAGTTTCTACTCTCTTTCATAAACTCCAAAGTGAGAATGTAATGAAAGTAGAGCGGGTTTCAACCGAAACCCTGAGCTCTTCCGGTGCTGTAACGCTAGCCGACGGGATAAGGAACATAGCCGGAGTCGAGATAATAAGTACTGGCATAGGAATCGGAAAACCCGTGATACGAGGGCTCAGCTCGAATAGAGTTTTAACCTATACACAAGGGGTTCGGTTGGAAAACCAACAGTTTGGCGACGAGCACGGATTGGGTATAAATGAAGCGGGAATTGAAAGCGTAGAGGTGATAAAAGGCCCTGCATCCCTACTCTATGGAAGCGACGCTCTTGGAGGAGTGCTATATTTAAATCCAGAAAGGTTTGCTTCTTCTGGAGAGACACATGGTGACCTTAACTCTAGCTATTATTCAAATACAGCTGGGATTTCAACCAATTTAGGAATTAAAACCTCCGGTGAAAAATTTAAATTCCTCGCCAGAGGTTCGTACTCTAGTTTTAGCGATTACAAAACTGGCGCGGACTATTACGTCACCAATTCTCGATTTAATGAAAAGGATTTTAAAACGGGAATACAGTATTTGGGAACCAAATTTAAATCCACCTTACGATACAATTACAATCGTTCCAACATTGGTATTGCCGATGAAATTGGAGAGCAAACGAGCTCTAAGGAACTTGAGCTTCCTTTTCAGGAGATCGATAACCATATTCTTAGCTTGGACAATACTGTGTTTTTTAAAAACTCTAGCTTAGATATAAAAGGAGGTTATTTGTTCAACGATCGTCGAGAATTTGAGGAATCAACTGAAGGAGCCGATTTGCGCTTAAAGCTTAGGACTTTCAATTACGATGTAAAATATCACTTACCACAAATGGGTAAATTTGAAACCATCATCGGGCTTCAAGGAATGTTTCAAAACAACAAGAACGAAGGAGAAGAAGTTTTGATTCCAGACGCCAACACATCCGATATCGGAATATTGGCCACCTCGCACTACCATTTGGAAAAAGTGGATATGCAGGCGGGGATTCGATTTGACAACAGAACAATAAAAAGTGAGGCCACTCGCGATGTTTTGGATGATGATTATATCCCCGCTTTGGACAAATCATTCACGAGTTTTACTGCGGCTCTTGGCGGAAAGGTTGATTTTTCCGAATCGCTCTCTTCTAGGTTGAATTTTGCCAGCGGATTTCGTGCTCCTAATTTAGCTGAATTGACTTCCCATGGAGTTCACGAAGGAACTAATAGGTACGAAAGAGGAAATGCCGCTCTTACCAACGAACAAAACTATCAAACAGATCTCTCTTTTGAATACCGAAGAGAGCATGTGGAGATTTTTGCCAATGGATTTTACAACGCGGTAAACGATTATATTTTCCTTTCTCCCACCAGTGAAATCATTGATAACTTTAGGGTTTACGACTACCTTCAGGACGATGCCAAACTCTACGGGGGCGAATTCGGCTTTCACCTACACCCACACCCGTTGGATTGGTTACATTTGGAGAGCAGTTTTGAAACCGTGATCGGAGAGCTTAGCAATAATGAAAATCTCCCGTTAATTCCGGCCAATTCGCTTCGCAATACGCTGCGAATTGAATTCAACGATGGAAAAGTTCGAAAAAGCAGTTCAGCTTTTCTAACCCTTGCAAATACTTTCGACCAATCCCATCCTGGAGAATTTGAAACCCGAACTGGTGGCTATTCCCTTTTAAGTGCGGGAGTTGAAAGCATTTTTAAAATTCAAGATTCCCTCTTTAAAATTGGCATTAACGGCACCAACCTGACCAACAAGCAATACACTGCCCATCTTTCCCGCCTAAAACCGGAAGGGATTTTTGACGTGGGCAGGAGTGTGAACTTTAGTTTGAGGGTGGGGATTTAAATTCATTTTGATTTTAAGAATATTATAATTCTATCAATCGATCGTTATTTAAAATAACTGTGCCTTCCTATATCAGTAAAATCGTCAATTCCAAACACCAGATAATCGGAAGGCTGAAACGTGGTGGATGGACCTAAGGTAGGTTTCTTTCGTAAAGTTAAGTCCCTACCATAATATTCGTTGCTATTGATGTCTCCTAAGATATCTATGTGAGTGCCTGTGGTGGTTCTTAAAACAACCGCATCATTTCCATTGAAATTAAGTCTATTGTCTGTTTGGTCAGCGGGAATGCTGGAGTTAGCTTGGGGATGTTTTATTACATACACATCTCCATCCTCCAAAATAAAACCAGTTATAAATGGAATTAATGAGGTTGTTCCTCCACCATTGAAACTTATAAACAGATGATAATTATCTAGACTAACAGGCATTCCTGTAAAATTAGCGATTTCAATCACTTTATTATTGCTAGAACCCTCAACATATTCTGATATAAATAAATTGGAAGCCAAGGCCGCAGAACCATTGCAGTAGATATTTTCCCATGCGATTCCTGTCCATACCTGCAAACAGCGATAACTTTGGATAAATATTAATAAGCCCTCATCCTCTGGAGTTGGATTAATGGCGTCTCTGGCCGCCACATCCGGCACCCTGGGAGGCATGAATCCTTTAAAGGTTGAACCCCCGTCAGAACTGCTACTCACTTCTAACATCGAAGCCTGTGAAGGAGTTGTCGTGCCAATCCCTACTTGGCACATCGCATTTGTTAGCATTAAGCTAAACCCGAAAAATAAAAGTCTTGTTCTCATAACTATGATTTTTAGAAAACCATAGCCAAGAGGAAAATTCAGAAGATTGGGCTCTTAGTTCGGGGAGCCGAGTCGAATTTCGGAAAAATTTTCTATTCTTCCAAATTTATTTAAGTATCTGATTAAGAGTCTATTTTAAAGGTTTCAGACGGGTCCTCACGTGGGTTGTAATTGAGCATTCCTTCCCCGTCTGCAATTATGGTACAAACGGTTGCATCTCCTGTTACATTTACTACTGTTCGGAACATATCAAGGATTCTATCCACAGGAAATATAATGGCGATCCACGCTGGATTCAATCCCACAGATTCCAAAACGATAATGAGCATCACCAAACCTGCACTGGGAACCGCAGCCGAGCCAATGGACGCTAGAGTAGCCGTGAGCACTATTGTTAGTTGCTGCCCTAAGGTTAAATCAATCATATGAAGCTGCGCCAAGAAAACTACGGCTACGGCTTGGTATAAGCAAGTTCCATCCATATTTACCGTGGCGCCAATGGGCAAGACAAAACTCGTGATCTTTTTGTCTACGCCAAGGTTTTCTTCCACACATTCCATAGTTACGGGCAATGTAGCAGCACTACTGGAAGTGGAAAACGCCAAGGTTTGAGCAGGTGCCAACGCTTTAAAGAACCCTCGATAGGGTATTATCTTAACGAAGATTTTTATCAAAAAAGGATAGACCACAAGTATCATCAACATCAATCCCAAAAAGACAGTAAGAGAATACCAGCTCAATCCTTTAAAGATCTCATACACCTTGCCAATATCATCTCCGGCCATTCTACTCACAACACCGGCCAAGAGGGCAAAAACGAAGAAAGGCGCGGCCTGCATAACCAAATCTACCATTTTAAGGAAAACTTCCATGGCGCTGTCCATAAAATCCGAGACCGGTTTTGATTTCTCATTTGGAATCAGCAACAGGCAGACACCAAAGAAAATCCCAAAGAAAATGATCTGTAGCATCAAGCCATTGTCGCTCAAGGAAAAGAAAAAGTTTTCAGGTACTATATCGATTAAAGGCTGTAGAGGTGTGGTTTCCTGGGTTTTTTTAGCCGTTTTTATCTTTTCGGTTACCGAGGCATCCTTCAACTCTGCGTGGGAGAGTTCTGATATCTTTTGTGCCCTTTCAAAAAAGGCTGGATCTTGGAGATAATTAATGCCATCCTTTACTTCCCTGTTTTCTGACGAGGCCCATATTTCGTAGCTAATCCGGTTATCTATCCTACTTTGTTCATCTATAAGTTTGCCGGGTTTAATAGTATTTACAAGTATCAGTCCCAAACTCACCGCAAAAAGTGTTGTGAGCAAATAGGCCAGAAGCGTCTTCCCTCCCATTCTGCCTAAGCTCGCCGGATCGCCAATATTTGCTACGCCACTAATGATAGAAACCAAAACCAAAGGCACGGCAATCAATTTTAAAAGATTGATAAAAATGGTGCCGAAAGGTGCTATCCAGTTTACGGTAAATGCGCTCCATCCCATTTTGCTGGACAAGAGGGCCCAAATGATCCCCAAAATAAGTCCGATAATGATTTTCCAGTGAAGCGCGAGTTTTTTCATATGTGTTCTCTTAATCCTTGAATTGTATTTAATTGTTTACGTATTACTTGAAAGCTTCGATACTTTCTGAAGTAAATAAAAATCTGCTAAAACCAAAGCTGCCATAGCTTCCACTATAGGTACAGCCCTCGGTACCACACAAGGGTCGTGGCGTCCTTTTCCTTGGGCTTCTACCCTATTTCCATCCTTATCTATGGTCTGTTGTTTTTGCATAATAGTGGCCACAGGTTTAAAAGCTACACGAAAATAAATATCCATGCCATTGCTTATTCCGCCTTGGATGCCGCCGCTCAAATTGGTTTTTGTGCTACCGTCCACATTAAAGATATCATTGTGCTCACTGCCTTTCATTTTTGCACCGCAAAAACCACTGCCGTATTCAAAACCTTTTACAGCATTGATAGAGAGCATGGCTTTTCCTAAATCGGCGTGCAATTTATCAAAAACTGGTTCCCCTAAGCCAATGGGCACATTTTTAAGAACACAGGTAATTGTTCCGCCCACTGTATCACCCTGCTTGCGGATTTCCTTGATATGATTTTCCATTTTCACGGCAGTTGCTTCGTCAGGACACCGAACATTGTTGCTCTCAATTTTTGAAAAATCCAAATCCTGATAAGGCTTGTCGATAAAGATTTCTCCTACGGAAGAAACGAAGGCATTGATTTTAACTTGTGCGATCAACTGTTTGGCAATAGCGCCGGCTACTACCCTACTTGCAGTTTCACGCGCCGAAGAACGGCCACCGCCTCTATAGTCTCGGATCCCATATTTTTTATCATAAGTGAAATCGGCATGTGAAGGACGATAAACATTTTTTAAATGACTGTAATCCTTGCTTTTTGGATCGATGTTATCGATTGTAAATCCAATTGGCGTCCCCGTGGTTTTTCCTTCAAAGATGCCGGAAAGGAACTTCACTTTGTCTTCTTCCTTTCGTTGGGTGACAATATTTGACTGTCCCGGTTTTCTGCGTTGCATCTCGGCTTCGATAGCTTCAAAATCAATTAAAAGTCCTGAGGGGCAGCCATCTATAATTCCGCCAATGGCCAAGCCGTGTGATTCGCCGAAGGTGGTAAGTTTAAAGATTTTTCCAAAGGAATTGCCAGCCATAATTTGGTTTTCAACAAATGTAAACTTTCAAGGGGAAATATTCAAAAATGATTTCCCTGAAGCATCCGTCAGGTTTTCAAAAGGGCCTGCTTCAATATACTTACTGGATGCATAGCCGTTCTCCCTGTCCCATCCAAAATTTGATGTCGACAGCTTGTGCCATTGGCAATAATAACGCAATCTTCAGAAGTTTTTCTGATTGCAGGAAATAACTTCAACTCCCCTATTTTCATGCTGATGTCGTAATGTTCCTTTTCATAGCCAAAACTCCCAGCCATACCGCAACATCCAGATGTAATAATGGTCGGTTTATAATTTTGGGGAAGGTTCAGGATATCAAAAGTCACTTTTTGATTGCTCAAGGATTTTTGGTGACAGTGGGAATGGATTTTAAGTTGTTTTTCTTCTGAAGTGAAGCGTTCGGAGGTGATATTTCCATTTTTGATTTCGTTTGCTATAAACTCCTCTATCAAATAAGTATTGTTTGATATAGTTTCTGCCGAAGCTTTATCATCTGCCAAACGAAGGTATTCGTCTCGAAACGAAAGAATCGCTGAAGGCTCAATGCCAACCAGGGGAGTTGCTTCGGAGATCTTTCCTTTCAGAAAATTTATATTCGTGTTTACTTCCTTCTTCGCCTCCTCCAAAAATCCTTTTGAAATCAATGCGCGACCGCTGTCTAAATGATCTACTACGGTAACTTTATATCCTAATTCTATAAGAAGTTGGTAAGCATCCAATGCAATTTCAGCATCTAAATAATTGCTGAATTCATCGATAAATAAAACCACATTTTTGAAGGCGAAGTCTTGATTTGACGAAGACTTTATAGACTGCATATCAAGTCTTTGCGACACCTTACTAAAACTCTCGATCGCAACTTTTGGAAAGGTGCGATTTGGATGTACTCCTCCTATTTTCTTTATGATTTTTGAAGTAAAATGCTGGGTAAAAAACCAATTGGCTAGCCTTGGAAACTTGGAAGCTTTTTTATTCAATCCGCTACTTTTGGCAAAGAGTTTATTTGAAAATGAAACTCCATTCACCTTATTATATTGATATAAAAACTCCGCTTTGGCGATGCTTATGTCTACATTACTGGGACATTCGCTGGCGCAAGCTTTGCAGCTTATACACAGATCCATTACTTCCTTTAGTTCTTTTGAATCAAACTTATTAGCTGCCTTATTATTGGTCAAAACTTCACGGAGCAAATTAGCCCTGGCGCGCGTAGTATCCTTTTCGTTTCTGGTGGCGTGATAGCTAGGACACATAGCTCCGGCGGCTTTTTCGGTCTTTCTGCAATCACCACTGCCGTTACAGTTTTCTGCCAATCGTAAAATTCCTTGATATAAACTAAAATCCATCAAAGTGGGCACTTCTGGTTCAGTTCTTCCTACTTCATATCTTAAGGCTTCATCCATCTTAAAAGAATCCACAATTTTCCCTGGATTGAAGATGTTTTGCGGGTCAAAACTCGATTTAATTCTCTTTAGTAATTGGTAATTGTTATCCCCTATCATCAAAGGAATAAATTCAGCTCTAACAATGCCATCGCCGTGTTCTCCAGAAAAAGATCCACGATACTTCTTGCACAACTTGGCCACATCGGTTGTGATTTTTCTAAAATAAGCTACGTCCTTTTCCTCTTTTAAATTTAAAATTGGCCTTA
>Ga0209075_1003470_pt1 | contig 13101 bp, 10 predicted proteins | sample Stecom2011_FD_187523 | JGI IMG/M metagenome (GOLD analysis project Ga0209075, IMG submission 187523) | Agricultural soil microbial communities from Utah to study Nitrogen management - Steer compost 2011 (SPAdes) (version 2) | ecosystem: Environmental > Terrestrial > Soil > Agricultural land... | reverse complement strand
ATAAACCCATCTCACGGCTAAAGCTACTATTAATCGCAAATAGGCCCATTCATTGTGCCTAACCGTCAAAAGAACAGATGCTTAAATGTCGGTTAATATGAAAACTTTGAAGTAAAATGGGGCTTTAGGGGACACAGCAGTTTATTAAGTGAGTCTGGTTTAGGTTTTTATGGTGGAACATTAGGGGTTTTTTAGTTACTTTGGACAAAGGATCTTCTACGTGGCTCTTTGGAGCAACTGTTTAGTGGAGGAATAACAAATGTTTGAGAAATAACATAAACAAACCCAAAACATATCATGAAAAAACAATTTTGTTCTTTTTGTTCTCCTGCTTTTTTTGGTGCTGTCGCAGAGGCGCAAAATGCGGATGTAGTTGAAGGCTTCAAAGTTCCAATCTAAGCCTGAAAAGGGATATCCGATGTTAAATCCCCAAAGTTATGCCCGGTTCCGTATTGAAGCACCTGAAGCCAAAGGTATCTGACATAAAACTGATCTTTATCAGTAGTGGCAGTAAAAAACCCAGACATGGTAACACAGCGGCGAAGGAACTTAAGGAGGCAGGTATCGATTCGGTATCTTATGTTCCAGAAAAAACCGCCCGCGAATTTTTAATTGGGGCGACACCTTTATCAGCTTGCCCCTTTGTTATTTTAATTAAATTATATAAAGATGAAAACTACAAATAAGGACTTATCAATCAAATCCCTCACCCTACTATTGACTTTGTTGACTTATTGCAGTATGGCGCAACAGGCTAATGTCAATCTCGACTATAACCCCCAAAAGAACACAGAAGGACTCATTCCTTTCAGCGCTCCTCTTAATTCACCTGAAGTACATGATGACCACACTGTTACTTTCAGGTTAAGAGCGCCCAAAGCCCAAGAAGTAAAGTTGGCGGGAGTTGCGTTACTTACGGGCCTAGGCAGAGGGAATGAACAGGTGCCTTTTATAAAAGGGGACGATGGCATTTGGACCTTGACCGTCGGCCCAATTAAACCGGATATGTATGCGTATCATTTCAATGTGGATGGCATGCAGGTCACCGATCCCAGCAATACCTATGCTGCCTTTACAGCGATGCCTCCCTACAGCCAATTAATTGTGCACGGAGATGAGCCTGCTTACTACGATGCGAAGAATGTTCCTCACGGAAATGTAACGCGCCACGTTTATTACTCAGGCGTAACCCAGGGAGAGCGTGAAATGTATGTGTACACTCCTCCAGGCTATGATCCAGATAAGACCTATCCTGTCTTGTACCTGATCGGGGGAAGTGGGGAGCTACCTTCGAATTGGGTGTATGACGGAAGGGTAAACTTCATCATGGACAACCTTCTGGCAGAAGGCAAAGCGAAGCCTATGATCATCGCCATCCCAAACAATCAGGTAGTACATCGTAACCACCCTAAACATGCAGAGCTTACCTTTGATATTTTTGAAAAAGAACTCAGAAACCATGTAATTCCCCTTGTGGATCAGAGCTACAGTACTGTTAAAACCCCCAAGGCAAGGGCAATATCAGGATTGTCAATGGGTGGACGGCACAGCATGCTAGTTGGTTTTCGTTCACTTGATCTTTTTGCCAATTTTGGTATTCTCAGTGCAGGAGATACAGAGGCAGAAACATCGTTGAAGGATTTTTTGAATGATCCAGATGTACACGAGAAGGTCGAATATCTGTTCGTGGGAGAAGGAACAGAGGAAGCTAAAGGCTTTTTTGGGGCAAGGGTTAAATCTTTAGTGGATGCCTTGAAAAAACACCAGATAAAACATGAATATTATGCTGGCGGACACGGGGGCCATGATTGGTCAACTTGGAGGCATCTTCTGCATGAAAAGTTTCTTCCAAACTTATGGCGATAATCGGATTAAACCAATCGTCTTAATCGGGAAGATTGTGTGGTCATTAGGTTTTTAGAAAAAAAATACCTGTGCCATCTGCAAGATTGGGACAGGTGCATATAATGATTTCATCGCTTCGGCTACATGCTATTGAAACGGCAGATGGTCTAGGGCTCTTTTCCGCAAACTGCGAATCAAAAAATGAGAGTCGTCCGCTCGAAACCTTACGACTACCATCAAAAATTTTAAGTTTAACAAATATGGCGTACAGCAAAAATAACTTAGGTTAATTGCAACTTAGATTTTTATTGCGTTACTTTATTTCACTAAACCCAAAAATTATCAATACTATCGTAAAAGTAAAACAACTAGTTTCTCAAGCGAAAAACTGCTATAAGATAGCTACTGCTTTACTGCATGAGATTCTTGGTCACAAGCCTACCCATTTAACGGGCCGTAAGCCCGTTTCGAAGAGGGATACCAATGGCTTGTGTCAGGGAATTTTCCTTAATCAATGGCCCAAAATAGTAATGCTTACTCCCGAGTTATCCTTTTATGCGCACCTGCATACAATTTTAGAAATCAAACTCTTTCGAAAAGGTGAATCTGAGGCAAGACTTATGGTTGCCGTTCAGACGTTCGACACTTACCCAGCTACTGTAATTATTAAGACAGGAGAAAATCCCTGACGCATGAAGAATTTAAGCTACCATGGTGTATCATCCATGGGTATGAAGAAAATCCATTATCAAAACTTAAAACTTAACTACAAATGCCTATGAAAACAATCCACATAGAGACGCTTTAGCGATCCATTACTATCGGTCGAATTTTTCTGCTTGCAAGAGGGAAAGAGGCGATCCATCACCATTATTATTTGTTTGTGTACCAAAAAAAACCCAAGATATGTTATCCAAATTTTACAAAACAATGATTATGGTCTTCAATCGGGTTACCGTTTGTGCCCTATTCCTGACCCTGTCCTCGCCGCTCGTTTTTGCTGAACGCTATACGGCCGAGATCAAAACTACCGACGAAGTCTTCCTCAGTTTTGACAAAAATGAAGGCAGCAGCTCTAAAACAATTGAAGTCAAAATCCTGCAGGCGGATGTTACTGGTACAGTCACCAACCAAGAAGGCAAATCTCTTCCTGGCGTAGCTGTATCCATCCAAGGTACGACCACGGGTACTATAACCGATCTCGACGGCAAGTACAGCTTATCAGCTCCTGAAGGTGCTACGCTGGTATTCTCTTATATCGGGTACACCAGTCAGACCATCGAAATTGGCAACCGATCAGTCATTGACGTAGTCTTGGAGGAAAGTACCCAAGGCCTCGAGGAAGTGGTCGTCACAGCTCTCGGAATCCAGAGATCGGCCAGAAGCCTTGGATATGCGACCGCAAGTGTAAAGTCCGATGAACTTACTGTAAACCGGAGCCCAAACGTGATGAACTCGTTAGTTGGGAAAGTTGCCGGTGTTAATATCTCCCCTATGGGAACCGGCCCAGGAGGAAGCTCCAAGATCCGTATTCGAGGACAGTCTTCCATTTCAGGCCAAAACAACCCTCTTATAGTCGTTAACGGAGTACCCATAGACAACACCAATTTTGGAACCAATCCCGGAAACGGCGCCTCAGATGGCTCAATAGGCAACAGGGGCGGTGGAATGACATCAGATGGAGGCGACGGACTCGCTAGTATCAACCCTGATGATATTGCCGACATGACAATCCTGAAGGGCGCGGCTGCCTCGGCTCTTTACGGAAGCAGGGCTAAGGACGGTGTCATTATGATCACCACCAAGAGCGGTGCTGCTACAAGGGGAATCGGTGTGACATATAATTTAAATTACACCAACGAACAGCCTTTGGATTTCACCGATTATCAATATGAATATGGCCAAGGTGAAGGAGGAATAAGGCCCACCACACCGAACCCTACTTCCGGACAATGGTCGTTTGGCGAAAGATTCCAGCCGGGAATGACGCAAGTATTATTTGATGGCATCGAGGTCCCTTATGTGCCTCTGCGCGGAAGAATCGGCGAATTCTTTAGAAACGGCCAAAATATTACGAACACCATTTCCATTTCAACTGGCGGGGAAAAAGGGGGCTTGACTTTTTCTTTTTCTGACATGAATGCCAAAGGGATTGTTCCAAATAATTCCTTCAATAGAAAAACCATCTACCTAGGATTCAATTATAACCTGACCCCCAAATTGAATGTGAGTGGAAACATAAATTATTCGTTGGAGGAAAACAACAACCCGCCAAACGTGGGCGAGCAAGACAACTCTATACCGGTAGCACTGTACAATATGGCTAACTCCATGCCTTTGGATTTGCTGAGGGAGAATTATCTGAACGACGCCGGGAACGAAGCGGTATATTCAAGATTTACCAATAGAACCAACCCGTATTTTACGCTGTACGAACAGTTTCAAAACATCAAGCGAGACAGGATATTTGGAAACGTTTCGGTGAAGTATGACATTCTGCCATGGCTATATGTACAAGGACGAGTTGGTCAGGATTATTGGTCTCGTGACCAGGATTACAACAATTTTCCGCATGGACATGCAACTCGCCCACCGGCACCTGCCGGATTTGTGAACGGGATGTATACCCAAGAGTCCAGAAGGTTCAGAGAGATAAATGCCGACTTCTTACTTGCCGCCCGGCATAGTTTTGGCGATTTTGAAGTCAGCGCCAACGTAGGTGGAAACCATATGTACAGATCATCTGACCGAAACAGCGTTCAAGTAACTGATTTCATTATCAGAGATATCTATACTGTTCAAAACGGTCGTGTAAAAGATCCGCTTTACGGGTTCTCTGAGAGATCTGTAAACTCCTTGTTCGGCTTTGCGGAATTCTCTTACAGAAACACGTTCTTTCTGAATGGTACATTGCGGAATGACTGGTTTTCCACCTTATCTCCGGAGAACAGAAGTATCATGTATCCGTCCCTGTCTCTAAGCTATGTTTTCACTGAAAACCTGGCACCGAACAAGTTTTTGAATTTCGGCAAACTGCGTCTTGCTTACGCCGAAGTGGGAAGTGATTCTGATGTTCAGCCTTATTCCAACGTATTATTTTACGGGGTTAATGCCAACCTTTTCGGTGGTCAGCCTGTGGGTTTCCCTATAGGCTCAACATTGCCCAACCCAAACCTTCGTCCGATGCGTGTTTCGGAGGTAGAAGGAGGACTTGAGTTGGCGTTTTTTGAGGGCAAAGTAAACTTAGACATCGCTGCGTATCAAAAAACAACCACCGATCAGATTGTGAGCGCCCAGATATCCGATGCCTCAGGATTTCAGACAACCTCAATTAATAGTGGCGAAAGTAGAAACCGTGGGGTTGAAGGTATCTTGAGGATAATTCCTGTTGAAACAGAGAATTTCTTATGGGAAACCACGCTGAATGGTGCCTACAACAAAACGAAGGTTTTGAGCCTGCTTACCGACGTTCCCGGTGAGCGGATCACGGTGGGTACCCACGTTTTCAATGGTGAACTTCGACAAATTGTAGGCGAAGAAATGGGTCAGGTTGCCGGCTTTGGTTATAGAAGAGATGATGCTGGCAATATTATATATGGCGGCAATGGCTTGCCTCTTCGAACTGCGGAGATGGTCAACTTTGGCAGTGCACTTCCAAAATGGGTTGGGGGAATCAACAATTCATTCAGCTACAAAGGGGTTTCCTTCTCCTTCCTTATCGACTTCCGACTTGGAGGCAAAATGCTGTCGGGAACCAATTTCAATGCGGTTAGACACGGCTTGCACAAAATGACTTTGGAAGGACGAGAAGGCGGTGTAGTGGGACAAGGAGTCAAGGAGAATGGTGAACCCAACGATGTAGTAGCACCCGTTCAAACTTATTGGGAGGTTGTTAGGTCTCAAGGTTTAGTGGAACCGGTCATCTATAATTCCGGCTTCTGGAAACTTCGTCAAGTCACTTTGGGATATGATCTTTCCCGAGTTATACCGCAGAATAAGTACGTCCAATCCGTGCAGTTGAGCTTGGTGGCAAACAACGTATTTATGCTTAAAAAGTGGGTTGATAACATAGACCCTGACTCCTTTGGCTATACTTCTGACAACGTTGTCGGAATGGAGTCAACAGGATTACCCACAACACGCGGTCTGGGATTCAATCTTAATGTCAAATTTTAAACGACACAATCATGAGAAAGCTACTATTATACATGGGGATTGTTGGTGTCTTTTTGACCGCGCCATCCTGTGATCAAAACTTCGACGAATGGAATACGAATAAGGTTGATGCGACTGATATTAATCCGGCGTTTCAGCTAAACCAAGCTATAGTAAATTCATCTGCATCTTCCTACGGCACGATGGTTTACGAGCTGGGCATAGTGCAACAACTCATTTCGCCCAATTCCGGGTTGTTGACAGGAGCGAACTACAACCAGGACAATAGGACATCCACCCAGAACAATTGGCAGATGTACTACAGGCAGGTGGTTAAAAACACCAAGGACATCATCCGGAGAATACAGAATGATCCAAGCAGACATGACCTTCTTCAGATGACTCGGATTATTCAGGCCAATGCCTTTATGCTATTGACCGATACCTATGGATCAGTGCCTTACACGCAAGCTGGCTTGGGTTTCTCTTCTGAACAGATATTCTTTCCGGCCTACGATTCCCAAGAATTTATCTATGGAGAGATAATCAGAGAATTGACAGAGGCTTCGAACGCTTTGGGAGCTCCGGGAAGCGCGGTTGAGACTGCTGAGATCCTGTACGGCGGCGATGTTCAGCAATGGAAAAGGTTCGCTAATTCACTTTTGCTTCGGGCAGGTATGAGATTGAGCAGGGTGGACCCCGCCAGAGCCAGTCAAATTGTACAAACGGCCTTTGCCGGGGATCTGATCGAGGAAAATGCAGACAATGCTATGATTAGGCATGACAACAACTTCCAGAATCCGGTAGGAAACACCTTAAATGCAACAGAGGCGGCCAATGTTTTTATGACTGAACCTTTTGTCAACTATCTGAAGTCACACAATGATCCTAGACTTGAGGCCATTGCGGTTAGATACATAGGCGCCACCTCTGGCTCCGAACAATCCGTAGATCGGCAAACCTATGACCCAGAATTACAAATAGGTATGCCAATGGGCTTGGATAATGCTCTTGCTGTTCAACGTGCCGCAAGTTTAGGTTTAACCAGCTTCTACGAATTCAGTCAAATTGATAGAAGGAGAATTACCAAAGTAAATGCCCCTAACTTTATCGTCACCGCTTCACAGACGAATTTGTTGCTGGCAGAAGCCGTTACCCGGGGTTGGATCAGTGGGGATGCCGAAGGTTATTATGTGAAGGCAGTTCGTCAGCATATGCAGCAGCTTGCTTTGCACGATGAAGCATCTACTATTCCCGAAGCTGACATTGACGCTTATTTGGCTGAAAATCCGTTCCAGGAGGGAAACGCGTTAGAGCAAATCAATACTCAGTATTGGGTTTCATCTTTGTTGAACGGCCCCGAAGCATTTGCGAATTTCAGGAGAAGCGGATACCCGGATCTTGCTCCTAATCCATATCCAGGAAGAGAAGTAGAATTTATCAACAGACTCACTTACCCCAATTCGGAAATTTCCGTCAACGAGGAAAATGTGAATCAAGCGATAAGTCAACAAGGACCTGACAACTTGGAGACACGGGTTTGGTGGCATAAGCCATAATTTAAAAAAGCAGGCCTGAGAAGCTAATCAGGCCTGCTATCTCAATTTGTTACTATTAAAAGACCATGATGAATACAATTTCTAAAAACCGCTTATTGCTTATTATGCTTTGTTCCCTCTTTAGTTACCAGGGAATAGCGCAACAAATTGACAAAGAGGAAATGTTGTTTTTGACCCCTTTATGGGAGGGGGAGCGATTTAGCGACGGCAGGCCGAAGGTTTCGGATGACCTTCTGAAAAGAATGAAAAACGTAACCCATGATGAAGCATGGGCTGTGATGAAAAATGCCGGATATAAATACCAATATGCCGAGGGATGGCAGCAAATCAATCCTGATAGCATTCTTGTCGGACGCGCAGTGACTGCCACGTTTATGCCAGGCCGTCCGGATATCCATGATGCCATTGACGAACGAGGAAAAAAAGAAGGCAAGCGGGGTCAAAACTCCTGGCCGGTAGATCTTTTGACAGAAAATGATGTATATGTAGCGGATCAATTTGGGCTCCACGACGGCGGGCCTACCATTGGTGACAACGTAGGCAATGCCATCTATGCAAAGACAGGAAACGGTATTGTATATGACGGGGCGATTCGGGATATTGGAGGATTGAAAGAGCTGGGAGGTTTTACATCCTTCTTTGGCAGCTATCACCCTTCTCACCACAATCAGCAGGGCGACCTTAATACCATGCTTATCGGCATCAACCGTCCGACAAAAATCCGCCAAGCCACTGTAATGGCTGGAGATGTGGTTTTGGGTCGGGACGGGGCAGTTTCGTTTATACCTCCGCACTTGGTAGAAAGGGTAGTGGTTACCTCTGAAGTGGTACGTTTACGGGACATGTTTGGTCATGAAAGGCTTCGGGCCGGTGTTTACACGGCAGGACAGATTGATACGCGCTGGTCGGAAGATATTGAGCGTGATTTCTCTGCTTGGCTAAACGAGCACATCGACGATTTGCCCATTGCAAAAGAACAGATACAAGAAATTCTAAAAAATAGAACCTGGTAATCCAATACCCTTATTTAACCATTATGAAAGATATTAAAGACAGTAGAAGATCATTTTTACAAAAAAGCCTTGTTACCGGCTTGACAGGAGGAATGTTGTTGGGCAGCTTTAGCGAGAGCTTGGGAGGTGCAGTGCAAAAGCAAAACAAATTTTCAAATCCTTCTGACCTTAAAATTACAGATGTCAAATGTGGATATGCACGGGGTGCTTTGTATGTGAAAATATATACCAATCAAGACGTTTGGGGATGCGGGGAAGCTGTAGATGCAATACACGGTACCTATCATATGGTCAAGCGCATGGGAGCTATGATTGCAGGACAAAACCCACTTAACCCCAATCGTATTGCTGAACAAATAAGGAAAGGAGCATTCTTTGGAGGAGCACAATCAGGCGTTTTTGTTGCTGTGCTCACCGCCATTGAAACGGCACTTTGGGATTTGACCGGAAAAGTATTCGGGGTGCCTGTTTATCAATTACTGGGAGGAAAATTCAGAGACAAACTAAGGGTGTATTGCGATACGGCCCTTTACACCTCTACCAATCCAAGCCCTTCAGATTATGCCGAAGCAGCTAAGGGGGCAGTTGCCGCAGGCTATACCGCAGTCAAATTTGACGTTGATGATGCCAGAGACCCCAACAAATATGACAGATACAATTGGACAGCAAGTCCTGCTGAGATCGACCGGATGTATAATGCGATAGCGGCTGTTCGGCAGGAAGTAGGTCCAAACATCGATATCTGTGTCGATATGCATGGTCGATATGATGCGGTCACCGGCTTGAAAATGGCAAAGCTTTATGAAGACCTTGACTTGATGTGGCTGGAGGAACCGATCCCTGCTGACAATCCTGAAGTGTACAAATCAATCACAAGCCAGACCTCAACGCCGATTTGCACAGGGGAAAACGTGTACCTTGCCTACGGTTTCACGCGATTGTTATCCGAGAGTGCAGTAGATATTATTATGCCAGATTTACAGAAAGCAGGGGGCCTCGGGGAAGGTCAGCGAATAGCGAATTTAGCCAATCTATACTATGTCCCGTTCTCTCCTCACATGGTGGCTTCATTCCTGGGTGCAATGGCCTGTTGCCATGTATGTGCATCAGTTCCGAATTTTCAGATTATGGAATGGCAAATTTACATGGATAAGGACCCAATATGGCAGGATATCGTGACCTACGATGGGCCAAGAACAGAAAAGGGCTTCATCACCCTATCCGAGAAACCAGGAATTGGAGTTGAAATCAACGAGGAAGGAATGCGGAAATACGCGGTCAAAGATGTACCATTCTTTGAGTAACCTGACATCCAGCAAATTAAAAAGACTGGAACCTACCCAATATGGATAGCTTCCAGTCTTCTTTATTTTTAAACACTTCTTCTGCTAATTTTATTGTGTTGCCCAACGCTACGGAAATAGAGGCGCAGTTTGTTCAGCTGTTGTCACGCCGCCAGGTAACTCCATCACCCTTAAGTTTCTGAATTGAATCTCGGCACCTTCCGATTCCAAACAGATATAACCTTTCTTCTGGGAAGATTTACTGACACCATTCACAAATTTCCCGTTGACAGCAAGTTTTACCACTCCATCCACTGCAATTACATCATAGGTGTTCCACTCGCCTTTTCCCTTGGCGCGATTCTCAATGGATTTGCTTCTCTCTCCCCTCGGGTTGTCAGGCACCGTAGTCACCCCTCCTACTCCAAACAATTCTCCATGAACATACGCAATAGGAGGCTTTACCCCATCTCGTATATTCTGGTTTACCCAGTCCAATTCCAACATCTGAACCTCCACTCCATCCGGAAGCCTATTCTCTCCGGGCCTGGCACTGCTCCAAATAAAGGTTCCGGAGTTTCCTCCAGCCTCCATATGCCGCCACTCCACGTGCATGATAAAATTTTCATACTGTTTTTCCGAGCGGATCACACCAATGGGAAGGCCCCTGCATACCAGAAGGCTATCTTGGTGGGACCAAGTATCCTCCTCGGTATTGACATTATACCATTTAATCAGGGACTCTTCTCCGAGGACATCGGCAGTGAACTTATTAAGCCCCACTTCAGTCCCAAACTCAAACATCACCTCCTGTCCAAAGGCGTTAACCTGACCTAACAAAACACAGCATCCTAGGACAGCCGTTCTATACAAAGTTTTTAACATAGCTCGACTTAAATCACTTTGGTTACTCCCGGAACGGCCACTGGATTTGATGCCCAATCCAAATCCCAGCTATACTCTTCTAACGAAGGTCCTAAAACCTTTTCAGATTTAAGCGCATCTGCCCAAGTGAGTGTCTGCCCGCTATATCCCACCATCCTGCCCAGCACAGCCAGCATGGTACTATTGGCCATTAACTCTCCTTCATTCAAAGGTTTGCCAGCACGGATGGATGAAAACAATTCTTCGTGCTGGGTCTCATAAGGATTGTTCGTTTCACCTTCATATTTCCAAGCATTGGCCCCGTAGATTTCATGGATACCTTTTCCTATATCTACCACTCCATATCCTTCTTTACCTGCGACCTCTACCTTGTTTGTATTGGAGCAGCCTTGTTGTTGGCGGCTAAAATGGAATCCTTTGGCGCCATTGGCAAAGTCATATTCGATGGCAAAATGATCCCAGACGTTGCCATATACCTCTTCTACTCTTGCCTGTCTGCCCCCGGTTCCTGTAGCACTTATGGGTAATTGATCGCCAAGAGCCCAAGACATCATATCAAGGCTATGACACATCATTTCCACCAAATAATCCCCTGAGAGGTAATCATAATACAGCCAGTTTCTCAATTGATATTCCATATTCTTCCACTCCGGCTGACGAGGTTTTGACCACAGCCCCCCTCCGTTCCGAACAGTGTTTACTGTAAGTATCTCACCTATCTGCCCCTCATTTATCTTCTCAAAAAGAGCCCGTTTGGGAAAATCATATCGGAAAGTAAAACCGGACACCACCGCCAAACCTTTCTCTTTCGCCGTTCTTGCGGACTCTAATACGCTTCTTACGCCCGCGGCATCCACAGCCACAGGCTTTTCGCAAAATACATGCTTACCAGCCTCAATGGCTGCTTTAAAATGCCCCGGCCGGAAAGCAGGGGGAGTAGTAAGAATAACCACGTCAACGTCAGAATCCAACACCTTTTGATAAGCATCAAATCCAACAAACTGATTTTCTTTGTCGACCTTAATTTGACCCGCATTAGCCTTGCTAATCGCCATGTGGGAATTGTCCAAATGGTCTTGGAACACGTCTGCCATGCAGGTAAGTACTGCATCAGGATCTGCCTTCAAAGCTTGGACCGCCGCCCCGGTTCCCCTGCCGCCACAACCTATCAGACCTACTTTTAATACGTTGTCCCTTGCAGCAGAGGCTGGAGTGGAAAAACCTAAGGGGAGAACTGTGCCCCCAAGAATTATAGCTCCCGTGGATTTCAAGAAATCCCGTCGGTTATTTTTGCCTGATTTCTCTATTATTGATTTCATGATATTCTGATCTGATAGATTATAATTTTTTAAAACTGCCAGCAGCTATCACCTAGCAGTTCTTCAATACTAATAATACTATTTTCTATTTAGAGGTTAAAATAAGTAAATTGATCCAGCTTAGTATAATGTAGGTGTTTTAATATTAATTTTTTACTTAGAAGGTTAAATCGTTGGGCATGGGGGTGATTAGGGGTAGTTGTATTGGGAGTGTTAATGTTTTGTTGTTGAATTGTCCTTGTTATGGAACTGTCGAACTGCTGGATCGGGAGACTGCCGGCTACAAGAGAATTCCGATTCGACGATCAAACGAATTGACATCTTAGGACAGAAGAAAGTAATCAGTATAGGGAAGAGTTATAGAAGAAGGGAATAGCGGCTTCCTCCTGTTTTTTGTATATTACTGCCTTAAACAAATTTACTACCCAATGAACCTCTCCTTAATTCCTCTTTTTCTTGCGTTTGGCCTCGCAGGCGATCCGCCTCAATTTGAAGAGCAAACGATTGATCACCAGGTTAAGATCGGTTATGGTCTAGCCATTGGTGATGTGGACGGTGACGGAAAACCGGACATTTTGCTGGCCGACAAAAACCAGTTCGTCTGGTACCGCAACGGCGATTGGAAACGCTTCGTGATGGTGGAAAACCTAACGGCCTCGGACAATGTCTCCATCACAGCCAGAGACATCGACGGAGATGGAAAAGTAGAAGTAGCGGTCGGGGCACAGTGGAATCCAGGAGAAACATCAGACCTGGAAAAATCCGGTTCCGTGCACTATTTGGTACGGCCCGAAGATCCTACCCAAGCCTGGACTCCCATACAACTACACCACGAACCGACTGTCCATAGAATGCGCTGGGTAAAAACAGGGAAAGACAGATACCAATTGATCGTACTGCCCTTGCACGGTAGAGGAAACCAAAACGGAGAAGGCGCGGGGGTAAAGGTTATCGCGTATGAAATGCCCCCAGACGCTGAACAAGAATGGAAATATTTCACCATCGATGAGTCCATGCACCTCACCCACAATCTAGAACTCAT
>Ga0209075_1003469_pt1 | contig 13107 bp, 10 predicted proteins | sample Stecom2011_FD_187523 | JGI IMG/M metagenome (GOLD analysis project Ga0209075, IMG submission 187523) | Agricultural soil microbial communities from Utah to study Nitrogen management - Steer compost 2011 (SPAdes) (version 2) | ecosystem: Environmental > Terrestrial > Soil > Agricultural land... | reverse complement strand
CAAGAATGCTTACCACGGAAACACACAAGGCTCGATGAGTATTTTGGGCAATGAAGAACGCAAAGCTGCATTCAGACCATTGTTGCCAGATGTGGATTTTGTTACCTTTAATAAGGTAGATGATTTGCAATTGATTAGCAAGAAAACTGCTGCGGTGGTTTTGGAAACCATTCAAGGTAGCGCAGGTTTTGTAGAACCACAAAATGGATATTTGCAAAAGGTAAAGCAAAGATGTGAAGAGGTGGGCGCCTTATTGATTTTAGATGAAATTCAGCCAGGTTTTGGACGAACAGGCAAGCTTTTCGGTTTTGAAAATTATGGTGTAGTCCCAGATATATTGGTCATCGGCAAAGGAATGGCAAGCGGTTACCCAGTTGGTGGTTTCGTTGCCGATAAAGCTTTGATGGAGTTGCTTTCGCATGATCCAAAATGCGGTCATATCACAACCTTTGGCGGACATCCTGTCATTGCAGCAGCGGCGTTGGCTACTTTACAACAGCTGACAGCAACCGATATGATGTCACAAATTGCCGAAAAAGAAAAGCTTTTCAGAAAACTGTTGGTACATCCGCTGATTACCGAAATTCATGGAAATGGATTGATGTTAGCGCCGATGACAGTTTCAGAGCAAGTGACGAATAAATTGATATTAAAATGCAAAGATAAAGGATTGATACTGTTTTGGTTGATGTTTGAGCCATTAGCGATTCGGATTACGCCACCTTTGACCATTTCAAACGAAGAAATTGAAGAAGGTTGTCAAATAATATTATCAGTTTTGGATGAAATTCAGGCAGATAGCAATACCGAAAACTGTTGATGAAATTGTTTAAAACATTTCACGAATATTTGCCAATACACCATTTATTGTTGTACTTTTATTTAAAACAAAATGTAGGAAGTTTATATGATGTTTTCTGACCAAGAAGAAGAAAGTTTTAACATGGCTTTATCGAAGTTTGAATCTATGTTAAAGTCCAATAAGATTTTATTTTTTGACTCAGAAGAGTTTGAAAATATAGTTTTACACTATTTAGATTCAGGGAAAATTAATCTGTCAAAAAAAGCTTTAAAGCTTGGCTTGGAACAACATCCAGACTCTATCGGGTTGATGTTAGTTAAAGTTGAATTGATGGTTTTTGAGAATAAAATTGACGAAGGATTTGAAATTACCCGAAAGCTAAAAAAATTAGACCCCAACAACGAAGAGGTTTATATACAAGAAGCCAATTTATACTCTAAAAAAGGCTTACACGCACAAGCCATCAAATCTTTGGATGTTGCGCTTAAATTTACTGATAGTGAGGAAGATGTGTTTTCGCTCATGGCAATGGAATATTTGTATATGGACGAATTGGGAGCCGCCAAACACTTTTTTACCAAATGCCTAAAGTTGGATCCATACGACCAATCTGCATTATATAATGTGGTTTATTGCTATGACTTTTTGAATTTGCCTTTTGAAGCTATAAAGTTTCTCGAAGATTTTATTGACGAAAATCCATACAGTGAAGTAGCTTGGCATCAATTAGGTAAGCAATATGTGCAAACCAAAGATTACCAAAAAGCTATACAAGCATTCGATTTTGCCTATGTTGTAGATGAATATTTTGTTGGCGCTTTGATAGAAAAAGCTAAGGTTTACGAGAAAATTAAAGCTTATAAAAAAGCAATACTTACTTACAGAGAAAGCCTGGAAATCGACAACGAATCAGCATTTGTTTATTGGAGAATAGGCCGTTGTTATGAGAAGTTAGGCAAAAATAAAAAAGCCGCGCTAAGTTTTATCAAGTCGATAAAACAGGATGTTTTGTTTGAAAAATCCTGGTTGGCAATTATCGATTTATATGTGAAAGTCGATAAATTAGAAAAAGCCAGTTTGTACTTGTCCCAAGCGGTAGAAGTAGATGATGAAAACCCGAAGTATTGGGAGAAATATGTTGAGGTTTGCATACTAAGAAATGATTGGATGGGCGTAGAAGTAGCATGCCGACAGTTGGTTTTAAGTGGCGATTATAGTTTGAAAAATTGGACGACTTGGGCGGATGCTTCTCTAAAAAATGGAGCAGTGTCTCACGCCGTTGAGTTGTTGTTAAAAGGAGAAGAACATCATCCAAATAGCAGCGAAATCGATTACAGATTAGCCGGATTGTATTTTATTTTTGACGAAAAAGAAAAGTCGATTTATCGTTTGCAAAATGCTATGATGAGCGATATCAACAGCTTGCATATATTCGAAAATAATTTCCCGGAGGCTTTCCAAGATGCTAAAGTTCAGCAATGTATAGCCGACTACAAAAAAAGAATGAATGACTAATGACTGTAAGATTTTCGGGTTAATCGGAAAAAGCATTGATTATTCTTTTTCCAGGAATTATTTCCGCCGAAAGTTTGCAGAAGAAGGTATTCATGATGTCAGCTATGTCAATTTTGATATGGCGCAGATAAGTGATGTTCGCGCTGTGTTTGCACAAAAAAATGCTGGCTACAACGTGACCATTCCTTACAAAAAACAAATTATTCCTTATTTAGATCAACTATCGGATGAAGCGCAAGCCATTGGTGCAGTGAATGTTATCGAAATGCTTCCAAATGGTCAGCTGAAAGGATACAACACCGATTGGTACGGTTTTTATCATTCCATAAAGCCTTTGCTCAAACAACATCATCAGAAAGCTTTGATTTTGGGAACTGGCGGAGCGTCCGAAGCGATTCAATATGCATTAAAAAGATTAAAAATCGGCACAACAAAAGTATCCAGAAATCGTTCAACCGAGAATTTGGGTTATGAAGATTTAAACGAAAATATCATCACGGAACACACGATTATTATCAATTGCACGCCTTTAGGAACATTTCCTGAGGTAGATGTTTGTCCTGAAATTGATTATAATCTTCTGAATGATAGTCATTTACTTTATGATTTAATTTATAATCCGGAAGAGACATTGTTTTTAAAACAAGGCAAAAAACAAGGAGCTACTACAAAAAACGGGTATGAAATGCTGGTATTGCAAGCAGAAGAATCTTGGAGGATTTGGAATGAGTAATTTTATTAACTCCAAGAAAATTGCTTTAAAAGTAACTTTGAGTTCATATATTTTGAAATACGAACTCAAAGCCTTTTAGTTTATCGAATAATTAATTTTTGTTTATAAAGACCTTTGTTTGTAGATAATCGCAAAATGTACGTACCAGTAGCTAATCTTTTTACAGAGATATTTTGGGTAATGTTTTCTTCGGTTTGTACTACTTTTCCTGTATAGTCTATTATTTCTGCTTTATTGATTTGGATAGTTTCTGGTAGGTCAAAATATACGATGTCTTTGGTTGGATTTGGGTAAATTTTGATAAGTGATTTGTCAAATAATGTGTCAGAAGCGGTGCAATCAATAGGATTGTCAACAAAATGATAATCGACATGTATGAAATTAATGATATCCCATGTTGAGTAAGGCAGTTCATCATTTAATGCGCCCTCGGCATCATCTACGATTATACAAACATTTGCCCACAAATAGTCTTCGGGTCTATCCATACAACCAGTACCAGGACAATAGATAATAAGGGTTGTATTTTCGAGGTTGTTGCCATTTTTTAAATTTATCTGTCGTATTCCTGGAGCATCTAAGGTGTGAATATTGGGGTTATTGCTCAAATCTATTTCAGAAAAATTGTTGTAGGGTTCAATTTCGCCAACACCATACATACGCAAATGTTCTAATAAAGGGTTGTTAGATACATCAAGCCAAGTGAGCATATTGTCATTAACATCCAAATACCTAAGTTGAGTTAAAGTGCTAAGATTTAATTCTTCAACAACTGTCCAGTTTATTCGTAATGTATCAACATTTACAAAAGCTTCCAGCCCTGTGAGGTCTTGTATAAAATCATCTGGATAACTAACCGACCCATCATCAGGCGTTGTTATGTACAAGTTTGTTACTTGTTCAGCATCAGCAGTAAGTATTTGCCCATTTAATTCTCCGTCCGAATCTATGCCTAAATCAATCAACGCTTGCTCAAAGTGAGGGTCGGGTATGGCAGTGGTTTGTGATTGGGCTGATAACCCAATCACAAATATAATGAGTGTAATAAATTGTGTTTTCATAATATTTAATTTTTAAAGATTGTTTTCATATCCACTATATTCCCGCTTACAACCAAAATTACTGAATATACACCAGAAGGATAATTACTGATGTCAATAACTTTTTGTGTTTCGGTATTGTCTAATATATAGTTATTAGAAATATTGCTGCTTAAATATAAGGAGTTGATAGCAATATAAGCAGATTCTTCTGATGCTAATTGATAAGATATTGTTAACTGATCAATTGCCGGATTTGGATATATTTCATGTATCTTATTTGGATTAATCCCTGATATTTCAGTTTCATCATAATCTTTGTATCCATCAGATAGTGCTACAATTTCTAATTTATATTTTTGTGTGATTTCGTCAGTAACAGTTAAATTTTTACCTTGATAGATAAGATTGTTAGATTCGTCATACCAATTATAAATTGCAGGTTCTCCAATATCATCAGCTTCTAGTGTTAGCCCATGTGCCTGTGAAGTGGAGGTCTCAATATGAGCATAGAAGTTGGTTCTACTGTATTTAGTAATTACGTAGTTTTCACCACCGACAATTTCATCATTTTGATCATCTTTTTGTGCTATTTGGAACTTAAAGTTGGGTTTGTTGGTAACTTCTTTGGTCAGAAAATTAAATTTTAAATCTAAAGTGCCGACTTCTTCTGGCTCAAAATACAAATTTTCTAATTTTGCCTGGTCATTTAATATAATAAAACTATTGCCTTTCCCTTGTCGGATTCCTGTTGATTTTTTTCCTCCTTTAATCCATGCATTCATCAATACATTGTCTAATTCAATAGATATTTCAGCTTCGTCAATCAAGGGGTAGTTAGCATTTTTATTTATTTCAGAAAAAACTAATGAATATTTATGTGATTGGTTTTTAAGATTTCTAACAGCAACAACTCCACCTACTGTTAATGATGGATTATTTGGATTCAAATCCACCATAGTAACATTTTTCTGTGCAATATTGTTATTATTTCTAACATTTTGTGCTAAATTGGAAGTTTCGGGTACAGCCATTGGGTCATCATCAGATACAATCCTTGCTAATAAACAAAAATGCCAAGGTTCGTTATTGATATTAACATAGTCATTCGGGTTTGGCATATTTGTCCAAGGAAAGGCTAAAACAACTTCTTCACCCGATGCTATTTGAGGCAAGTCGAAAGTGCCAATTTGATTGCCAACCAATGGACCATTATCAAAAGTATCACCATTCCAATGACTGTCCCAATTCATGGCTGTGGCAGCTTTTGACCAATATAGTTTTATTTTTTCATTACCTGTTGAAGTGTCACAACCTCTGTTGCGGATTCTTATGTGTATGTAATTGGGTTGGGTAGGGTGGTATTCGGGGTTTTGGTTTTCGTAGATGTAATCTTCTTGATGACGTACCCAGATATCTGGCGAATCCCACATGTATTCACTAACCACATTAGGTTCTTCTCCAAAGTCTTCTTCTGTGTCACGTATGTATAAATCTACAGCAACATTGTCCACCATTGCTTTTAAGGCGAGTGAATTCGAATTGGCTGGATTTGCGACGTACTCTCGCATACGAATACCTTGCCCTGTTGTAAAACCTACTACGCAAGGAGTTAATGTGTAGCCCATTACGTTACCAACATCTGCTGGTGTAAGGTCAAAAGGAACACCTAAATTATCTTCTGAGTTTCCGATATATTCACAAGTGTCTGGATTTATAACAGTACTGTAATCACCTCCACTTTCCCACCAGAAACTAAGCATCGGGGGTGTGTCGTGTATCATATCTGCAACGGTTAATGCATTATAATTAGGGTCATTAGGATCACGAGTCACATGCTCTGGAGTTGTACTACCACTGTTATTACCTCCCCAAGGATGTGTTAGATCAAATATGTGACCAAACTCATGAGATAAAACACTTTTTTTATAATTTGCAATAAAATGTGTGTAATTAATTACCATAACATCAAGTCCTGTGTTGGTTGCTCCATTTGCATAAAAGTTTCGAGTTATGTAAATATTGATAGTGTTTGGCATGTATTTACCTGCTTGTTTTGCAGGAGCAGTTACAGCCCCTACACTTTGACTATTCTTGTTATATAACTCCGTATTGTTAAAATCATCATAACCTTTTAAAATAAAACAAATATTCATCGGTTTAAAATATTCATTAGTAATTTCTAAATTTTGCATGATTATGTCATAATCAATTGTAGCATCATTAGAGCCATCATCCCGATTTATAATCCAAAAATATACCTGAAAACTAATCGGTTCAAATTGAGCTAAATAATCTGGGTCTGTCGAGCCTGTATAAACGCCAGTATTCAAATTGGCTAATATCTGCTGGGTAGTGTTGGCGTCATCAATTGTTCCACATACAAAAGGTTCAGTTTGTGCAAACAGTAAGTTTGAAAATAAACCTAAAATAAGTAAAAAAGTAATTTTTTTCATAGTATATAGTTTTAAAATTTGCTTAAATTTAAATAAAATAAATTGAATAACAAAATAAAGCATTAATATATCATGTTGATTTATTAACTTAGTATTGTATTGTTAGCTTAATCGTAAACTACAGAAAATCAATTATTGGTTTTACCCATACATTCATGGATTTTTTTTGAAATTCTTATCTGTGCATCTGTGGTTTAATCATTAAGTATTTATCTTTCTGATATTTATAAATTTTGGTTTGCATTAAATAAAAAGTGTTTTCTTGCTACTTACCAAATTAGTTATTACTTTTACAGAGAAACAAACAACTCATGGCACAAACTGTTCTATCATTAAATAAGGCTACGGTTTATCAAGGTAAAACGCCGATTTTAAACCAAGTAAATATCAATATTAAGCAAGGAGAATTTATTTATCTTATCGGAAAAACAGGTGCCGGGAAAAGTAGTTTCATGAAAACTTTGTATGCTGATTTGCCTTTGCAAGAAGGAGAAGGACACATTGTAGGGTTTGATTTACATACTTTGAAAGATCGTGATATTCCTTACTTAAGACGAAAAATAGGCGTGGTTTTTCAGGATTTTAAATTGTTACCCGATCGTAATATATACGAAAATCTGCGTTTTGTACTAAAAGCCACTGGCTGGACTGACAAGGCGAAGATTGATGCAAGAATAGAGGAGGTGCTACAACGTGTGGGGATGCATATTTATGCCCAAAAAATGCCCCATCAAGTATCAGGAGGTGAGCAACAACGCGTGGCGATAGCACGTGCTTTACTCAACGACCCCGAATTGATTTTGGCAGATGAGCCTACCGGGAACCTCGATCCGCAAACCAGCGTAGAAATCATGGAAGTACTGAAAGAAATTAACCAAAACGGAAGAACTATCCTGATGGCAACCCACGATTACGCACTTTTGCTGAAATATCCGTCCAAAACTATCAAATGCGACGAAGGAAAGGTATTTGAAGTAGTCCAAAAAACGGTTTAATATTAATGACGATGACAAAGGTGCTTTGTATTGGTTATTATGATAAGTTTACACGTTTTTTCTTACATCTAAAAAAAAGAATTAAGCAAGAAAATCAAGCAGCTTCCGTTGTTGTAGAAAGCACTTATTTTAGTGGCTTTTTATATGGTTTAATTCGGCTTCAATCAAGTGGTTGGTTAAGTATGCGTGCATGGTTTAGGGCAGTTCGCAAAAAAAAACAATATCAAAAACAATTGTCCTTAGATAAAGTTTACAAAGGTTTTGTAATCGATGAATTAATCCGTTATTCCCATCAAAAAGACCCTAGAATGATATGGCAAACGATGGCATACATAGATTTGATTGAAAATAAAATAGCTGGTGTAACCCAAATAGTAATGATTGGAGACTCGAGATTACCTTTTGAAATTACCAAACAATGGGCGAAAAGAAAAAACATACCGATATACTTTTTGGAACAAGGGCCATATTCTACTACTTTTATTGACCAAAAAGGCGTGAATGCCAATGCCAGTATCCGTGGGTACAAACCGGATTCGGTGTGTAATTTAAAAAAGAAAGAAAGAGTTGCTGACTTCTTACAACGCAAAAAAAATAAAAAATATCTTCGCTCTCCCTTGTATCGAGGTTTAGATTATCTGTATGAAATGGTGTGTATGAAAACCGCTTTTTTTCCGCCCGATTTAAAAATTGATAATCCAGTTTTTAAAAACCTTAGCAAACGAGTTACACACAAAGCTTTATATCCCGAGGAACATAAAGGAAAAACAATTTATTTGTTGATTTGCCAAGTGCCTTTTGACGTGAATATGACACATCACAGTCCGCATTATTCATCACATGCTGATATATTAAAAAACGTACACGATAATTTACCCGAAAATAGTTTGTTGGTGGTTCGGGAACATCCTGTGTATCGAGGAAAATATGAAAGTGCTTTCTATGATTTGATTAATCGTCATGGCAATATATGGGTTGATTTTGGAAAAGATTTTGAACAAGTTTTAAGCCTTGCTAATGCTGTGATTGTTAATAATTCCACTATGGGACTGGAAGCGATTTCAAAAAATAAAAGTGTCTTGGCGTTGGGGAATTCTTATTATGACAGCAGTGAAATATGCTTGAAAATGCACCATAAAAACGAGTTAAAAAACCAATTGATTGATGTTTTATCTTTTCGACCTGATGAAAATAGAATAATTGATTTTATGTTTCAGTTTATTGAAAAACAAGTTGTGGATGGCTTTGTTACCGACCAAAAATTAATTGCTGCAGATGCCATTTATCAGCAAATATTTAATAATAAATCAGTTTGATTATGCCATTTATCTCTGTTGTTATCCCACTTTACAATAAAGAAAACTACATAAGTTCAACCATAGAAAATGTGTTGAATCAAAGTTTTCAGGATTTTGAAATAGTGATTGTTGATGATGGTTCAACAGACAATAGTTTTGCAATCGCCAATAGTTTTAATGATAGTCGTATCAGGCTATTACAGCAAAAAAACGCAGGACCATCAGCCGCAAGAAATAAAGGAGTTGAGCTTTCAGAAAGTAATTTTATTGCTTTATTGGATGCAGATGACGTTTGGAAAAAAAATCACTTAGAAGAGTTATATAATAGTATTTCCAAATTCCCAGATGCTGCTTTATTTTGTAATGCCTACCAGCTTAAATTGCAGAAAAATTTCACACATAATGCTACTTACAACTTGCAAAATATGCATGATATACAGCTTGTAGAGGATTATTTTAGTGCCAGCATTATTCACCCTCTGGCTTGGACCTCGGCAGTAGCATTTAACAAAAGCGATTTTTGGGATTTGGGTGGATTTGATACTGCCTTAAGTTTAAGAGAGGATATTGATTTATGGATAAAGTTTGGCTTATACAAAACAGTTGTTTTTAATCCTGCCTACACTGCATGTTATGACAAAACCGTGCCTGCGAGCCTTTCTAAAAAAAATATAAGACAAGGAAAATATGATTTTTTGTCCCAATATGAAGAAAAAGAAAAGAACCATCCCGGCTTTAAGAAGTTTTTGGATATCAATAGATATGCAATAGCTATCCAATGCAAATATTACAAAGATATAGCATTATTAAAGCTGTTAAAGAAAGACATTAATCCAAGCTCATTGACTTTCAAGCAACGATTATTACTAAATTGCCCTTCGGGAATTGTTATTGGACTAAAAAAACTACATACTTTATTAATCAAAAACAATATTTACCTCACTGCTTTTAGGTAATTTTATCAATAAGGTCGCTCCATTGGTTACTGATATTTTGCATAGATAAATGCTCAACGGATTTCTTGGCATTAATCTTACAAAATTCGAGTAATTCGTGATCTGAAGCCATACGATTGAGTGCTTTGGTATAATCAGTTAAATTTTGATTAGTGATTAAACCATTAAATTCATTCGTTATAATTTCGCTCGGGCCTGATTGGAAATTTGTACTAACTACAGGCACGCCCAATGATAAAGACTCGACAATCGTCATCGGAAAACCCTCGTAATGGCTACACATTACAGTGAATAATGCTTTGGAAACCACATCAAAGGGTTGGGAACGCTGAGGCAGTATTTGCACTAAATGGTTCAGTTGTAATTCATTGATTTGTTTTTCTATTTCTTGTTGATCCTTACCTTTTCCCATCAAAAAAAGTTTGATGTTCTTTTGCGGTAATGCTGATTGGCTGTAGGCTTGCAAAAGGAAAAGCAAGTTTTTTGATTTGTTTTCAAATCGCCCATAAAACAATATATAAGGAGAATCAGGTATATCATTTACGGTTTGCTGCAAATTGATTTCAGGAATAGGATTGTAAATAAATTCAACATTTTTCCATGCAGTTAAATGTTCTACTTTTTCTTGAATGGCTTGGCTCACACCTACTATTTTTGCATAGTTTTTAAGCAAAAGGTTATTCAGCCATTTTGTGTCAAACAAATACAGACTTGTGTTGTGGTTATGTATGATTTTTATTTTTTTTCGATTGCCAAAAGCCAGCTCATAAATCAAAGTTTTGAACCCATTTAACCTTGTCCTATTGTCAATAATTAGATCAATTTTTTTTTCTTTGAGAAATTTATGCAATCGGTATGGCTTTAGTGCGACATTTAGTAAAGCCTTGTCGTTGTGTAAAGTATAGTAAGTGTCTTTGTTTACTTCGCCTAATTCTATTATTGGATTACTTGCAACGAGATACACTTTGTAGCCCATGCCAATAAGCATCTTTTGGTGGGTGAGTGCAAATCTTTCTGCTCCACCACTGCTTAAAGAGGTCGAAAACAATAGAATATTCTTCATAAAAGAGGTTATATTTGTACAAATATAGATAAAAATCGGATGAAAATTTTACTTGTCGGAGAATACAGCAGATTACATAATTCATTGAAAGAAGGCTTAGAGGCTATCGGTCATCAGGCAACGCTTATTTCCAGCGGAGATTATTTTAAAGATTATCCTTCCGATATTAAACTGCACCGAAAATTTGATAGCGGAATTGGTCGGAAATTAAAAATAGGCATATATAAAATCTTAAGAAGAGATATTACTTCAATATTTTTGTTGAAGCAATTTTTTAAGCAAAAAAAGCATTTAAAAAATTATGATGTTGTTCAGTTAATTAACGAACGACCATTGGGTGCACAGCCTGAAGAAGAACGAAAGCTTATTCGTTTTTTAAAAAGACACAATGCTCAGTTGTTCTTACTTTGTTGTGGGACAGACTATTTGAGTGTTAAATATGCTTATGATAAAAAATATAGCTACTCCATTCTCACCCCGCTTTTTGAAAATAAGGTTTCAAAAAAAGATTTCAGACAAGTATTGAGTTATCTCAAACCATCTTATTTAAACCATCACCGATTTGTATTTAACAACATCCAAGGAGTTATAGCGACCGATATGGATTATCATCTACCGATGTTGCACCATCCAAAATACTTGGGTTTAATTCCCAATCCGATAAATATTGACAAAATCAAGCAGATTAAAAACCCTATTAAAGATAAAATTATTATTTTTCATGGCATTAATCGAGCGAATTTTTTCAAAAAAGGAAATGATTTGTTTGAGAAAGCCTTAAAAATCATCGATGAAAAATATACAGATAAAGTTGAAATAATTGTGACCGAAAATCTGCCTTACAATAAGTACATCGAAATTTATAACAGCGCACACATCCTATTGGATCAAGTTTACGCTTACGATCAGGGTTACAACGCTCTCGAAGCAATGGCTAAAGGAAAAGTAGTGTTTACAGGCGCCGAAAAAGAATTTTTGGATTATTACCAATTAAAAGAAGATGAGGTTTGCATCAATGCGTTACCTGATGTCGATGAATTGGTAAGAAAACTGTCATGGTTAATCGAAAATCCTGCAAAAATCACCGAAATAGGGAACAATGCAAGGGAATTTATTGAGAAACATCATGATTATAAAGAGGTTGCAGAAAAATATTTAAAAGCTTATCATCGATAGTTCTTTTTGAAAGCTAAAAAATCATCATAATCCCTGATGTAATCTTCCTCGTCAAACTCGCCTGATGAAACCACCAAGCACACGGCTCCAGCAGAAAAATCAGTCAGTTCTCGCCAGATTCCTTTTGTGATAAGCAATCCTTTGTAAGGTTTGTTTAACAAAATGCTTTTTTGGTTTATACCATCATTGATGACCACCTGAAAGCTGCCGCTCAGCGGAACGAGTAATTCCAATTGTTCTTTGTGCGCATGCCCACCTCTGCTGGCATCACTTGGCACATCAAACAGATAATAAACGCGTTGTATGGCAAACGGAATTGTATCTTTTTCAATAACTGCCAAATTACCTCTGGGGTCGGTTATTTTAGGTATTTCTACCCAAACTACTTCATCAATGTTAAACTTCATCAACTTTCTTTTTTTGTTGTTTGAAATAATGCGCAACACAGATAGCTACGACAACGAAATAAATCAAATACCGCACAGCATCTGCTATCACAACACCTTCCACACCAAATATATTTACAAAATAATTGGCGAGCAAATAAAAGATTACCAAAGAAAGAATTTCTGTAAAAATAAAATATTTGAACAACCTTTTGGCTAAAAATTGATAAGACAATACTAATGAAGCCAACTTGATAAAATCGCCTATGAGTTGCCATTTAAATAAATCTGCAACACCATCAAAACCTGGAAAAATCAAGGTAACCACCCAATCTCTCATAAAATACAAAAGCAACATCCCTAAACCAAAAATAGGTAAAAGTGTTTTGTATATGCTTAGAGTTTCCTTTTTAAATGCTGAGGCAGTATGGATTTGTGAAAACTTCGGCAATACATACATGGTAAATAGTGCGCTGGAAAATAACATGTAATTTTTGGAAATATTGGTCATTGCGGTCCATGTGCCTGAATCGGCTTCGGACAACTTTTCGCTCAACATATTCCGAATATCAATACTCACATAATTAATCAAAATGGAAGATACAAATGCCATGAGTGCATAAATCATAAAACTTTTGATGATGACAGCATCTGCGGAAAGTGAAAATTGGAAACGCTTTTTTAAAA
>Ga0209075_1003467_pt1 | contig 13119 bp, 9 predicted proteins | sample Stecom2011_FD_187523 | JGI IMG/M metagenome (GOLD analysis project Ga0209075, IMG submission 187523) | Agricultural soil microbial communities from Utah to study Nitrogen management - Steer compost 2011 (SPAdes) (version 2) | ecosystem: Environmental > Terrestrial > Soil > Agricultural land... | reverse complement strand
TAAAATGCTATAAAACTGAAATTTTGGCTTATTTTTGCCCTCTTGTGTGCCGGTCCAAAATGGGAGGGTGCACATTTTGTTTGCTATTTAATAAAAAATAAGATAAAAGTTACAGCATTATGGCTCAGGAAGACGTTTTTAAGAAATTGGTGGCCCATTGCAAGGAATATGGGTTTGTGTTCCAAAGCAGTGAGATTTACGACGGTTTGAGTGCCGTTTACGATTATGGCCAGAATGGCGTGGAGTTGAAAAACAACATCAAGAAGTACTGGTGGGATTCGATGGTCTTGCTGCACGACAATGTGGTGGGACTCGATTCGGCCATTTTTATGCATCCCACGGTGTGGAAGGCTTCGGGCCACGTGGATGCCTTCAACGATCCTTTGATCGACAACAAGGACAGTAAGAAGCGTTACCGCGCCGATGTGCTGATTGAGGACCTGATGGCCAAGTACGATGCCAAGGTCGACAAGGAAGTGGAGAAGGCGGCCAAGCGCTTTGGCGACAGTTTTGACGAGGCCATGTTTCGGGAAACCAATCCCCGCGTTCAGGAGAACCTGGCCAAAAAGGAGGAAATTCATCAGCGCTTCGTGAAGGCCTTGAACGACAACGACCTGGTTGAACTGCGTCAAATCATTGTCGACTACGAGGTGGTTTGTCCCATCAGCGGCACCAAAAACTGGACCGATGTGCGGCAATTTAACCTGATGTTTGCCACCGAAATGGGCTCTACTTCAGAAGGTGCGCACAAAGTTTTCTTGCGTCCCGAAACGGCGCAGGGCATCTTTGTGAATTTCCTGAATGTGCAGAAGACCGGTCGTATGAAAATTCCTTTTGGTATTGCGCAGATTGGCAAGGCCTTTCGAAATGAGATTGTGGCCCGTCAGTTCATCTTCCGCATGCGTGAATTTGAGCAGATGGAGATGCAATTTTTTGTGGCACCCGGCGAGGAACTCCAGTGGTTTGAAAAATGGAAGGAAACCCGCATGAAGTGGCATAAGTCCCTGGGCTTAGGCGATCACAAATACCGTTTCCACGATCACGATAAGTTGGCGCACTACGCCAACGCCGCTACCGACATCGAATACGAAATGCCCTTTGGCTTTAAAGAGGTGGAAGGCATTCACTCCCGTACCGATTTTGACTTGTCTCAGCACCAGCAGTTTTCAGGGAAGAAGATTTCCTACTTTGATCCGGAGCGCAACGAGAGTTATGTGCCCTATGTGGTGGAGACTTCCATTGGGGTGGATCGGATGTTCCTGAGTATTTTGGCCGGTTCTTATTGTGAGGAAGAAGTTCCTGCCAAGGACGGAAAAGTAGAATCGCGGGTGGTGTTGAAGTTGCCGCCGGTATTGGCCCCCGTTAAGCTGGCTGTTCTTCCCCTGGTTAAGAAGGACGGACTGCCCGAGTTGGCACGCAGTATTGTGAATGAGCTCAAGTTTCATTTCAACTGTCAGTACGACGAGAAAGACTCCATCGGAAAACGCTACCGGCGTCAGGATGCTGTGGGTACGCCCTTCTGCGTAACCATTGACCACCAAAGTGCCGAGGACCAGACGGTAACCATTCGCCACCGCGACACTATGGCGCAGGAGCGGGTGAAGATCGCCGATTTGAAACACCTGGTTATGGAAAAGGTCAGCATGACTGAACTGTTTAAGAAGATGCAGTAGCACCTTTTCTATCAAAGATTTAAGACCCCCGGTCACGGCTTTTTAAAGCGGGGCCGGGGTTTTTATTTATAATCTTTCTATCTTTGTGGGCACGGGCAGGAGCTTTCCGGCCTTTTTAGTTTACCTTATTTGATTTTGCTGCGCGTATGAGTATATCCCTGGAACACGGTTTGTTGTTTGTTGCCCTGCTGCTCTTTGTCAGCATCCTGGCTGGTAAGACGTCCTATCGCCTGGGGATTCCCACCCTTCTGCTGTTCTTGGCGATTGGTGTATTGGTGGGGTCTGAGGGACTGGGTCTGGTTGATTTCAACGATGCACAGTTGGCGCAGACCATAGGGATTATCTCACTCAATTACATTCTGTTTTCGGGAGGTTTCGATACCCGATGGAAAAGCATTCGTCCCATTATCGCAAAAGGTGTGGTGCTCTCTACCTTGGGTGTTTTACTGACGGCAGGCCTGGTGGGCCTTGTGGTTTGGTATTTTACCAGTTTCAGCTGGCTGGAGGCTTTGTTATTGGGCGCCATCGTGTCGTCGACCGATGCGGCAGCCGTTTTTTCTATCCTGCGTTCCAAAAGTGTTAATCTGAAAGGGCATCTTCGTCCCACCCTGGAGTTGGAGAGCGGGAGCAACGACCCCATGGCCTACTTTCTTACCATTGCCTTACTTTCCGTTATTCAAGCTCCCGATGGTTCTTTGTGGTCGCTGCTGCCCATGTTCTTTCTGCAATTCTCGGTGGGTGCTTTATTGGGTATTGGCATGGGTAAACTGGGACAGGTCATAATAAATCGGATAAAGCTTGATTACGACGGCCTTTATCCGGTGTTGGCGCTGGCTTTGGTTATCCTGACCTTTTCGGTAACCGAATTACTTTATGGTAACGGCTTTTTGGCGGTTTATATATGTGGCCTTTTCCTGGGCAATAGGGAGCTCATTCATAAAAAGACGCTTATTAAGTTTTTTGATGGGGTGGCTTGGTTGGCACAGATTATTCTGTTTTTGACTTTGGGAATGTTGGTATTTCCCTCCCAGATGGTTCCCCTGCTGGTACCAGGGGTGCTGATTTCTCTTTTTATGATTTTTGTGGCACGTCCGATTGCGGTGATGCTGTCACTGAGTTTGTTTAAAATGCCCCTTCGCGAACGCTTTTTCATCTCCTGGGTGGGACTAAGGGGAGCCGTGCCCATTGTGTTTGCTACCTATCCCATGGTTTATGGTCTGGAGAAGGCACCCATTATTTTCAATCTGGTGTTTTTCATCACCATATTTTCGGTTTTGATACAGGGGACTTCCCTTCCCCTTGTGTCGCGTTGGTTGCGGGTGGCCCTGCCGCACAAGCTGCGAAGGCGCACCCCGGTTGATATTGAGCTGTCCGACAGTGTAAAATCAGAAATTGTTGAAGTGGATGTGGCCTTGGACAGTCCCGCAGTCAACAAAAAAATTGTGGACCTTAAATTCCCCAAGACGGCTCTTATTGTAATGATTAACCGCGACGGCAAGTACCTTACGCCCAATGGCAATACGGTGCTTAAGCCGAACGATAAGCTGATGGTTTTGGCCGAAACCAGGGAGAGCCTTTCCGAGGCCCTGGAGCAGGTTTGCACCCTGCCGATGGAGGACTAAATCAGCCACTTTCGGCCTTCCGGACAATTCCGGCACATCTCTATTTGGGCTTTGTTGGTCAGCACCTGATTGCGGAAACCTCGCATTTTTTTGCCCTTCCACAATTCGGGCAGCGGCACTTGCCGGATGTTCCCAGGTGAATAATCCAAATCCTTATCGTAGCAGCACGGGGCTACCTGTCCGTCCCACGACACCACTGCCGAACTCCATTGCTTGTAGCAGTGCTTGTACATTTTGCCTTTCATTTCCAGTCGTCCGTCCACTACTTTATAGCGCGAGTAGCGCGGATTTTCAGGCGGTGCCACTTCCTGATTGCCAAAATCATAGAATTGAGCTGTTTTCAGTTCCAGGCGATCTATGCCCTGCGCTTTACACCAGCGTTTGAGGGCGGGAATTTCGTGCTCATTGTGGGCAAAGACCAAGAATTGCACGCAGAGAATGGGAACGTGCTTTTTCAGGGCTTTTCTGCGCTGCAAAAAGGTACGAATTCCTTCCTGCACCTTTAGCAGGTCGCCCCCCTTGCGGTAGCGCGCATAAGATTCCGGAGTAAGTCCGTCCACCGAAACAATCAGCTGGCCCAGGCCACCCAAAATCAGTTCGTCGCAGCGCCGGGGCGTCAGGAGCAGTCCGTTGGTACTCATCGAGGTAAAAATTCGGCGTTCCGTGGCCAGTTGAACCATTTCGCCCAACTGGCGATTGAGCAGGGGCTCGCCCTGAAAATAGAGGTTAAGAAAACTGAGTTGAGGGCCACTTTGGTCGAGGAGCTCCTTTAAGAGGCCGGGGGGCATCTTACCCGCTTTGCGCGTGAGGACCCCGGCACCAACGGGGCACTCGGGACATTGCAGATTGCATTGCCCGGAGGGCTCCACCGAAAGGGCCCAGGGTCGTCCCCAGGCCAGGGGCCGCCCCAGCATGCGGGAGACAAAAAAGCTGCTCAGGAGCGCCAGTATATTGCCCAGGCGCTGCACCTTAAAATGGCGCAGCAAGCGGAGGTGAAAATGTAGTTGTTGACGGCGTGAAATCCACATAAGTGCTTGCTTTAAGGCCCTAAAATAAGCCATTTGACCCAAACAGCCCGAGCCCTCCGTCAAAAATCCGAAGCTCGTGGAACAAACTATCTGTTAACAAAGTGTTATATTTGCAGCATTGGCCATAAAGAGAACATTGAACAGGAATGGAAGAAGCCGCATATCCCCTTCTGGAACAAATAGATACCCCCTTTGATCTGAGAAAACTTCCGGAGGAGAAGTTGTTGCAGGTGTGCGGGGAGTTGCGCGACTTCATCATCGATGCGGTATCCTGCAACCCGGCCCACTTTGGTGCCAGTCTTGGTGTGGTGGAACTCACCGTGGCCCTGCATTATGTGCTCAATACGCCCGAGGATAAAATCATTTGGGATGTGGGGCACCAGGCTTACGGACATAAAATTCTCACCGATCGGCGCAAGCTGTTCCACACCAACCGTAAGTACGGTGGATTGAGTGGTTTTCCCAACATCTTTGAGAGTCCCTACGATGCCTTTGGAGTGGGGCACAGTTCTACCAGTATTTCGGCTGCCTTGGGTATGGCAACGGCGTATAAGCGTCAGGGTTTGTCGCAACGACAGGTGGTGGCGGTTATTGGCGATGGCTCCATGTCGGCAGGTCTCGCCTTTGAGGGACTGAACAACCTGGCGGCTTCGGGCGCCAATGTGTTGGTGATTCTGAACGACAACAACATGGCCATTGATCCCAATGTGGGGGGACTCAGTGAGTACCTGGTAGATATCGCTACGAGTCGCACCTACAATAAGGTGCGCAGGGAGTTGATTGGGGGATTGTCCAAGTTGAAGCTGGCGGGTCCGCGTTCCAGGGAGATGATCGTCAAAATCAACAACAGCATAAAAAATCTGTTGACCCGGCAGACCAATATCTTTGAGGGACTGAACATTCGTTATTTTGGTCCGGTTGACGGGCACGATATTGCGCACCTGACCAGCGTGCTGAGCGACTTAAAGCACATTCCCGGTCCCAAAGTGCTGCACGTAATTACCAAAAAAGGCAAGGGTTTTAAACTGGCGGAGGAGAACCAAACTGCCTGGCATGCCCCCAGTGGTAAATTTGATCGGCAAACCGGATTGATCAAGGAGGAAGCTTCAGTCCAGCCCAAACCACCCCGTTTTCAGGATGTTTTCGGTCTTACCCTGGTGGAACTGGCCCGGGAAAATGAGAAAATTGTAGGCATAACCCCTGCCATGCCCACGGGCTGCAGTCTCAATTTGATGATGGCAGAAATGCCCGACCGGGCATTTGATGTGGGCATTGCCGAACAGCATGCAGTGACTTTTTCGGCAGGTCTGGCCATCGCCGGCATGCTGCCCTTTTGCAACATCTATTCTTCCTTTATGCAGCGTGCCTACGATCAGGTGATTCACGATGTGGCCCTGCAAAAGCTGAATGTGGTTTTTTGTCTCGACCGGGCCGGCCTGGTGGGGGCCGATGGGGCTACTCACCACGGGGTGTACGACCTGGCTTTTTTGCGTTCGGTACCCAACCTGGTGGTTGCTTCGCCCATGGATGAGCTGGAGTTGCGCAATTTGATGTACACGGCCCAGTTGCCCGATCAGGGGCCTTTTGCCATTCGTTATCCGCGGGGCGTGGGTTCGTTGGTCGATTGGCAGCAGCCCTTTGAGGCCTTGCCTGTTGGCAAAGGGCGTTGCTTGCGAAAAGGAAGCGGTGTAGCCGTTTTAAGTATTGGTCCCCTTGGGGCCAAAATAGCCCGGGTGTGTGCGCAGCTGGCCGAAGCCGGGATGAATGCGGGGCATTACGATGTACGCTTTGTAAAGCCCCTCGACGAGGACTTGCTGCATGAGGTCTTCCAAACTTATACCAAGGTGCTTACCGTGGAGGACGGAACCATTGTGGGGGGGCTGGGTTCAGCGGTGGCTGAGTTTATGGCGGACCATAATTACCAGGGTGTGGAGCTGCGTCGTATGGGGGTGCCCGACCGCTTTGTAGATCATGGTACCCAAATGGAGTTGTTTCGGGAGGTAGGCCTCGATATGGAGCATATTCGTCGGACCCTGGAGCAGCTTTTCTCTGAGCTATAGTATTTTTTCGAAGGCAGGCAGTCGGATGATGAAGGTGGACCCTTCGTGTTTTTGAGATTGCAGCTCAATTTGACCTCCCATGGCTTCGGTAAGGGTTTTGCAGAGGGTGAGCCCCAGGCCGGTTCCGCCGTAGCGCTTGGATCGGGACTCGTCCTCCTGCCGGAAGGCTTCAAAGACTTCTTTCTGTTTGTTGGGGGAAATGCCGATGCCTGTGTCGCGGACAAAAAGATGAACCTCCTGGCCTTCCTTGGTATAACCCATGGTAATACTGCCTTTCTCGGTAAATTTTATGGCGTTGTTCAAGAGGTGTTTCAATACCTGTTGCAAACGCTCATAATCGGCCAGCACAACGGTCTCCGTCGTCAGTTTTTCGGGCAGCTCCAGTCTGAGCTCCAAGTCTTGTCGCGAGGTCTTCCAGAGCCGGTTGCGGTAGTGGTGATAGAGCAGTTCAAGAAGGTCGTCGACCACAATGGTGGCCGACTTGATTTCGAGCAGACCGCTTTCAATTTTGGAAATATCGATGACGTTGTTGATGATTTCGACAAGGGCCTCGGAACTGGTGTTGATGGTATGGATGAATTCGTTTTTCATGGCCTCATGCAGGCCTTCCTGTCCCAATAGGTTCGAAAAGCCAACTATGGCATTGAGGGGGGTGCGTATTTCGTGACTCATGTTGGCCAGAAAGGCCGATTTAAGGTGGTCGGCTTTTTCTGCTTTTTCCTTAGCCAGCACCAATTCCTGCTCGGTTTGTTTGCGACGGGTAATGTCGTGGAGACTAAAATAATAGTGCACGCCATCCTTAAGGTCTATCTTGCTGCCGTTGACTTCTACCTGTACCAATTTGCCCTGGGCGGTCCGCACTACCTGGTCGCCCTTGTAGTTTTTGCCCTGGTCAAGCTGGTGCAGGAGGGACAAATAGGTTTTGAGTCCCCGGTAACCCCCCAACAGCTTTGTCGGGTTCTGTTTCAAAAGGTCTTGGTGCCGGTAGCCGGAGAGCCGGCAGGCGGCTTCATTGCTGTAAATTAATTCGCGCCTGCTGTTGACAATGAGCACGGCATCCACGCTGGCGTCAAGTATTCTTTGGTGGCGTTCCTCGTTAACCTTCAGGTCTTCTTCGTAACGCCTCATTTGCGTCAGATCCTGGGCAATGAGCAGAATCAGTCCTTTTTGATGAAACCCGGTCCCCGGAATGCCGGTAAGTCTGACATGGAGGGGCTGTCCGGCTCTGTTGTGAAGGGCAACGTCAATATCGGCGCTGCCGGTCTGTACAATCTCTTCGTAAAAAGCATGTATGCTGCCGAGGTCCTCCTTGTCCTGCTGATAGAGTTTGGACAGATGCAGGCCCATTAATTCTTCCCGCTCGTAGCCCAGGGTTTGAATAACATGGTCGTTCAGATAATGAATCACACGGTCCTTCACCAGCAAAATACCAATGGGGGCAGTTTTGATGATGCTGTTGAGGAAGTATTCCTTCTCTGCCAGTTGCTGATTGATGCGCAATATCTTACTGTGATTCTTGCGGTTGTTGTCTTCGGTCTGCTGATGATCAATTTGTCGCGCCAGCATGCTGCCAATGGTGGTCATCAGTTGGCGGTCAATTTCGGGACTGGGACGCTCCTTCCGCCACTGGGCAAGGATTAATCCGTTGGGAAAGCCTTGTGTTTGGATCCCGAAAACGAGGCCGTTTTCGGGACAGAGTCCATACGTGCTGTGCAGATTTCGCTTTTCTTCGGTGATCTGCAGTTGGAAACTGGCGGGATCGGGCAGAATGGGAAAGGGGAAGGGGTCCGGGAGTTCCAGTTTTTCGGGCAGGGAAGCTGTACAGAAATCCGATTTCCCCGCGCAGGCAGTGAGTAAAAAGGTGTCGCGACTGAAGGGGGCACTCTGGTAAATAGCCAGCGCATCCATCTGCCAGGTGTCGGCCATGCGTTGGGCAATCGAGAAGAAAATGTTCTGGAGCGACGCCCTGCTGTTCAGCAAGGTGGCCGTATCCAATAAAAACTGCTGTTTTTGCAAGGTGTCACGCAGCTGGCGAACCGAGGCGTTTTGCTGAAAGGCCGCGCTGATTAAGCGAGAAACGGTCGTCAGTAGCAGCCGCTCCTTTTCCTGCCACTTTCGGCGGGTCCCGCACTGGTCAAAACCAACAAATCCTCTTATCCGGCGGCCTGTATGGAGCGGAAAAACCAAAATGGAACAAATGTCCTGGGCCTTAAGAATGTCCACCAGGTCGCCGGGCAATTCTGTCTCAATGTCTGCAGCCTCGATGTAGCCGGGCGACTGCAGCAAATCCAGCCAGGAAGGGACACGACTGTAGGCAACGCTCTGCAAATAACGTCGTTGCGAGGTCCGTCCGGGATGACACCATTCATAAGTATTGCTGCAGCTGCTGTCGTCGGCACTGTTTTCAAAAATGTAAACCCGGCTTACGGCAGTATGCTTGCCCAGGTGCTCCAGGGTGTTATTGATGCGGTCTTCAAAAGGGAGTTCGCTGCTGAGTATCGAGGAAATTTCGAGGGGCAGATAGTGCGCAGCTTCTTCTTCAGGATGCAGCCGAACGCCCAGTCCGGGTACTTCCGTCTGGGCCTTTGTTTTGTTTATTCCTGGTACGGCTCTATCACACATCCTATCCTATCCGCTGTTTTATAAGTCAAAGATAAATAGTTTTTTATACCCTTCACGGCGTTTTTGACCACCGTTGCTTTTGGCACGACCAAAGTCTGCATTTTGTTTGTTGACTGTCCCCAAGCTCCTGTGCCGTGGCGCCCCATCAGAAATAATGCCCGGGCTTTTGTTGTTCACAGTTCCAAATTACTTATTTTTGAGGGTGTTTTGTTTCATACTATGGGAAATACTATGGAGGGCGTAGTCATTAAAGCCACCGGCAGTTGGTTCATGGTCAGGAATGACCAGGGCGACAGGGTGCCTTGTCGTCTCAAAGGCAAGCTGCGCCTGGAGGAATTAAAAAGTACCAGTCCCGTAGCCGTGGGCGACCGGGTAGATTATGCATTGGAGGAAAAGGGTGATGAAGGCCTGATTGTTGCGATTCTTCCCCGTAAGAATTACATCGTACGCAAAGCCACCAACCTGTCGAAGCAAACCCATATTTTGGCGGCCAATATTGATCAGGCTGTACTGCTGGTGACCATCAATTATCCCATAACCACCACCGTGTTTATCGATCGCTTTCTGGCCTCGGCGGAGGCTTACAGCATACCGGTACATTTGGTTTTTAACAAGGTGGACCGCTACGACCCGCTGCACATGCAGCAGCTCGGGGACTTGCGGGAAATGTATGAAGGTATCGGATATCAGACCCTGGCTGTTTCGGCGCGGCACCAGGAAGATTTAAGTCACATCAAAGCGCTTTTGAAAGACAGAACCACCTTAATTGCCGGGCATTCGGGTGTGGGCAAAAGCACCCTGGTGAACCGTTTGGAACCCGGACTCAAGTTAAAAACCCGCGACATCTCGGCTGCGCACCACACCGGAACGCACACCACCACCTTTGCAGAGATGCATCCCTTCTCCTTTGGTGGCTTTGTTATCGATACCCCTGGCATTCGGGGGTTTGGACTGATTCAGATGGAGAAGGAGGAACTTTCTCATTACTTCAGAGAAATTTTTGCAGCCTCCTCTGCCTGTCAGTTCAACAATTGCACCCATTTGCACGAACCAGGCTGTGCCGTTAAAGAGCAGGTGAGCGAAGGAAACATTGCGGAGTCGCGTTACAACAGTTATGTAAGCATTATGCTTCAAAAGGACGAAAAGTACCGCTGATTATGCAGCTCTACCATTTGAAAAAGCGCTGGAAATTCTTTCTCTTTATTGGGGCCGCCCTCATTAGTTTGTTTTCCCTATGGTACACCAATCGACTGGTGGCCGAACTTAAGCTGGAAGAGCAGAAAAAAATGGAGCTCTGGGCCGAAGCCAGCCGTCAGCTGGCTTTGGAGGAGGTGGACCATGGCGAGGCCATGGCCCTGATTTTGGACATTTTACGCAACAACACCACGGTTCCCGTTATATTAACGGACGACCTCGACCAGATCGTCTTTCACCGGAACATTCCGCTTTCGAGGAAGGAGGAGGGATTTCAGTTGCAGCGGATGCTCGATAAAATGAAGCGCTACAAAGAGCCCATCCCGGTTCAATTGGGCCCAGACGATTTTCAATACCTCTATTATTACGATTCGACCCTCCTCGTCAAGTTGCAGTGGTTTCCGCTGGTACAGCTGGCGGTTGTTTTTGTGTTTATGTTGGTTGCCTATGTGGCTTTTAGCGCCACGCGCCGCAGAGAGCAGGACCAGGTATGGGTAGGCATGGCGCGTGAAACGGCCCATCAATTGGGCACACCCACCACTTCGCTTCTGGGCTGGATGGATGTACTGCAAATGAAGGAGGTCGATGAGGAACTGGTGGGCGAGATGCGCAAGGACATTGAGCGCTTGCAGACCATTACCGCTCGTTTTTCAAAGATTGGCTCCAGGCCCGAACTGAGTCCGGTTGCCTTGTCTCAAGTGCTTCGGGATATGGTTGGCTACCTGCGCAGACGCAGTTCTACTCTGGTTCAGTTTGAGCTGGAATTGCCTCAGGAGGAGCTGGAGCTGCCTTTGAGTCGCCCCCTGTTCGAGTGGGTCATTGAAAATCTGTGCAAGAACGCCATCGACGCCATCGAAGGGGAGGGTCACATTTTGTTGAAAGTGCAGCGCCAAAAAGACAAAGTGCTTATAGATGTCAGCGACAACGGTAAGGGCATGAGTCGCGCCGTGCTGAAAACCATTTTTAAGCCGGGTTACAGTACCAAGCTGCGTGGCTGGGGGTTGGGACTCACCCTCAGCAAGCGCATTGTAGAACAGTATCATGGGGGACAATTAACCGTTCTGCATACCGCGCCTGGTAAGGGTTGTACCTTTCGCATCGTGTTGCCCGGGGCACATTCTTTATAAAAATTACGCCTTTTTTTTCGCGACGTCTTTTATTTTTATAACTTTGCACAGTTTTTACTGAGGGTGACGTGGGAAAGCTGAAAGAATACAGTATTGAATTTAAGGGACTTAAAGATGGTGTTCACCATTTTGAATTCCTTGTGGATGCTGCTTTTTTCGGGCTTTTTGAAAACGCCCTTTATGAAGATGCGCAGACAAAGGTGCAGGTCAATCTGACCAAAAGTCAGCAAATGCTGATTTTGGATTTCAGTATGGAAGGCAGTATTGTCTCGCTTTGTGATTATTGCCTGGAGCCGCTGAACGTTGCGGTAGATCATGAGAGCAGGATTTATGTGAAGTTTGGGAGCGATTACGATGAACCATCGGAAGACATTGTGGTTTTGCCCCGGGATGAGCATGCGCTCAACGTGGCCCAGTTGATTTATGATTTGCTGGTTACCTCGCTGCCCATAAAGCACGTACATCCGATTGACGAAAGTGGCCGGCGCAGTTGTAACCCCGAAATGGTTCAAAAGCTTTCGGAGTATCTGGTAGAAGATGCCGGGGAAGCCGATGACGATACGGACAGTGATCCGAGATGGGACGAGTTGAAAAAGTTAATTGATAAACACAAGTAAAGAGGTTGAAAAATGGCACATCCTAAAAGAAAAACATCAAAGACCAGAAGAGACAAGAGAAGAACACACTATAAGGCTGCAGTTCCTGCCCTGGGTGTTTGTTCCAATTGTGGCACTTCTGTAAAGCTGCATACCGTTTGTGGCGAGTGTGGCTATTACAGAGGAAAACTGGCTGTAGAGAAAGAAGTTACTGCATAGTATTCCTTTGTTCATTGAGCAAAATAAGTAAGGGGCTGTCTTTTCGACAGCCCCTTACTTGTAAGTCCTTATAGGAGATTCGTGCAGCATTTGGGGTGTCCGCCCCAATTTCTTTTTATAACTTTGTACTACCATTAAACCATATTTAAGTAAATTCATAGCTTACCATGTTGTTTTTCTGGCGGGGAACAACACAAACCACTAAAGAATGAAGAAAGTTAATGCAGTGATAACCGCCGTGGGTGGTTATGCGCCTGATTACATCCTCGACAATCAGGAGTTGAGTCGAATGGTGGAAACCTCCGACGAATGGATCATGACTCGTGTTGGCATCAAAGAACGCCACATTTTGAAAGGCGAAGGCCTGGGTCCCTCTGACATGGCTGTAGAAGCCGTCCGCCAGATTTTTGAAAAGACCGGGACCCGCCCTGAGGAAATCGATTTGATTGTTTTTGCCACGGTGACCCCCGATCACGTTTTTCCGGCCACCGCCAACATTCTGGCCGATAAGCTCGACATCCGCAATGCCCATGGTTTTGATTTGAACGCCGGTTGCTCCGGCTTTTTATATGCCCTGGATACTGCTTCCAAGTTTATTGAAAGTGGGGCCAAGAAGAAAGTACTGGTGGTAGGTGCCGACAAAATGAGCTCCATAGTGGATTACACCGACCGGACCACCTGTGTGCTCTTTGGGGATGCGGCAGGCGCCGTTCTGTTGGAGCCCGGGGAAGAAGAAGGCTATGGCGTCATCGACAGCATTCTGAAAAGCGATGGCTTTGGCCGCAAGTATCTGAAGATGGAAGCCGGCGGCTCCATCAATCCCCCCTCTCATGAAACCATCGATGCCCGTCAGCACTTTATTTATCAGGATGGTCGGCACGTATTCAAGCATGCCGTTTCCAACATGGCCGATGTGGCCGTGGAAATGATGCAAAAGCACAAGATCAGCAATAAAGAGTTGGCCTGGCTGGTGCCCCA